>Ga0187884_10003410_pt1 | contig 12393 bp, 24 predicted proteins | sample June2016WEW_20_4_FD_132983 | JGI IMG/M metagenome (GOLD analysis project Ga0187884, IMG submission 132983) | Peatland microbial communities from SPRUCE experiment site at the Marcell Experimental Forest, Minnesota, USA - June2016WEW_20_40 | ecosystem: Environmental > Terrestrial > Soil >...
ACGCACACCACTAACCCGATAGAGATCAAACCATCAAGCGAAAGGAAACCGTCATGAACATCAGAGCGAAATTCAGTTGCCAACAGGTTGTGACCACGGATTGGGGCGCGTCGAAGCAAGTCAAGATCAACTTCCAAGCTGTGTACGATGACAAGACCGAGGAGAATCGCCGTTTCTCAAAGTCGACGCCAAGCGGAGAGCTGTGGATGATCGTTGACAATCCCGATGCGGTGAAGGCATTCGAGCCGGGCAAATACTACTACCTCGACTTCACGCCGGTCGAGACTTAGCGAGGCTTAGGGGCGTCAACCGGATAGGCATGGTTCAATGGATTCTCATCCTGGTTGGCTGGAAAGAAAGATGGCGGAGCACTATCGTCGAGTAGAGCTTCGCAAGGATGAAAGGGAAGAGGAACTGAGAAGGTCCTGGGAGTATCGCGGACGTGCTCCACCAGACCCCCAAGCAGCGCGATCGGATCGCGAGGCTCCTGGCGATGGCCTGCCGGGCTTGATGTCATGAACCTTTCCGATCGAGAGAAGCTCAAGGGTCGATTGGCAGGGCAGATCTCTTTCCCGTCTGTCGTCAAGGAAATCGATCGGGCCGTGCGGAAGGCCAGGCGACGATGGGAGTCCCGGCCTCCCAAGGTTGTCTACGATACCCGATACGTGACCCGATACATCCATGTCGGCGACGATGGAAGAGGATTGCCATGAATCGCGTGTTTCCTGTCAGCGGAGGCGTGCCGCTCAAGTGCTGGACGGACGGCGTCCCGTTCGAGGAGGGAGCCCGCGAGCAGCTCGAAGCCGTGGCCCGCCTGCCCTTCATGGCAGGCCCGGTGGTGGTCATGCCGGACGTCCACAAGGGAATTGGATCTACCATAGGCAGCGTGATCGCGACCACGGGAGCCGTGATCCCATCGGCTGTCGGGGTCGACATCGGCTGCGGGGTCATGGCCCAGCACCTCGGCATCAATGCTTCCCAGCTTCCTGGCGATCTGCCTGGCCTCAGGAAAGCAATCGAGGAGGCCGTCCCCCATGGACGTCGATGGGGGACCGATGGGGACGACAATGACATAGGTGCCTGGAAAGAACTGCCTGAGATCCATCTGGGCTACTGGGCTGGGCTCCGTCCTATCTATGAGATGCTGGCCATGAAATACCCGCGTCTCGACCGGGGGGCCAGCGATCGCCACCTGGGGACCCTGGGCACCGGCAACCATTTCGTCGAGCTGTGCGTGGACGAAAAGGACGAGGTGTGGGCCACGATCCACAGCGGCTCGCGGGGACCGGGCAATCGCATCGGGACCGACTTCACGGCGATGGCCAAGGCGGAGATGAAGCGATGGCACATCAAGCTCCCCATTGCCGACCTGGCCTACCTTCCCGAGGGCACAGATCTGTTCAAGGATTACATCGCCGGGATGGGGTGGGCCATCACGTTCGCCTCCACCAGCCGCTTCCTCATGATGTCCGGGGTCATCAAGACATTGCGAGGATTAGGGCTTGACGTCAATACCCCCCGCGTGGATGGGAAGGTGGAGATGATCGACTGCGTCCACAACTACGTCGATCGCGAGAACCACCACGGCAAGAACGTCTTCGTCACCCGCAAGGGGGCGGTCAGGGCTCGCGCGGGCGATCGCGGGGTGATCCCGGGCAGCATGGGGACGCCCACCTACATAGTGAGGGGCAAGGGCAACCCGGACAGCCTCGACAGTTGCAGCCACGGGGCCGGCAGGCTCATGAGTCGCACGGCAGCCCGGAGGAAGTTCACCGTGGAGGGACACCAGGCGGCGACCGCCGGGATCGAGTGCCGCAAGGACGCCACCGTCCTGGACGAGACCCCGGGGGCATACAAGGACATCAGCGCCGTCATGGCGGCGCAGTCCGACCTGGTCGAGATCGAGCATGTCCTTCGCCCCATCGTGAATGTCAAGGGATGCGACGAGCCCGAGGACGAATGACGATGATGAAGGATGAAGATATCCGATCGCTGATCGTGGCCCGAGCTGAATACCTGGCAGAGGGCGGAGTATTCCATCGAGAGGCGGTGATCGGGCAGATACGGGCATTGGTAGCTGTCCTGAACGGGGGAAGCGCCCCTCGCGACACGAATAGCTGGATCGACATCCTGGACGCCGCTCAGATCCCTCACCAGTCCGAGGGCCACCAGGTCGGCATCCCGGAGGCATGGCTCGTCGAGCATGGTTTCGTCCGACAGATCTCGGGCAGGTTCACGCATCCCCTTTACTCAGGTGGTTGGTGAGATGTCTCACGCCCAGGTGCAGGTTGGCGACCCTGTGTACGTGCCGTTTCGCGGAGAAACGAAATTGCTCCATCGTGGAGTGGTCATGGAGATCGATCGTGGCTCTCGTACCTTCATCGACGATCTCGATCGATCCCATCGCATGGCCGACGAGGAAAGGACCTGGCACGCCATGTGGACGCCGTTCCCCGGCAGTCCCGCGGCCGAGGCACTCGAACGGAGCCGGCAATTGCGCAAGGCAGGCGTGGCGAGGAAGCCTCGGGAATTCTCTCATGGAGGAGGAATATGAAAAGACTGATGATCCTGCTCGTGCTGTTCCTGTTGGCCGTGATCCCAGCCAGCTGCACCGACGAGGACTCTTCCAGGATGGCCCTGAAGGGGGCTGGCTACGCCGACATCCAGTTCACCGGCTACGAGTTCTTCTCGTGCGGCGAGCGTGACCAGTACCATACCGGCTTCACGGCCAAGGGTCCGACCGGCAGCCGTGTGAGGGGGGTGGTGTGCTGCGGTCTCCTGTTCAAGGCATGCACCATCCGGTTCGAGTGAGGACGACATGCCGATCTGTAACCTGCGATTGAGTGACAAGGAGTTCGCTTCCCTCCGGGGATGCCCCTGCTGCGGAAGTTTCTTCCTGGAACTGCGCAATACCCATACTGCTGCCTACTGGATAGCCTGCCTGAATTGCGAAGAAGAAGGCTACAGCGTGGAGATCTCAGGCCGGAACATTGGTTCTGGTCCCTCGTTTGAATTGACCCTGGCTCAGCACGAGGCTGCGAAGGCGAGCGCCATCGAGGCATGGAACAGGAGGGTCTCGTGAACCAGAGAACGAGACGAGATTATGTATTCAAGGTGACGATCACCTATGAGGGTGATGCTCCCAAGCCGGATGCTCATGAACTGCGCCGGCACGTGGTGGCGGCTCTCGTGGAGAGCTTCAACCCCGTGAAAGTCCCTTGCCCATCCGGAGACGTGGAGATGGGCGTCGCGGTCCCTGGAAGCAATTCGGTGGTGTTCCAGGTTCAATGCACCGGGAATGATTGCCGATTAAATTCGGAGAACTGAGAGGAAGAAGACGATGAAGAAGATGAGTTACAGGTGGGCATGGGCCGAGGGCGCGAGGATGCGCAAGGGGTGCAATGCATCCGAGCTTGGCCCCGAGATCATGCGGTTGCTCAAGCTCTACAAGCAGAGGCTGACCGCCGACCAGTTGCTGGCGGAGGCCACCGGGTCCTCCAGCCCCCTGCACGTCGCCTTCGGTTGGGACGACGCGGAGGCGGCCCACCAGTACCGATTGGTGGAGGCACGACACCTGCTGAGATCCATCCAGTACGCCTTCGAGACCTCCGACGGCGAGATCAAGGAACGCTCCACCACCATCATCGCTCGGGTGCTCCGGGCCGGCAGCTACTACTATGCCACCGTCAAGCCCAGCGAGATCGTGAAGGAGCACAAGCTGGACTGCAAGCGGCTGGCCGAGCTGGCCATCAGGCAGCTGGAGGTCCTCCAGAAGAAGTGCCCCTCGTTCGGGAAGCTCGCCATCGTGGGCGAGGCCATCCGTCAGTTGAAGGCCAAGAACAAGGAGGCTTCTCGCAAGGGTGCGCGCAAGGGCGAGCGAAGCGAGGGTGGCAGGGGTAGGGGTGGCAGGCCCGCAGTCCTCGCAGGGGGAAGCGCAGGCAGGTGCGGTAGGGGTGGCAGGCCCGACGAGGGCGAGCGAAGCGAGAGGGGCAGGGGTAGGGTGGGCAGGCCCGAAGCCCCCGCAGGGGAAGTCCCCGAAGGGGGCAAGGGACGCAAGAAGGCTGGAAAGCCCGCCGCCTTCGACTGGTCCAAAGCGGGGAAATGATGCCAGGACAGGACAAGAAGCCTCGCGCAGGGTTCGACGCGGATCTCAGTCCCGACAACGAGAAAAATCGAAAGGCTGCCAAGGAACAGAGGCTTGTATTCGATCGTACCAAGGGCGTCTACCGCGATGCGGATGGGTGTCCCAGGCGCGACAGGTACGGCCAGCCCCTGGGTTGAGGATCGTCATCATGCACGCCACGCCGTGGAAATACCTGGACGAGAAGGAACGGGCCGCCATCGAGGTTAAGAATCGTGCCGCGTTCTGCGAGGCATTCGACAAGATCTGCGAGGCCCTGGGCCGGGCCGGGATCGCCTTCCAGAGAAAATACTTCTCACAGAAACAGATGGCCGAGAGTCCATGGGCGTATGACTGTGGGTACCTGATCTCGGTGGATGGGTACGATGTGTCAGGCAAGCTCAAGATCACGGTCCCCCAGGAGCATGGACATCCCGAATATGCCGGCAAGTGGCACATGAAGGCTGCCATCCGTGTCCAGATCGGGAATATCCTGAACGTCGTGAGATTCGTGGAGGGCAAGAAGGGACTCGATCACGATCTGATTGCCAAGGAGATCGTGGCGTGGGTGGCGAGGCAACGAGCAAGCGACGAGGCTCATCGTCATTCCTCGATCGAGTCTGTCCGGCGGGAGAAGATCGTCCAGGGCTTGAACGAGAAGTACGCCGTGAAGTCGACCTTCCCCGGCCTCTCCGACCGATGGGACAGTTCTCACCCGATGGCCAAGGTGGGGAGCGGCGAGTCGATCGAGGTCTGCCTGCCGGGCATGCCGATCGACAAGGCCGAGGCGATCTTGGATTTCGCCAGGAAGCTGGGGCTGTGATGAAGATGGACGAACGAGAGGAACGGATGAGGCGCATGAGGATGGCATTCTGGATCGCCTGGTTCGCCATCACGAACCGCTTCAGGAAGACCTACGTCGCCAACGAGTGCGGTCATCGCACCAAGCGAGAAGGATCGACCGTCTCGTTTGGCGAGCGCTATGTCATCGCCATGCCCCTGGCCACGAACGGCCATCCTGACTGGTGCCTGGATTGCATCGGGGGCATGGCGATCAGGTGTGGTTGGTGTGGGCGCCCGATCCACGTTGGCGAGATGGTCACCCCGTATCTTGCCAAGGATGGGATGCCAGGATACACGCGGTACCATGAAGATGTTGGTAATGATTGTCGCAAGTCGGTGGTTGGTTGCGAAAGGATTGATTGCGCTGACTCAGGCGGTGATTATTGCGGTCGGTGGTATCCTCCCGGGAGGGTAGCCCATTTCGTCTTCCGTGCTTGAGGATCCCATGCAAGAACATGATGTCTTTCCCCGCATGGCCGACAAGATCCCGGAGGGCTCCGTCGGCTCGGCCCGCGTCACGCACTTCACCGTCACCCGTGCCGACTCTTCGTTCACGGCCTTGCGGTCCGTCGTCACGGGACGCCGGGCCGAGATCGTCAGCCCAGGCCGGTATGCCCGGCTGTCCATAGAGGACGAACTGGTGATGACCGACGAGGCCGTGCGGAGCACGGGTGGCAGGGGATGGTGTGGTGGGGCCGAAGCCCCCGAAGGGGGAACCACCATGGAGAGGAGGACCAACCGTCCGTTGATCGAGCATGCCAGGGGACATGTCCTCGTCGGCGGGCTCGGGCTCGGCATGGTCGTGTTCGGCCTGCTCGCCAAGAAGCCCGCCATACGCAGCCTGGTCGTCCTGGAAGTGAGCCCCGACGTCATAGCCTTGATCCAGCCTCACCTGCCCGTGGATGCCAGGCTCACGATCGTCCAGGTGGATGTGTTTGGTTGGGACGGTTGGCAAGACCATGCGGAGCATGGGTGGCAGGAGCAGGGGTGGCGGGGTCGAAGTCCCCGAAGGGGACTATCGAGGAAAGGCCCGCAATTCGACACGATCTACTTCGACATCTGGCCTAGCATCCAGGCCAGCAACATCCCCTCGGCAGAGTTGTTGAGGGGCCTCGCGGCCGGCCGGGTAGCACGGGGGGGATGGATGGGCGATTGGGACACGGCATACCGCAAACTGGAGCGCCGATGACCGACGACGAAGATGTCACGATGGAACAGGAAGACCGCTACCGCATGTTGAGGATGAAGGAATGGCGAGTATGTACTTCACAACACTGCCCCCTGACCGGCTATTCTCGATTCTTTTTGTTGCGTGCTAAATCGTCCTAGGCTATGCTCCCGATATGGACACAAGCCAGGACCACGAAACACCAACGCGCCCACGGGGACGACCCCGCAAGTTAAACCCCCGTAGCTCCAAGAACACTATCCACGTGACTCTGACGGACGTGGAGCGCGCAATCATAGACGCCGCCGCTCGTCTTGCACGGAAGCCACCGGCCGTCTACGCTAGGGAGAAGGTGTTTAATGCGGCACGTCTAACGCAGTCATCGGAAGCGGCTTTCCCTGGTTGATTTTTGTTGCGCGAATAAGCTTTTTTCTGGTACATATTAGTCATGGCAACGAAGAACTTGGACGATAACGACTTGACCCTGATGTCGGTCATGGCGCGTTTCTCGACGGAGGAAGCGGCGCGAGAGTATTTTGAGCGCATCCGCTGGCCGGAAGGCCGGACCTGTCCGCACTGCGGAAACGCCGACGAGTCCAGGATCTACGTTCTGACATCGAACCGCGCGGCCAAGATCCGGGAAGGGCTCTACAAGTGCGCCGAGTGCCAGGAGACATTCACAGTCACCGTCGGGACGGTCATGGAAGACAGTCACCTCCCGCTGCACAAGTGGCTTCTCGCGTTCTACATGATGAACGCCAGCAAGACGCAGGTGTCCGCCCTCCAGCTTCAACGCCAGCTTGAACTTGGAAGCTACAAGACGGCGCTGTTCCTCTGCCATCGCGTCCGCTTCGCCCTGGCTGACTTCTTTCCGACGGAGAAACTGGCCGGAACCGTAGAAGCAGACGAAACCTACCTCGGTGGTAAGATGCGCGGCCGAGGCAGGGGATACGTGGGCAACAAGACGCCAGTTGTATCGCTCATCGAACGCGGAGGCCGCGTGCGGTCCCACGTGGTCGACATGGTCACTGGCAACGCGGTCACCAGTCTACTGCGCGAACAAGTTGACCAGGGAGCGCACCTGAACACCGACGAGTCCCCACTCTACACGAAGGTGGGCAAGGACTTCTCCTCCCACGATACCGTCAACCACAGCGTTGAGGAGTACGCGCGCAAGGACGAGAGCGGACGCCTGGCGACCACGAACACGGTAGAGGGCTTCTTCGGCAACTCCAAGCGCAGCATCGACGGCACTCACCACAGCATCAGCCGTCGTTACACCGGGCTCTACTTCGCGGAACTGGACCACAAGTACAACACGCGCAAGATGACCGACGGTCAGCGTACCGTGGTCGGCATCCGGCGCATGGAAGGCAAACGGCTCATGTACCGAACGCCTCAACGGAAGGTTGGCTGAGATGGCAAAGCCAGCACGCATTGCAGAGGTGCGAGCCGAGCATCTTTTGACTGAATTGCTAACGTCTCAGGGCTGGAGTGTTGAACATCCTCCGAAAGGGGAATTGCTGCGCCAAGGAGAGTACAGAGATCATCCTCACTTGTTGGACATTTTCAAAGGCAAGAGCAAGTCATCCGGTGGAGGGGACGGTATGCCGGAGGCGCTACTTGTTGATGAGAACTTGCAGCCGTTGGCTGTAGTGGAAGTTAAGGGATCGGAAAAGGATCTACCCAAGGCCATAGATGAGGTAACAAACAATTATGGAACCTGGTGCGTAGAGGCGGGCTATACGCCTCTGGCGATTGCACTTGCCGGAACCACTGAAACATCTTTCGGATTACGGGTGTTCAAGTGGTCCAAAAACAAGTGGCTCACTGTCACCTATGACGGAAACCCCATCAATTGGATTCCCAATCGGCCAGACTTGGAGCATTTGCGCACCCCCAATACACTAGCCGAGTTGCGACCGTCCGTTCCTCCGGTCGCAGTGCTTGCCACTCGCGCCGACGAGATCAACCGCCTGCTACGCGAAGCCAATATCACCGATGCTCAGCGTCCGGCGATTGTCGGATCGATCATGCTCGCGCTATGGAAATCAAAAGGCCAGATCAGACGCGATCCCGAGTACATCCTGGGGGACATCAACGAAGCGTCGCAGAAAGCCTTTTGGACCGCCGAGAAGGCCAGCATCGCGGACAGTCTCCGTGTTCCCATCGCAAACAAGGACCTGGCCAAAGGCGCGGTGCGCATCGTCTCCATCTTGGAACGCCTTGGAGTGACCGTCCTAAGCGCGGAGACTGACTACCTGGGACAATTATACGAGACGTTCTTCACCTACGTCGGCGGCAATACGATAGGGCAAATTTTCACACCAAGACACATGACCGCCTTTATGGCGGAACTCGCGGACGTACAGCGCGACGACGACGTGCTAGACCCAGCGTGCGGGACAGGTGGCTTCTTGATCGCTGCCATGAATCGCATTCAGCGACGCGGCAAGTTGTCTCGGGCTCAGATGATCGAGATTATAAAGAAGCACTTGGTCGGTTTTGAGGTTGAACCGATTACGGCGGCGCTCTGTATTGCCAACATGGTGTTGCGCGGAGACGGATCCACGCGGGTACACCAGGGGAGTTGCTTCACGTCGAAGAAGTTCGAGGCCGGGAAAGCTAACATCGTTTTGATGAATCCCCCCTTTCCACACGAGTCGACTGATAAGCCTCCAGAAGAGTTCATCGCCAGGGCACTAGAGGGATTGAAAACCCGTGGGCTATTCGTGGCTATTGTTCCACAGTCCCTATTGGGTAAGCACCCAAAGCAACAGTGGCGGGATGATATTCTGCGAGAGCATACCCTTAGTGGCGTGATCACCTTGCCGGATGAACTCTTTCAACCGTTTGCGGCTGCCACCACGGCCATCCTAATCTTGGAAAAGGGCATACCGCACCCCAATGATCGACGTGTCTTTTTTGCCAGGGTGGAGAACGACGGATTCAAATTGAAGAAGGGTGTGCGCATTCCACGTGAGGGAGACGAATTGCCAACTATACTTGATGCCTATCGTAACAAAAAGACAATCCCTGGCATTAGCGGACTTTCAGTGCTTGATCGAGATCGGAGTTTCGCGCCGGGCGCCTATATCCCTGCGCGGCCTTTGAGTGAAGCGGAAGTGACTGCGGGAGTTCTCGCACTCATCCGCAACCGCACCGCGTTCACGACCTTACACGCTGCCGAGATCGTTAATCTCAGACGTGAGGCCAGTTCGTACCGTGCGATGAAGAAGTCGCCCATCCCTAGCGCGCCCACTAGCAAAACGATCGGCGGCTACTTCGATATTTTCTACGGGCAGAAAAGCCTTCACAACAAGGAGAAGTTGCTATTGGGCACATCCCTCGTGATCTCGTCAAGCGGCGTGGACAATGGTTGCTACGGTTTCTTTGATCTCGAAACCTTGATTGAGCCTCCGTTTGTCACCGTTCCTAGCACCGGAAGCATTGCGGTGGCTCATGTTCAAGAATTGCCGTGTGGGGTTACGGATGACTGTTTGATCATGCTACCCAAAAAGGACGTGCCGCACGAGCTTCTCTATGTTGCAGCCGCAGTCATTCGGTCAGAGGCATGGAGGTTTAGCTACGGCAGGAAGGCGACTCCGGATCGCATATCTGGCTTCCCGTTACCTGTCGGCAAGGAGTTGATTGAGTGTGTGCGCGTTTACATGGAACGAGCGGCACAGGTGGAACACCTTGCACTAGAACATGCAGAGGATGCAATTGACGAACAGATAGCACGCAAACGACGGTTACAGGAGAAGGAGAATCCCGGAAGGCTCATTGGTGGAGATATGTTAGAGAAAAGGCTGGCGGAGCTGGAATAGGCTACGACGATGCCTTTAGTCGGTTTTTTGTGGGATCCGGAAGCCCTGGAACGATTAGCCGAGATTCCCGGCAAACAGAGAGCGCAGATCATAAAGAAAGCGCGGGCCTTAATAATAGATTCTCATCCTCCTGGGACAAAGAAATTGTCTGGCATGGAAGGAGAAGACGGAGTACCGCTTTACCGCCAGCGTTCAGGTGATTATCGCATTCTCTACGAAGTCAGAACAAAACCACATACGATCATTGTCATTCGAGACGTTGACGACCGAAAGGATGTGTACAGGTGAAGCCAGGGAAGTCCAAGGGCAAGAAGGAACAGGACCAGGAGATGCGGATGCCGGCCAAGGAGTTTGACCGCATCATGGGGCGAGTCATGGGAGCACCGGAAACGCCGCGCAAACCGGAGGCCCTGGAGGACAAGCCGAAGGACCAGGAGGGTCAGAAGAAGTAACGCTGACCGTCAGCTAGGTATGAGGGCTGATTTTCCCCCAGTGTTGTGAAGTGCATACTCGCCGAAGGAATGGTTCGTATTGGTGGGTTGCGTGGTAGCGATCTTGGGAATCCTGGTGGAGGCCAGGATCAGCGACAGCCGTGAGAAGTACCTGGAGTTCAAGTTGAAAGAAGCTGAGGCCAATGAGGCTGCCTTGCGGGCCGAGAACGATGCCTGCTGGAAGGACGTCAAGAGCAAGGTGCTGGAGGTCATCCGCTTCCGGTGCCCGGTCGTGGATGGGAATTCCAGGACCAAGCCATGAAGCTGATTTCCGGGACGAGATATGGCCTGCCGGACGACGATCGGGGTGCCTGCAAGCTCGACGATGGCGACACGGTCAAGGTGTCCCTGGAAGGTTTCTTCAAGGGCTGGATGTGCGTGGGAGTCCGCAAGGTCTCCTGCATCTTTTTCCAGCCGGTAGGTCCCGGGCCGTGGGTGTACTGCTCGAAAAGCAGATTCCTGGACATAGTCAAGTGGGCGGAATTCCATGGGCATGATTTCCACACCGAATTCAACCTGCAATACAATGCTGGAGGATTGATACCCCTCATGGATTCCGAATTGCCCTATCAGGAGGAACTGCGGAGGATGGCCGTCGTGGCGATTCACGGCCTCGCGAAAGGTTCGGCTTGAGGTGACGATCGAATCGTACAGGAAGGAGACCAAGGCATGCTCAAGACAGTGACCGTGACGGGAGCGGACGAGTCGATCAGCCCGTGGGAACTGGTCCCCATCGCCATGCAATATCCGTTCGTGGAGTTCGGCATCTTGATGAGCGGGAAGGAGTCACGTCCCCGTTTCCCCACCGCGAAGGCATGGGTCGAAGATCTGCATCTCGTGAAGGAACGGCATGGGATCCGGCTGGCGGCCCACCTTTGCGGCCGGCTGGCCAGGGAGTTCCTGGTGGGCGAGTACGTCCCGATCGATTATGCCTTGTACGGCCGCTACCAGATCAATACCCATGGCATCGTCCATCCCTTCGATCATGCCAAGCTGCGCTCCACCGTGAACTTCCTGACCCGTGGGGGCAGCCAGGTGATTTTCCAGCATGACGATGTCAATTCGCGGGCCATGCTGGCGTGCCGGGGCCCGGATCCTGGGGATTGCTTTTTCAGCAAAGATCTGGATGTCGCGGCCTTATTCGACCTGTCGCACGGAGGAGGGATCTTGCCGGACTCCTGGCCATCGCCCCTGGATGGGATCCCATGTGGCTATGCGGGAGGACTCTCGCCCGATAACGTGGCCGAGCAGATCGCCAAGATCTCGAAGGCCGCCGGGGACGTCGATTTCTGGATCGACGCCGAGACCCACCTGAGATCGCATGACGATCAGGTCTTCGATCTGGACAAGGTGCGCCGGTTCCTCGACGCTGCCAGGCCCCACGTGAAATAGCTTGACACCTTTCATGCAATTGCATAAGACTTATTTTTTCTTGGAAGCTCGAAACCACTTCGCAGGAGGACCAGATGGGCGGCAATAATTTCACCGGGACCATGTACGATGGAGACGAGCAGGGAGATCCTGACAAGACCAGGAAGATCGCGGCGCCGGGAATCCCCGCCGTGGTCAATCCCGAGGAAGTCCCCGAGGCTGGGGACGAGGGAAAGACTCCCAAGGTCACGGTCCCCGGAGGGATCACGTGTCCCCAGGCACTCGGCCCGGAAGGCCCGGTGGGACCGACGGGACAGCAAGGGCAGCCATAGGGCCTGGATCCTGGAGATGGCCAACTTCTCGATCAGCGTGTGTATCAAGCCCCGTCCCTGGCCTTTCAAATGGGGTCCTTTCTGCCGAGACGAAGTGCGCTATTTTGACGTCGACGAAGCCAGGATCCTGATCTCCCAGCGGGAGGGGCAGTGCATGAACCAGAGTCCCGTCGTGATCGATTGCTATTCCGGCCCCGGGGAATGCACCACCACGATGGATTTCCGGGGCTCGTCGAGG
>Ga0187884_10003418_pt1 | contig 12374 bp, 9 predicted proteins | sample June2016WEW_20_4_FD_132983 | JGI IMG/M metagenome (GOLD analysis project Ga0187884, IMG submission 132983) | Peatland microbial communities from SPRUCE experiment site at the Marcell Experimental Forest, Minnesota, USA - June2016WEW_20_40 | ecosystem: Environmental > Terrestrial > Soil >...
TACCTATGACCAGGTTCTCGGTGACCGCTTAGCGATGACGCACGCGATACTCGAGGTTAAGGACGTGTGTTCACAAGAGCTCGGATCCATCTACCGAGCGGCCGGGAGCATAGAGCTACCTCGAGTCAGCGTCGCCGTGCGGGCCAAGCGCATTGGACATGGCCTGAAAAGCACAGAGGTCGAAGCTACGATCGGAAAGGCGCTTGCTGAGCGCGGATACAAAATCGACCTTACCCATCCGCAGCTTCAAGTGAGGGCTCTGCTCAGCAAAGGCGTTTGCATAATCGGGGCAACATTAGCGTTGATCGATCGATCGCGCTTCGAATCGAGGCGCCCGCGTGTGCGGCCCTATTTCTATCCCGGCGTGCTCCTGCCGCGGCTCGCCCGAGCCGCTGTAAACCTCACACGTGTTAAAGCTGAAGAGCTCTTGTTGGACCCGTTCTGCGGCACGGGAGGAATACTTCTAGAAGCTGGTCTCCTCGGGGCAACAATCATGGGGTCAGATGTCGACGGTAGGATGGTTTTTGGAACGAAAATGAACCTCGACTACTATGACGTTCTGAGTGATCTGCTAGTACAAGATGCTCGGCGATTGAGTCTAAGGGACGAATGTGTGGACGCTGTCGCAACCGATCTACCGTATGGCCGTTCCGTAACTGTACGAGCCCATTCACTGAATCAACTGAAGGCAGCGGCCTTAGGCGAAATTTTTCGCGTGCTAAAACGCAACGCGCGGGCCGTTTTGATATCCCATAGCCCGATTGAGCACGAGGTCACGGATGCTGGTTTCACGATCGAAGGACGCCACACGCAATACGTGCATAAGAGTCTAACAAGAGAAATCGTCGTAGCGCGTAAATGACAGCTAAGCGCCTTGTCAGCACAGAGCCCCCGTCTGGTTCGCTGCTGGCGGCGGAGCGGTCACATCAAGCGTCCGGGGTTGAAACAATCCCGCAGCAATTTCAGGCGAGGAACGCGGGCTCATCTGCACGTTCCCAAAGAGCCACCGTGCGAACAGAGTGCAATCTCGACCAAGCGTAGATTGGGGGGCGCTACACGCGATGCATATAGCGGAAAATATCTTCGTGCTGGGCGGTGATTCTCACACCTTGGGAGGCACCAACGGCGTCAAGTCCCTTTTTTAGGTCTTCGAACTTCGCCGCGTCGATGTTGACGATCATAATCATGGTAAACAGCTCGGCCACGATAGTCTGGCTAATATCCTCGATGTTGGCATTGACGCTTGCGAGTAGAGTGGTGACGGCCGCTACGATGCCGGGGTGATCAGAGCCGGTCACCGTTACGATGATCCGCGCGTTACGCGATGAGGGAGCCACGCTTCGACCTCCTTATCTGATTCTAGTGCCCGGCGGCATCGTTCTTGCCGGTCGAATGAGGACTGACCTACCGTCGTATTCAGCGGCGAGCAGCATGCCGCGAGATTCGATGCCCATCAACTTCGCCGGCTGCAGATTGATAAGCACGACGACGTCAGTGCCAATCAGGTCCTCAGGCGCGTAGTCTTTGGCGATTCCCGCCACAATCTGCCGGGTCTCTTCGCCCACTTGTGCTGTAATTCTCAAGAGCTTGTCGGATTTTTGGACCGGCTCAGCTTCAACGACGCGGGCGATCCTCAGATCCATTTTCTTGAAGTCGTCAAGCTTGATTGTGACCTTCTCCGTGCTCGGCTCCTTGGCGGGACCTTTATGATCCGCCCCGGCGATTCTTTCGTTTAGTATAGCCTCCATTGCGCTGATCTTCTTCTCATCGATCTTGGCGAACGGCAGCGCCGGCTTGGAAAGCCGCAACGGTTCAACCTCCACTGTGGCGTCAGAAAAATACGTCGTGGTCAGACCAAGCTGCGCTTGAACGCTACGCATCGTCGATGGCATGACCGGCTCCAGCAACACAGACAAGGCTTTCACAAGCTGTATGCAGTTCTTGAGTTCGCGTGCGCACGCCGCCCTATCAGATTTCACTAGATTCCAGAGCTCTTTTGACTGGAAATACGCGTTGCCGAAGTCTGAGAGCGACATCGCCGCGTCGACGACCTTCTTAAACTCATATTCCTCCAGTGCGCTCACCATCATCTCGCGCGTCGCGGCTACGCGCTCCATTATCGCAGAATCGACGGGACCTTCAGGTACGCGCCCGAAGTTTTTGTACGCAAAGTACAGGGTGCGATAGATGAAGTTCCCAAGCGACCCAACGAGTTCACGGTTGACCTTCTCACCAAATACTTGCCACGAAAAATTCAGCTCCTTCGTGTGTGACGTGTAGCTGGCGAGGTAGAAGCGAAGTAAATCGGGATGAAACCCGTGGTCGAGGTAATCTTCATCTACCCAAACCACATACCCCCGACTCTTTGAGAACGTCTTGCCGTCGACTTTGACCATTCCCGACGCGACGATAGCCGCCGGCAACGTGTAGCTCGCTCCTTTTAACAGCGCCGGCCAGAAGACGGCGTGATGGTAGACGATGTCGGTGCCGATGAAATGAATTATGTTCGAATCGCTCTTCCAATAATCTTCCCAGGCGCTTGTCGCTTCCTCGGTAAATGAGATATACCCTATCGGAGCGTCAACCCATACGTAGACGACCAGATCCGTTCCAGGAAATGAGACGCCCCACGCCAGATTTCGCGTGATACACCAGTCTTTCAGTTCGTTGCTGACCCATTCGCGCGCATAGTTGCGGGCGTTGGCCGTACCTCCAAGCGATTCGAGGTACGCTAACAAGAAGTCCTTGAATGCGGAGAGCTTGAAGAAGTAATGCTGCTCTTCCCGATATTCGGCACTTGCCCCACACGTTTTACACGTCGGATCGAGAATTTCCCCCGGTTCGAGATGGCGGCCACATCCTTGATCGCACTCGTCCCCGCGCGCCGGCATGCCGCAAAAAAAACACGCTCCCTCGACGTAGCGATCCGGTAGAAAACGATCGCACTCAGGACAGTACGCCAATCGTATGACCTGCGGGTATATGCAGCCGTTTGCTTGGAGCGATTTGACGATTTCCTGCGTTCTGAAGTGATTTGTGGGAGCATCAGTATTTCCATAATGGCTAAAGTCGACTGACAGAGCTTTAAACATGTCCTCCCAGTAGCGGTGATAATACGCAGCAAGCTTGGCTGGCGTCGTTCCTTGCTGTTCAGCGTTAATCACTATGGGAGTTCCGTGCGTGTCTGAACCGCACACGAAGAGCGGGTCCTGTTGGAGCTTCTTGAGGCACCGAACGTAAATGTCCGCCGGGATGTACGTCCTGAGGTGACCGATGTGGCACGGCCCGTTCGCGTAAGGCAGGCCGCACGTGATGAGAAGCGGTTTGTTCGAAGTCATTTTGAAGTCCTCGTAGCATGAGATCGCATTTCGGCATCCACAGCTTAAGCCGCATTCACCTTGAAACGCCTCCGGTGCACCAAAACGTCGGAGCTTCGTTTCGTGACGCCACGCCGATTCTGCAACACGGGCTTGACAATGCATTGGTAGTGGCTACCTATTTTAACTCTTCGAGAGCAGCGCTCTTTTCTGAGTCTCAGGACCCCACAGTTTGGACGTGGGGCTGCCACACGATGCATATGCGTATCGCTCGAACTGAGGCACCTTAAAGGGAATCACAGTTGAAAAGGCTTAAGTCTTGAAGACCGTGATCATTGTGCATAGGAATTCGCGTGAATTGACGACGGAAAGGAGGCCTTTCATGAGTGAAGAAGTGTCTTGTCAAACGTGTGGTGCCCCACTACCACTTAATGCGCAGTTCTGCGTTCAGTGTGGAACCCGTGTAAATAAGAACGCCCCAGCAGCTGATGCAAGTGCGGGGTCGCCGATGCCAGGCTCACCCATTGCCATAGACGGGGTTCTAGTGGTGAGTTCAAATTGGATCCCAGGATACACTATCATTGAAACACGAGGATTCATCTACGGCCTTACGGTGCGGAGCAGAGGGCTTGGAAGAAATATAGCAGCAGGATTGCGGTCTATCGCAGGAGGAGAGATTCGTGAGTACGTCGAGATGATGCAACACGCCAGAGATGAAGCGCTATACCGACTCGTGGAGCACGCAAAAGCAGTCGGTGCCAATGCTATAATAAGCGCCTATTTTGATTCGTCGGAGATTTCTGACTATATGCAGGAGATCCTAGCATACGGAACGGGTGTCGTGATTGGGAAGAAATAATCGGTGAAGTCACCAGCGACGAGAACTTAGAATGCAGCATGCCGCTTGCTAATTTCCTCGCCGTCTTAGGAGATGGCTGCGACGTCACTGCAGTCACGCGACGGCAACCCCGGGTGAGCAGCTTAATTCGGCGGGCTGGAGCTCGAGCACGATTATGAAGACGAGCGGTGATCACTGCTCAGTCAGTGTTCGTCAAATGACGGCCTGTTGTGCTTTTCTAAACTCATCGGTTCTACGTCCAAGCTTCTGAATCGATGATAGGGCCACTCGTAGATGATGACCGGATTAGCGAACACCTTTGCGTCTCTTCCAAAAAGCGATATCCGTGTGTAGGTACAGGTCTCATCCAAAGGATAATTGCCCGCAGCCTCTTCAAAAAGGCGCTCCACGCGCCCTCGACATTGGGAAAGATTCCTATTGTACCACTCCTGTGCAAGATGGAGCTGATCAACAGTTTTTTCGGATGCTGTGCTCTTCATTATGGTGTCCGCTGAGTGGAGGGCTAGCGTGTAATCAGCGCCGTATAATCCTTTTAAATTCCTGGGCGAAGGCTTTATAGGTGCCTCATCGTTTCCGGAAGATTGTGCGTTTGGCGTTTTATTTCCTACAACGACGGCAACAATAGCCACCGCAAAATCTTGCAGGTGGTGTTTCAGGTCTGTCAACAGTGAGCTTTCATCAAAAGCCGCGCTTGTTCGAACAGAATCTGTGAGTCTCCTAGCATTGGTCGATGCACGCGGCAAACGATCGAGGACTATCAGCATCGACCCACCCTGATTCGCGTCAACTTGATTTTTTGCCATGCGTAGGGCACTTCTCACGCCTGCGATTGTCGTTTCTTCATTTGCTTCGACGACCGTCAGGTAACGGGCCGCCCCTCTGCTCAATCGTTCTCCCGCTTCAATTACCCGCTCCAATGTCGCTTCGTCTGCTTCAGCATCAAATGCATTCTCGCGATACCGTGAAAGCTCCGTTCCATCAATCCCACTGTGCCGTGCAAGTGCGCGCTCTGCAAAGTGTTCTTTGCTTATGCCATAGCTTACGTATAGCGTAGGAAACCGATTTTGCGCAGCAAAGTCAGCACACCACGCAATAAAGTCCGTTGCCTCCGTATCGCACCCAGTCACCGCGTATAACTTGCCTGGCTTCCAGCCCCCACCAAAAGCAATATTGAGCCACTCTGAGGGCGTAGGAATGACCTCCCTCTTCTTTGCAAAAAGATTCGAGACGAAATAATCGAGATCTTCCTCAAAGGTGGGCGTTTTATCGCTCGCTTCAAACAACAATGTGTTCGATTGATCCCTGAGCGTCCTCAAGACGATTTCAAGCGGAAGAGTGCCCGAAGCTAGCGCCGTTTCCGCCATTTGAACGAGTTCTTGCGCTCTGAGCCGCGCGCCACGTGCGTTTGTGAGGTTCAAATACTTTATGAACGTATCTCGCTTGCACGATGCACGGTTTCGTAGCCGCTGCACGTATCGTGCTATTTCGTTCACGTGCGGGCGCATCTCAGGGCTTCGAGAGAAGAGGCTAAAAATTGCGCTGCATCGTATCTGTCGGTCGTGATAGGCGAGATAGTGACACGCGTGCCACAGCACGCGATTAAAAGGCAAACGAATGCCTCCTCTAGATACATACTCATCAGCGAATCCTTCAGAGCGGAGCCCTAGCCTCAGTGCTTCGGTGACACTGTCCGGATCGTTAAGCAGATACGTGAGGATCTCTTCTTCCATCGAAGCGTGGTCCTCACTTCGTTCGTAGTTCGGTTCTTTGATTGGCCTAGCTTGATAGTACTCGCAGTTCCAGCCCGTGCACGCCGGGCGCTCTCGGAGCCTCTTGCACGACCAGATATCCCCGCAGTTCCAGCAGAACCTCCGGGAATTCTCTCGAGCCTGTGAAAGGCATTCCATAAACTTCTGGGCGTCGTGTACCTCCCTCGAGCCCCCGAAGAAGACCGAATTCCGTATCATCGTCTGCGCCATTTTTCTCCCTTGCACGTCGCTAAGCCCTTTTGTCACAACGTATCGCACGAGGAGCAAGTGCGCCGTATCGCACTCAATATCAGAAGGCACGCCGTGATGCAACAGATCGAGAATACACGGCGGATGGCGAATTCTTTTGCGAAAAGACTTCTGAGACCGGGGTTCCACATTTTGATTGGACACGGATCATTGCCTCACTCGCCTAAACGTGCATCGAAAACGTATAGCTCAACTTCAGCCAAGAGCGAATCGCCGGGGCGATGCGCATGCCCCGGTTCTTGCTTTTTGTGAAGTAGCCCGTATACGTTACCTGTGCGTTTGGTGAAAGTGTATTGCTAGTGCTCGTCACGATCACAGAAGCGTGCATCTTTGCCCCGCGAAGACCTCCTAGCGTCCACGTCTCCGGCACTATTATCCGATTCTCAATGCTCCAAGGTCAAATGCGCGTTAACCGACCTAGCCGACCAGACAGCTGACGATACCGCTATACCGCCACCGATTCACAAGCGCGCGTGGTGCCTCATCACCATTGCCGGTACCCAACTTCGCACACACTCGAAGCGTTAGCCGTGGCGATCAAAAGCATTCTAGCGTCTGTAGCGAACTACTTTTGTGAACTCTCGAAAAAAACCCTTGACGCTATTTCGTTGATCATGAAGATCGTACCGTAACTACTGACTTTTTGAGCGACGCGGCAGTAACGTTTGCTTTGCGCTTTATAGGGACATCCGCTCTGAGTCAACCTTTTCTTGTAAGCGCCTTTATCAGCCTGTCCCAAGCGAACAGCGTATCGGAGCTAAACGCCCTAAATAGCGAGCGATGAAATTGTTTAAATACGCTGAAACACCTAACTCTACGTAGTTCAATGCGCGAAGCCAACACTAGTTCAGCCCCGTACGGAAGATACGAAAAAGACGACTCGATTTTCGGTCTGTCAGATCTAGCGAGCCTGGCTGCGTTCATCTATCTTCTGTTCTTTCTCCTAGTGCTCGTGTTGTATAGCGCCAATCCTTTCGAGCCGGCGGTGTTCGGGTTCTACAAACTCTCCGTCTTCTTTCAAATTGTGTCGTTCTTCGGCATCTTTTTTGTTCCGACCTTGCTGATCTACTTCGCCCTCGACTTCACAAAGAGCGTTGGGCACACGGTTGTCGTGCTCGGGTACCCCATTCTTGTGCTTGGGGCAGCAGCAATCCTTAACATACCCGATGCGCCACTTTTCGCAGCGCTGGGCGGACTTGTGCTCTTTGCGTTCTATTTCTTAGCGGGGCTGAATCGTTCGGCGATCGAGAGACGGCAGCGCGCTCCACGTAGCCAGCGCGCCGTCCGTCAGCGGCCAGTTGTTGTACCCCCGCCACGGGTGCCCCCTCAACGACGGCCGTCAGATCAGCGTTCTCCCGATCAAAGGCGGCAGATGTCACAATATGCGCCACCGAGTCGTCCTCCGGATTTCAGACGAGAGACCAGACCACAATACAGATCCCCAGATAGCTTTCTTTCTCGGCTCGACCGATTTCTCGATCGGTACGACTACGTAGACGGCGAGGCCGTGCGAAAGGGGTCGCGACGCAGCGGAAAGTACGAAAGGGATCAACGGCGCGGCGGCCGATAGCGCTATTTTCGCTATTGGCAGCAATGCCTATGAGACAATCGCCGCCATGATCAAGCGATGGATGATCTCCATTATAGGGAGCATCATTCCCGGACGGGGGACGCCTATAGGGGTCTTCTGCCAGACCCAGCACGCGACAAACAGCCAATATGACGAGACGAACGTGGCAAATCCCACCAAGATGGTCAAGTCTGTCAGGCGTTTCCGATAGCCCACGAAGTACGGCACAAAGAGACTCATCGCGATCATGGTTACGACGCCAAGCGTGCGGTTCAGCGGGAAACTTAACGCTCCGATAAAGCCGCTTACTGCAGGCGCGAAGAGCGCCGCGTACGCGAGCACTGATCCGCTGAACGCAATCCAGGCCGCGGCAAATGCCTCTTTAATTTGCGACGTGTGAACGAGAACCTCGCGTATGCTTGCGAGCGTGAAGAAGACTAGCGGGATATACAGCGGCAGAAAGTAGCGCATATCAAGGCCAAATCCTTGGTTTAGGCCGAATGGGGCGTAGATTATGATGTGCGCGACGACGCAGATGAAAAACGTGACTGCGATTGCGCGGCTCTTCTCTACCCTTAGGCGCGCCGCTCCCGTCCTGAATCTCGTCAGCGTTCGCATGGCGTACGGGACAGCAGCAAAGAGGGGGATTATGAGCAAGGGGCATATCTGAAATACCGAGAGCGTCACCGGCATGTCGACATAGAACAGCACATGATAGAGGTCCTGGGGCCAGCTCGGCACGGTTTGCAGGTTCCACGTGGCTAAAAAGAGCATAGGCAGACTTTGGATCGTGGAGAAAAATGCTGAACCGGTGGCTGCGTTAATCGGGGACGCTTGCTGCGCGATTTGTGGGTGCGCACTGAGATAAACGGGCGACAAGAAAGGATTGTGAAAGAGCAGATAGTTATCGATGAAGTACGGGATCATCGCAAGCAGCACCGTGGCCGCGGCCGTAATCACCGCCCTAATTCTCGCTGCTGACGTCAACAAATCCGTCAGAATGATGGCGATTAGGAGCGGGATGGCGTCAAAAACTCGCACCCAGACGCCGAGCCCGACGAAAATGTAAGAGAGGTAGCGATAGCGCTGCTTGCCGTCCAGCAGATACGTGTAGAGGCTCCAAACGCTCGCTATGATGAGCAACACCGACGCTGTTTGATCTTTCGCTGAGACCGCCCAGAACGTGAGGGGCGTCGCGATCAGTATATACGCGGCCCCAAAGGCGGCTACGCGCTCATCAGCAAAGTACCGCGTGAAGATTCGCAACGAAAGCAGGACGATGGCCGCCATCGCTAGGATATTAAACAGCTGGATGGCCATGAGAGCGCCCCACTGGTCAAAAACAAGCGGCGGCAGACGAGTGCCGATGTAGCCGTTGATGATGAAGAGCGTAAGCGCGACAAACGCGCCAAGGCTGCGACCGAGTCGCGGCCGGTGCCAACGCCTTCCCAGAAGCGAGCTCACCATGAACACACTAAATGACCAGAGAGCAGCGAAGAAGAGCCTGATGCCGACCGTGACGCTGATGAGGTAAAGGAACGCGTAAAACGGGGACGCGAAGACTGGAATGGCGTGCGTGTAGAAAGCGTATGTATGGCCCTGGAAGGAAAACCCAAGGATGGGAGCTGAGCCTCCAAAACTTAGGCCTTCGTAGAGCTTGGTAGGCAGCGTATCGATCGAGAGCGACCCGCGAGCAAGATTAATGAGCTCTGCCGCGAGCGTTACCTCGTCGTTGATGAAGATGTTAACGTTCCAAATTGCGATGCAGACTGCAAGAGATGCGTAGAAAAGCAGCGCAGCCGTTTCGTTAGGTAAAACGCGTGCGTAGAGGCTCCTTAGCTTGTTGTTGCTCATCACTTAGATGGCCGAGCGCTCGGCTTCACGCTCCATGATCGTGTCATAGACGCTAATGTACCCATCGACCATATGATCCACATCAAAGCGCTCCGCGCGTGTCCTGCACCGCTGCCTTCGAATGCTGCCAATCTCGCCCACTTTGTCGATCGCGTCGCGCACGCTCTGAACGATAAAGCCTGTCTCTCCGTCGACGAGTATCTCCCGCACGCTGCCTTGGTCGGTGGCAATGACGGGCGTACCACTTGCGAGAGATTCAACTAGGGTAAGACCGAACGGCTCAGCAAAAGAGATCAGGTGCAAGCTGCAATACGCCTGCTTGAAAAGCTCGTTTCTTGTTTTTTCGTCCACCGTGCCGAGATACTGTATTTGCTCCCCGTCGATCTCAGGCTTGACGCACTTCTCGAAATAGGTGCGATGCTCGCTCGCGACGAGCCCGGCAATCTTCAGCGTCATTCCGGTTTCTTTTGCCACCTCAATGGCGCGATGTGTGCCCTTGTCACGCGATATGCGTCCGAAGAACAGAAGATAATCATCGGGAGCGTCACCGCACTCAAAGGAGCCGACGTCGATCCCGTTGTACACGGTGGCAACGTAATTTAGGCCTTCCGCTCGATCGGCGTCGCTGATGGACACGTAGTAGTTATCCCAGTACTTTCTGTACACGGGCAGAATCCGCTCTGAAGAGAATCCGTGTATGGTCGTAAGAAGAGGAGTATCCGTGAGCCGTGAGAAGGTCAGCGGATAGAAGTCGTAGTGACTGTGAATAATATCAAATTCGTGCGCTTTTTCGAAGGCGTTTGATATGTGGAGCCATTGATAGACGCCAGCGTCAAGCGATTCATCTTCATAAAATCCGTGCGGACACACCCACTCAAGCTTCGCCTTCGTGACGGAGTCGCCGGTCGCGAAGAGCGTAACGTCATAGCCCCGCTCGACCAGGCCTTCGGTCAGGTAATGGACGACGGTCTCCCAAGGTCCGTAACGGCGTGGCGGGGTCCTCCACGAGATTGTGCCCAGCATTCCTATCTTCAATCGACAACCTCCCCGCACGCTCAGCGTTGTGAACCAGACACCAGCTCCCTCGCGCAATCCTCGCCTAGTTCGATGCATTCGGCGCCGCTTTAGCCGCGTTCGCGTCGCTTTGTAGCGCCTCCACACTATCGGTGCGCTCCCACGGCAGATCGAGATCAGCGCGACCAAAATGCCCATAGGCGGCGACTTGTCGGTAGATCGGGCGTCGAAGTCCCAGCGTGTTAATGATCCATCCCGGAGTGAGTGCAAAACGGCGCGCGATGATCTCAGAGATGGACTCCTCAGGTATGTGGGCTGTTCCGAACGTATTGACGTATATCGCAATAGGTTGGGCTACGCCTATCGCATATGAGATCTGGATTTCGCACTTGTCGGCGAGTTCAGCCGCAACAACGTTTTTCGCGATATACCTCGCCGCGTACGCTGCCGATCGGTCGACCTTTGTCGGATCCTTTCCCGAAAAAGAGCCCCCCCCGTGGCGCGCCATTCCTCCGTACGTATCGACGATGATCTTACGCCCCGACATGCCAGCATCGCCCTTGGGGCCTCCGATCACGAATCGACCCGTAGGGTTGACGTAAACCTTCGTTTCCTTGTCGATCATCTCAGCGGGGATAACGACGTCGATTACGTTCGCTTGAATATCCCGTCTGATGGTGTCAAGTTCGACGTCCGGAGTGTGCTGCGAAGATACGATTACTGCGTCGACTCTGATAGGCCGATCGTCAGCGTATTCCACCGTTACCTGCGTCTTGCCATCAGGGCCGAGATACCCTATTTCTCCAGATTTCCTAACCTCAGTCAGCCTCAACGCAAGCTTATTCGCGAGCAGAATCGGCATCGGCATCAGTTCCGGTGTTTCATTCGTGGCATAGCCGAACACCATCCCCTGATCGCCCGCGCCCAGTTCGGCATCCGCATCTACGTCCGCAGAGACCTGTAGACACTCGAGGTCGAGTCCATCGTCACCCACCGCTGAGACCCGGCACTCAAGCGACTTGTTGACCCCTTGAGCGATATCCGGAGACTGTTCTTTGATCGATACGATAATCCCGCAGTTGTCGCCGTCGAAACCGAATCGTGAATCGGTGTAACCTATCTCGCGGAGCGTATCACGCACCACGCGTGGTATGTCCACGGTACAAGTCGTCGTGATTTCGCCGATCACTACTGCGAGCCCCGTAGTCACTGCCACTTCGCACGCGACTCGCGCGTTCTTAGGGTCTCGCTCGATAATCGCGTCCAGTATAGCATCCGAAATCTGGTCACAGATCTTGTCGGGGTGCCCTTCCGTTACTGATTCGGACGTAAACAAAAAACGATTCTCAGACATCCTGCCTCGATTCGCTCTACCACGGACAACCTTTTTACCGGTTGGCTTTATCATTGGTATCTATATAAAGCGTATGGTCGCCGGAGGCGACTGCATAGCAGATGAGGAATTTTGCGATGAAGAACATAATCAAGGACATCAGCCTCGCTGGTGCGGGGGAACGACGAATTGAATGGGCTCGCAGGCACATGCCCGTTCTTGAGAAGATTAAGAGTGAATTTGCCAGCGAAAAACCGCTGGATGGCATTAACGTTACTGCGTGTCTTCACGTAACGGTCGAAACCGCGAACCTTATCCGTGTGCTAAGCGCCGGAGGAGCGAATGTCGCGCTCGCAGGCTCAAATCCACTCAGCACCCAAGACGACGTCGCCGCTGCCCTCGCAACCGA
>Ga0187884_10003423_pt1 | contig 12359 bp, 18 predicted proteins | sample June2016WEW_20_4_FD_132983 | JGI IMG/M metagenome (GOLD analysis project Ga0187884, IMG submission 132983) | Peatland microbial communities from SPRUCE experiment site at the Marcell Experimental Forest, Minnesota, USA - June2016WEW_20_40 | ecosystem: Environmental > Terrestrial > Soil >...
CAAAATCAAGCTGTTGGTGGATTTTTAGAGGGTTCCGGGAACGCCGTAAGAATCTTGCGGCCCTCATGCGGACCCCGGCGGCACGTTTCGGGAAACTGCTTTAGCTCAAGGCGCCGGGGGCTGGGCTTGTTCGAGCGGCGAAGGTCGGCACGAGCACTATTCGGAATTTTGAAGCTGGCCGATCTGTGCCGGTCGCGAATAACCTTGAGGCCATCCCGCGCGCTAGAAGCCGCCGGCGTGATCTTCGTCGAGGAGAACGGCGAGGGACCGGGTGTGAGATTGAGGAAGTGTCATATGGCCAACGAACCCATCTACGTAGACGCATCGCATTCGGCCGTTTTGAACCACGGTGCCACATCGATAAACTGCGCCACACTGCAAGAGGCGGTCATCGAATTCAGGAAGTTGTCGAAAGACCGGCAGGAGATCGCTTCAATTATATCAGTCGGAAGGACTTACAACCCGTCCGAGATAGAGCGGCTTCACTATGGACCTAAGCCAAGTGCTTGAAACAACCGAGATGATCTTCGCTGCGGAAAACGGCGAAGGTCCGGACGTAAGGCCGAGGAAGGAGCAAAAGTGATTTGCCGCATGCGATCCTCTGAGCCGCTAGGTTTTTTTTGGGGGGCAGATTGTCCTGCGCGGCCCATATTCTTTGCTACCAATCGCCTTGCTATGTCCCAGACAAGCCATTAAGTGACGTGTAACGGCTAGGTGCGTCACATGGGATACACCACCGCGATATGTCGAACCGCCCGCCATTCGGAACTCGGTCCTTAATTGACCGTTAGGTGAGTCGACGGTAAGATACGTCATCAAGCCCCTGGCAGTACGCTTTCCGCTCGGCAGACGCCGACCATAGAGGGAAAGCCGAGCCCAGGGGTTTTGAATTATTGGCGAGCCTCGAATGTATAGATACAGGATGGCCGTCCTAGTCGACGGCGGATTTTTCCTTAAGCGTCTTAAATCTCAATATCCTTCGGTCGACGCAGGCGACGCTAAGGCGGTCGCCCAAATTATTCATCAGCACGCTTTACGGCACCGCAACCAGATTACTGGTGCTGACTCCGCGGGTAAGATCGTTGAGACATACGACCTCTACCGCATCTTCTTTTATGACTGCGCTCCGCTCGAAAAGAAGATGCAGCACCCCATCAGCAAAAAATCGATAGACTTTGCCAAGTCACCGATTGCGTTATTTCGTCGTTCATTACACGATGAGCTAAAGCGCAAGCGCAAAGTAGCACTTCGGATGGGTCATCTTCTTGACACGACGGAATGGAAACTCAAGCCAGGTGTTTTGAAAGCTTTAACAGGTGGCAGGAGACGGCTTGAAGATTTAACGGATGAGGACTTCTCGATCGATACCCTACAAAAAGGCGTCGACATGCGCCTTGGTCTTGACGTGGCTTCGCTGGCCTACAAGAAGCTGGTCGATCAGATCGTCCTCATAGTCGGTGACAGCGACTTTGTGCCGGCCGCAAAGCTCGCTCGTCGCGAAGGAATCGACGTTATCCTCGACAGGCTTGGCACCAACGTTCACGATGCGCTCAATGAGCACATCGACGGCGTTAGAACGTTCAAGGGCAACAACCACGCCCCGCATGGACCTCATCAGATTGTTCAGCAGGACACGATAGCTATCGTGGCTCAGCGGACAACCGTCATGCAGGATGACGATACCATCGACCAGGAGTAGCTATGCGCCAAATCGCCCTAGCCGCCCTGCTTTGTTTCGGACCTGGGATTACCCTACTCGGGAAACTTACGGCCGGATGCCAAAGCGCCGGGCTTGTCCAAGCCGCCCCGCGAGGGCCGCGAGAGCGATGAGCCGCTCGCGGTTTCCGTCGCCGAGCGGGCGGAACGCATCCTCACCTAGAACGGCAATCCATGCGCCGCGCTCGCGCTCGATCCAATCCGGCTGTTCGGTCTGCCGGCTAAGATCGGCGCCGATCTCGTCGATCGAACGGTTTGACAATCGGCTCGCGAGATCGCTCCAAAACTGCCGGATCAAGGCCGGATCACTGTCGAAGTGCCAGGCTCGATAGAATCGTCCGCCATGGCGTTCATGCCATTCGTCCCAGGTCGAAGCGAAAGCCGCTTGCCGGATTCCATCCGCGGGGATAGTCATCATCATTGCGTAACACCTGTTGTTGAAGGCCGCTCACGACGCCACATCGTTGAGCGGTCTTTTTTATGAGAGGGGTGGCGGCAAACCGCCAAGCACGAGCACTGGTTCGCGGTTGGCTACGGCGAGCCTGCCCACTGTTTCCGCGAAGTCTTCCTCGCTTTCGAGAGGATCTCGCGTCCAGCTGTAACCGCCTGCCTGGGCATGGTTTAGCCCGTAGTCCGGCAAGCCGCCGTGTACGGTCACGACCGTGAGCCCGCCGCCCTTGGCGTGCTGTTCAAGTGCTGCGAGTCTGCTTGCGATCGACATCTCAGAGATTCCTTGCTTCAAGTACGGCGATGCGAGATTCCAGATCCGCCGTCTCGATCGCGCGCCGGGCAAATTCGACGACCACGGCCAGGCTGCCGGCCTCCTCGCATGTCAATTCGCCTCGACCCACTGCGCCCACGATCCGGCTCGCGGCATCGATGATGTCGTGAGGGCAATTTATGGCCGGCAAAGCGATTGCGACCGGACGTCCGCGCCGAAGTGAAATAGTGCGGTCGAGCACGATTCGCGCGGCGACCATGTCGCCGGCTTTGGCCGCGTCCACGACCGCGCGAATGATGTCCGGAGTTTCCGCCGTCATCATTCGCGCAGCGAGCTCCATCATGGGGCTCCTTGAGCCTTTTTTGCGCCCAGCGGGATTTCCGCTGGTTCCGGGCTTGAAGGCCATGATATCGCTCTGCTTTCTGCAACGAAGATCAATTCAATCGTGCTTCAAATTTATCTTCACGAGGCGACCGGGAGGCGTCATAAATTGACCCATCCAGGCCTTCGGAGATCCGAAGAACTCGCGGATTACGCGCCCGCTCACATCCGTGTGCTGGCGTTCCATCAAGGTCCCTTCGGCCACGTCGGGCCGATGGGATGCCGCCACGGCATCCGCGTAGATCGATTTTTCGATGCCATTCAGGGCTTCGCCACTCACACTTGCCAAGTCGACAGCTTTGAAGGTCTTCGAGAAGTGCTGCCATTGGCGAGCCAAGCGGCGCCGATAGGCTTCCGGCCGCTCACCCGACATCGGTGGAGGGCTTCGCATCCCGTGGCTTTGCGCAACGCTATCAGCTCGAAGCTGGGCCTTCGCACATTCGGCCCCGTCGTCGAGAGCGACGGCGGTTCCAGGCTTTTTCCCGTCTGGCCGCATTTTATTCGGCATATCGTTGTCGTCGTCTAGGCCGTCGTCGGTGACGTCAGCAGCGGGCGCTGGCTTTTCGAGCTTGTCCAAGCGTGCCGACATGGAGGTCAAGAGCTCAAGGATTTTGGCGTTCGTGCCATCGGCAGCTTCAGCATCGGCGAGCTTCTTTTTATCCGCCGCCGCGACCGCTTCGCCGATTTCGTCGGCACGCGTCTTTTTCACGTCAACCATTTGTTTTAACTCCTGTTTCAGATTTGTCTACGCCGCTAGCCGGCGCGCCTTTGCTCCATACCCCTTGGGGTACAACCGCCAGATGGTCTAGTAGTTCTGGTTCGCCTTCCACGCGAAGGGCCGCTCCATCGCTGAGCTTGATCACGCTCGTGTCCCCAGCGGGGAACTGCACCGCCGGGCTCGTGTCGACCTCAAACTCGCCGCTCGTAATTTGGGCGGCGATGGCCTCGTCAAAGAGGCGGCAGACGCCCCATAGCTCCGTCCCTTGGACGTATGCAAAAACGACGGTGCCCACGACGCTTTCGCGGAAGGTTTGGGCACTGAGGACGTTGCCGGCGGGGTGGCCGATCACGACAGGCAAGCCCAAAACCCGCCTAAGCATCGTCTCGGACAAAAAAATGCTCGGCTCGCGATAGCAAAATTCCTGATGCTGGCCTCGATAGGCCGCGCCGGTGCCGCTGACGCGCAGGTTCAAATAAAACGCATTGGCGAATTTTGAGCCGCTTGGAATCTCTCCGCGCGAGACGGCGGCGGCAAAGTCGAGTTCGGTTCTCATGGCGCCGATGCCTCGCTTGCCCGCCGGATTGCCTGTTGACGGCCGGACCCATGATCGCTCGTCTCGACAGGTTCGTCGAAAGGCGTGGTGGCAACCCAGCCAAGCAGCACCCTGTTAATCAGCCATGATCTGCTAATGCCCGCGATTTCAGCGCGGCGATCGATCTCGTCGCGCAGCTCGGATTCGATGGTGGTCGAGGTTTTTACTTTCATGGGACTTTCTTATGACTTTTTTTTAGTTCGGGGTCAAGTCAGCCTACCTTGTGGGATAGAATAGTCAACCGGACAGGAAGTCTTGTCTAACAAGTTACGCAGTAATCGCAGCGCCGGTAAGAGCGGCTCCACTGCGCATGCTTCAGGCGTTGCCGGCGGTCTCGTTCGCCGGGCGCCTCTCCGGTCAATGCGGCGGCGGCTCATCCTGAACCGGCGCCCATTCGCGGCGTTCGTTTGCGTATTCGAGCTGGAGGATCCGGCCAAAAAGCTGGCCATTTTCCTGGCGTAGCTTCTCGATATCGGCCTCGCGCTGTTTGTTCTGGCGGCTGAGGTACAAAAGAGCTTCGACGATGTCGCGGTTGTCCATCTGAACCGCCGCCGGGTCGCCGGGCTCGTCAATTTTATCAACCATGGTTTATCTCCTTTTTTGGGCCTCGCAGATACGCAGGAGGTCCGCAGGATGGTTGTGTTGCGGGAAAGGCAAGCAACACGTTGATTTCATTGGGCAGCAATCCCCAGGCCCTCTGATTAGAAATCAGCTGCTAGCCTAAGCTGAAGGAAACTTCGCGCCACATCCGCTCCTAAGCTTTCCGGACATTTGTCCGGCTCACCCACGTGGCCGGGTCTCGCCGCGCCTCATAGGCGCGCCAGACCAGTCTTCCGGCGGCGACGGCCTCGCGGCATGCGCCCTTTCCCCGGAGATACTTCGCCAGCTGGTCCCACGAAACCACATCGGGGAACTGCCGATCGCCCAAGGCAGCCGCGGCAAAGTCACCGCGAGGCGTGTCTTCCGGCGCTATCGACCGTAGGAATTCCAGGAAGGTCATTGGGCCGCCTCCAACGCCTTGGCTCGGTCCGCATCGAACTTAGCCACCGCCACCCACCTCATCGACTCCGCCCGCAGCGCCGCCATCTTCACCCGGTGCAATGCGATCTGGTCCCATTCTTCCTTGCTCTTATGAATATGGAGGCGGCCTGCGTTTTCCGTCCAGGCTTTAAAGGCGGGGATGTAGCGCGGCAGAAAATCCTTTTTGCATGTGGCCACGACTTCGGGCGCAAGAAGGCGCTTTAAATCCGAGTCTTTTATCGGAAAGAAATTAGGCAGGGTCACATAGAAGCTCGCGAATCCATCCACCATCAGCAGAGCAAAGCGGTGGTTCAGGTCTTCGATTGTAGTGACGCTCTTCGTGATGCCGCCAAGTTCAATTTGAGTGTTCATCGATTTCTCTCCTGTTTGTTTGAAACCCACCGGACCATCCGAGGGGCGACTTGCCGAACTTGCACTCGCGCGCACGAATAGATTTTAGGGTATGGTTAGAGAAAAAAAGGTAGATCGCCTTTTTCTATACATGCGCGCATGTGCAAGTCCGGTAAGTCGTAAACCTAAGGGCGTGAACCGCTAATTTTACAATCTGAAAAACCAGTTCCAAGGGATTTGTCCGCGCGCGCGAGTGCAAGTCCGGTAAGTCGGTCATGACCGCCCCCGGAACTCCCCGAGAACGTCCTTAGCGGAGGCAATTCTCTCACGCTCGCTTGCGCGCCGCGTCCGCTCCTCCGAGGCTCGCGCCGCGAAAACGATGTGAATGGCGGGGTTGATTTCCCACTTGAAACTATCTCGCCGAACCTGGTCGGCGCGGCGGCACCACCCCATGACGGAAAGTAACGCCATAGCCTTGTTTATTTCATCGTTGAACCCCCGCAGGGCGTTGTAAGCGCGCCCAACCTCGGAAGCCGTGAGCGTCGCCGAGCGATGCGTCAGGATATGCCCCGCGATCCATGCCGCGTGTTGCATGGCTTCTCCTTGCCCGATCATGGTTCTGTGTACGTGCGCCGCGTGAGGGATCAAATATCGCGTGAAGAACCGATGCGCGCGCTCGGCCGTGGCGGCCTCGACTTTGCCGATCGGCTCGCCGAAAATGGCGGTGGTTTCGATCACATGGAATGCCAGTAGGATTCGAGCGAAAAACCCATCGAATTTTTGTGCGAATCCCGCGAATGCGGGGCTTATTTCAGGCAGGGCGGAAAGGTTCTCAAGGAGCCGTGTCACGTCTTCCCGGTAGTGCTGCGCGCCCTCCGTCAGCCGGATTGGCGTCGAGTCGAATGGGGTGAGGTCCGCAAGATCAAATATCAGATCGTGATAGCCCTTAGCCGCCGTTTGGTTTGGCTCGCGGTCCATACCAGGGCCGTTTCTCTGGCAGTTTACCGGGAGGAACCGTTGGACCAGGCCATCGTCGGAAAGGTGCGGCGCGAGCTTGCGCAGCTTGTCGGGCTGGATCCCGCCGAGGAGGCTTACGCCCCAATTCGGAACATGGACGGTCCCGCGGCTTATGCGATCGATCACATGCTGACCGCCGTTATATAATTCCAGCCAGTCTTGGCGATCACGGCCGCCCTTTGCTTTATATGTATCGAAGCTCCCGAATAGCGCCGCGAGTTCGTCAAAAACGCCCAAGAGCCCGCCGGGGCTATCAGGCAAGATTTCCGACAAGGCCTCGACCGTTGCGTCGTTGATCAGTGCCCGCCGCACGGGCGGCTTTTCAGGCGGCAGCGGCGGCTCGCCCTCGGGCTTGGCTGCGTACTTTTTTTCCTTCGCGTCATAGATCTTCTTTGCGAGTTGATAGGCCGCCGCCGCTCCCTTGCCAGCGTTAAACCATCGGGTTGCAAGAGCGCCTAGCGGTGCCACGGCGGCTTTCATGATCGGGGTCTTCTTGGTGCCAGGATCCCCAGCAAGCATTCCCCAAAGGCGGGCACTCTCGACATAGCTCGTGTCGTTCCGCTTCGGCTGAATCGTGAAGCCGTCATGGATGCAAGATGCAGCGACCACGAGGCAAGCCAGCGCGATGGCGCCTGGTTCGACTCCAAGGCGCTCGCCTTCGTCCCTGGCAAATTCCTCGATTACGCCGGGAAGCGCGTTGGCAGGCAGACTGGGGAGCCCAAGATCGAGAGAAGTCCCAAACAGGTCCAGGGGCTCCGGCCAGGCGTCAGCTTCAGGACTCGCTCCCGGCGTGCCTGGCAAGGCCGTGGACGGCTCGATGTTGCCGAAGGATCGTTCGGCGACACTTGGCGGCACCGGCCGCGGGCTTTTCATTCCTTTTGAGATTCCGGATTCGAGCGTCGCTTCGATCTCATCCTCACCAAGACCGCACGCCAACGCGGCTTCACGCAGACGCGCTCGCGCCTCGTCTTCGTCCAGCGCGCCTACAGGCACGAGCGTCCCGAGGACAAACGCGGCTCTGTTCAGGGCGGTGTTTCGCGTTCCAGAACCGGCCGAAGCCATCTTCGCAATCTCGGACTTGAGCGCCTTCGCAGCGTAATGCTCATGACCCGGGGGCCATGGCTCGGCCGGTACGTTTTCGAGCTTCGCCCGTGGCTTTGGCTTGAGCATCTCGAAAAGCCACGCCGGCGCCTCGCTCAGCGGCGCATTTTCGTCGACTACCCGATAGGTCCGGCCATTCGCATTGCGGCTCGGGGGCAGGACGATGTAACCGCCGTCCCCGCGAACATCGATTCCCGGAGGCAATTGGCCCGTGCGATTGCCCACGGGATGGTCCCGGTTCCAGCGAAAAATAATGTGCAGCCCGCCGCTGGGCGTCTCGTTTGTGCTCGTCACGACGGGCCCATGGGCCTCCAGCAATTTTTTCCACGCCTGGCGGCCGTCCGGGCCGCCAGGCTCTTTTGGAATATCAAGATCGATGACAAAGACGCCACTCCGCGGGCCCGTCGGCATCGCAACCGTGGCGTTCGGCCACTCTGCCCACCAAGCGCAGATCTGATCGAGATCAGTGGTCGCGGCCTTGAAACCTGTTGAGACGAGAGGCCGCTTGTCCAAGGGATTGCATGGAAAAACAGGAGTGCCGCGCTTCGCGTAATACAACGCTGCCACGAGCATAGGCTCTTGCGTTTCGCCGTCAGTGGGGCTATTTGTCATTTGCGAAAAAACCTGTTGAGCAGTGGCTTGCCAGCGCGCTGCATGGATAAATTAAGAGGCCCTGGCTAGGGATTGGCCGGGGCCTTTTTTTTTTATGTCGAGCCGTTGAGCGGCGGCAAATTGGCTAGAAGCTTCTCGATCGAGGAGCGCAAAATAATCGTGCGGCCCCCCATCTTTTTTGCTTCGATCTCTCCGGCTTTCACCATGTTGTAGAGCTTTGCCTTTTTAATGCAGAGCACTTCGCAGGCGTCGGGAATCGTGTAGGCGAGGGGTGGGGCGCTGGGAGTGGCCACGTCAGTTGCTCCGTGTGCGTGGCCGGAGCGGAATGCTCGGTTGGCCAATAATGGAAATATATATCCGGGATCGGAAAAGCACAAGAATTTGTTTGTTGTCCAACTTGTTACGCGGAAATAAGAGCCGCCGCCGCGAGCCACGCGACGGCTTTTTTTTTAGCGGCCATCAGCCCGCCCGCTGCAATTCGTCGGCGCGATGTTCAAAGGTGTGGGCCTTAACCCACTCTCGGGCATCCCCTTGCCGATAGCGGATGAAGCGTTTTCCGATCCGCACCCATTTTGGTCCGTCGCCGGTTTGACGCCAGCGCTGCGCGGTTCGTGGCGCAATTTTAAATTGCTCGCAAAATTCGTCTTCGCTTAGGTATCGATCGTTTTCGCTAGACATGAGATGTCCCGTCCATTCCACGGCTCATTGTGAGCCGCCACAGGACGCAAGATGTCCGCTCCGCAGGATTGTCGCTAATTGTCGATGGTGAGTAATTGCCGGCGCTTATTTCTCCGACAGCGCGACCCCGGACTGGACGGCGGCCCGCGCCTTGCGGCACACGTCGCGGCTCGCCCCAAACGTGGCCCGCATGGTCTCTTCCGTCATGCGAACGAGGTCGTTTCGATCATGCTTTTGCATCGCGGTCAGCACGAAAAGAAACTTTGCCGGCCGCGGCCCGCGCGGTCTCGAGATCGGATCTTGCGCGGGGGCTGGCCCCGGTGCGGTTCGGGCGGCAATTTCGCTTGGCGGCGCGCGAAAGGGATCCGTCCAATCGAAACCGGGATTTCGCGGCGACGCCGGGGGCAGACTCGGCAGGCTCGTTTCGCGATCGCTCCGCAATTCGGCGATGGCCGCAGCGCAGGTTCCCACATCGACGTGGCGATCGTAAAATTGCTTCATGTGCGGGTGTTCGGAAAAATATAGATCCAGCACTTCGGACGCCGGCCTGCCGACGACGCGGGCCATGAGATGGCGTTGAAAAGCGTCGCTAACGGCAATCAGCCAAAACTCATTTAAAAGGCTGGCCTCTTCGCCCGCGCGCTCAAGAAGTGAGCGGCCTTTGCTCTTCGTCGTCATTACCGCCCCCCGCGAAGGCTGACGACATTCGAACCGCCGCCGCGTTGAACGACATGCGTCGCCCATGCCTCCAGCGCGGCGGCTCGTTCTTTTTCGAACCCGTGGCGCTGATAAACCGCCGCCACACCCGCGAGCTTGGCGGGCTGATGCGCAAGCAGCTTATCGACCACGATGCTATCGAACCCGAGCCGCGCTAGCGTTGAGACCCCGGTTCTCCGCAGGTCGTGCAAGCGCCAAGGCTCGGGCGCCGGGGCTTTGTTTCCATTCCCCGCAGCGGCCCCGGCGCGCGCTTTCTCAATTGCAGCGTCGAGCATGAGCTTGGCCTTTGAGAAGCCAGAAATAGGGGTCTTGCCGGTCGTGGTGAAGACGAAATCGTTGTCCTCGACGCGGGGCAGCGCGCGCAAGATCTCGCGAGCCGGTCCGGACAAATGAACATCATGCGGCTTTGCATTTTTCATTCGTGAACCGGGGATTCGCCACGTGTCGAAATCGTCCGAAATCTCGCTCCATCGCATCCCGGCGACTTCGTCCCGGCGCTGTAGCGTGAGGGTGGCCATTTGGAAAAACGGGCCGAACGGATAGGGCAGGGCTCCCGCCGCCGCCCATACTCCGGCAAGCTCGAGATCGGTCAGAACGCGATCACGGGATTGCGAAGCGGTAGCGATTGGCAATCCCTGAAACGGATTGGTTGGAATTTTTCCGCGTTTCAGGGCCCAGCTGTAAGCGGCTCTGGCATAGGCCATGGTGCGCGCTGCCGTCGGCGCCTTGCCATCCCTCACCAAGCGATCGAGAACATTGACCGCGTCGGTGCGCGTGAGCTTTGCGGCAGGCCTGTTGAGGAAATCGGCGAACACGAGGCGGATGGCCCTTTGTGCCTCGCGGGAATAGCTCGCGCGGCGGCTCGCGAGGTGCAAGGCGGCCCATTCCGTTACGAGCGCGTCAAGCGTCAGGGCGGCCTCGCGGCGGTCAGCCTCGGCTTTCTCCTTACGTTGGCGCCGCTCGCCCACAACGTCGACGCCCCTGGCGACTTGCCCGAGCCTTGCGCGCGCCGCGACGCGAGCTTGTTCAACGGTCAAGCTGCCCCACGGCCCGAGCTTTTCGCGCACCTTCGCCTTGGTCGAAGGGTCCGTCCATTGCACGAGGAAAATCTTCGCTCCCGCCGCCGTGATGCGAAGCCCGAGCCCCCGGCAAGTTTCATCGAAAAAGAACTGGTCCTTTCGACCGTCCGCGAGCTTCAAGCCGGCGATCGTCTTTTCTGTGAAATTTGCCATTGCCATGCCTCCTTGCCGCTTGCGGACCCAGGAATTGCGTACCTGGAGCGTACCGGGCCAGAGTGTATGTTGTGCGTATTTCTGGCGGTTCGTGGCGACATAAAATCAGAAGGTATCGAAAAAAGCAATGGAAATCTCGTGACTTGCGGCTTGTGGCGATTTATGCCGGGGATGGTCTCCTTACTTTTAATCAGAGGGTCTCGGGTTCGAATCCCGACGCGCTCACCATCGAAGTCCTTAATTTTAAAGGGATTTAGAGTTTTCCCCGTAGCCTCAAGCGAAGGGCCTTTTGCTGTGGTGACCAGATGGTGACCACCTGGAGGCGCCATCGGCTTCTATTTGCGCCCGGAGTTAGCGCGTACGCGCTAGAGCGGGCCATGTTGACATTAAGCCATTGAAATTGCATATTTTTCTGGCATCTCACTCGTCGACCTATATCGTCAAGAAGGCTCTAGCGACGATAGGAGGTCACATGGCCGTTTTAGACCAACTCAGGATAACCGATGCCTCTCCCCGAAGGGATCTATCCCCAACCGGACGCTTCAGGCGCCGCCTCGTCGAGGCTTTGCGGCTGCAGATTCAGCTCGCAAACGCGGATAGCGCAGGCGTTCCGTTAAACCGGACACGCCAGCGCTGGGTCAAGACAGGGGAAAAAGGCGAAAAGGAGCTTCGCCAGGTCCCGGTGCGATTGCGGCGCTGGTGGTGGCAGGATGATGCTGGAAAGACGTATTTGTCGCTCAAATATGGCGCAAGGCCGCTTGAGATCGCTCCCGGAAAGAAGGCGATCGAGATCGGCGAGATTGGAGACTTGCCGGTCAAGCTGAATATTCTCTGTGAAGCCGTCTTGGCTGGTGAACTCGACGCCTGTGCCAGTGCGGCTTCGGCGGTGAGGCCTAATCCGAAAAAGGAAAAGAAGCTCGCCCCCTCCAAGCTTCCGATATCCCTTAAGAGCTAGGGAAGTCCGCCGAGCCCCTTCTCCAGGAGAGCTAGGGTTTCCTAGGCTTAGAAAGGGAAAGGGGCTTCGGCGGCCTCCGATAGCTCATAGGTCAAGCCCTATGTGTCGAATGAAACCCCTCACTGTGCAGTAAAAGATCAGACGCTCGGATAAGGTCTTCGCGATCTGTTTTCAGACGGAGCGAATCCCTCTTTTTTAAAAGTCGATTAAAGACGGTTGATGTTTCTATTTTCCGTCTAATCGTCGAAATCTCACACTTGGTACCCGCTCTTCGAATTCGTTTGATCTTGATGGCGGCTCTACGCCCAATGCCGGCCATTCGCGGCATCCAAAGGAGTGCCCTAAAACAGTCGTTCGCTCAGGACTTTAGGGATTGAAGATGCGTGAACTGCGCCGCCGGTTCGGCGATCCTACGCACTGTCATACCAATCCTCTGAGAGCTTGACTCGCGCGGGTATTTTCAAGTCCGCCGGGCTCTGATTCAACATGGCGAACGAGGAGATTCGCCATGCCTATTCCGCTCCGGACTGATTTTGACGCCCCGA
>Ga0187884_10003432_pt1 | contig 12349 bp, 10 predicted proteins | sample June2016WEW_20_4_FD_132983 | JGI IMG/M metagenome (GOLD analysis project Ga0187884, IMG submission 132983) | Peatland microbial communities from SPRUCE experiment site at the Marcell Experimental Forest, Minnesota, USA - June2016WEW_20_40 | ecosystem: Environmental > Terrestrial > Soil >...
CCCGGCCTCTTGACGCGGGCCGCGGCGTTTCGTATCAGAGGGTATTGAATGAGTATTCATTCGGTGGCGAGATGTTCGAGGTCGAAGTCCGAGGCGCGGTGCTGACGCTGACGATGGCGCGCGCGCCGGTGAACGCGATAAATCGAGAGTGGATCGACGGCTTCGGCGCGATCGTCGACGATCTGGCCGGGCGCCAGGACGTCGGCGTGCTGCTCATCCGCTCGTCGCAGCGCATCTTTTCGGCGGGCGCGGATCTCAAGCTGATGCGCGACTGCTTCGCCACTGAAGACGGTCCCGATCGCATGATCGAGACGGTCAGGCGCATGCAGCGCCTTTACGATCGCATCGAGGCGTTGCCGCAGGTCGTCGTCGCCGAGATCGGCGGCGCGGCGCATGGCGGCGGCTTCGAACTGGCGCTGGCCTGCGACCTGCGCATCGCCGCCGAAAGCGCGCCGCTCGGGCTTCCCGAGGCCCGCCTCGGCCTTCTGCCGGGGGCTGGCGGAACGCAACGCCTGTCGCGCCTGGCGGGTCCGGGCGTGGCGCGACGCTTGATCCTGACGGCCGAGGTGGTCACCGGCGCGCAAGCCCGCGATTTGGGATTGGTGCAATGGGCCGCGCCGGCCGATCGATTGACCGCTTTGGCCGGAAGCGTCGTCGAGCGCATCGCCGAATTGTCGCCGGCCGCGCTCGCCGCCTGCAAGCGCTGTTTCAGCGCCGCCGACGCCCATCTCGGCTCCGGCATGCTCATCGAGCTGTTGGAGACGCACAAATTGTTCAACGCCGCCGACACCCGCAAACGGGTCAAGGCCTTTCTCGACAGGTGAGGAATACGACATGAGACTCGAAGGAAAGACCGCCGTCGTCACCGGAGCCGCCTCCGGCATCGGCCGCGCCACCGCCGAGACCCTGGCGCGAGCGGGCGCGCAGGTGATCCTCGCCGACCTGTCCGCCGACAAGGGCGAGCAGGAGGCCGAGCGCCTGCGCAAGGACGGGCTGAAGGCGAGCTTTATCCCGATCGACGTCGCCTCCGACGAGTCGGTCGCCGCCTTCGCCAGGACGGCGCTCGGCCGCGGCGCGGTGGACGTGCTGGTGAACGGCGCGGGCTTCGGCAAGGCGCAGCCTTTCGTCGACAACGACGCGGAATTCTGGGAGCGCGTCGTCGACATCAACTTGCTCGGACCGATCAAGCTCACCCGTGCGCTGCTCGGGCCGATGATCGAGCGGCGGTCGGGCAAAATCGTCAACGTGGCGAGCGACGCCGGGCGCGTGGGAAGTTCCGGCGAGACGGTCTATTCCGGGGCGAAGGGCGGGCTCATCGCCTTCAGCAAGGGGCTGGCCCGGGAGATGGCGCGCTATGCGATCAACGTGAATTGCGTGTGCCCGGGGCCCACGGAAACGCCGATGCTGATGGCTCTGCCCGACAACCATCGCGACGCCTTGAAGCGCGCGATTCCGATGCGTCAGTTCGGCCAGCCGGCCGACATCGCCAACGCGATTCTGTTCTTCGCCAGCGACCTGTCGAACTACATCACCGGGCAAACGCTCAGCGTGTCCGGCGGCTTGACCATGGCCTGAAGCGACCAGCGCCAACACGAGGGGAGACACACGTGCAAACATTCAGCGCCGCGCAATACAAGGCGACCCATTTTCACTGGGAGGTCGCGGGCAAGGTCGGGACCATCACGCTCAATCGGCCCGAGCGCAAGAATCCGCTGACGTTCGAGAGCTACGCGGAGCTCGGGGACCTGTTCCGCAAGCTCGTTCACGCCAGCGACGTGAAGAGCGTGGTCGTCACCGGCGCGGGCGGCAATTTCTGCTCGGGCGGCGACGTCCACGAGATCATCGGGCCTCTGGTGAAGATGCAGGAGGCCGGCGACATGCAGGGCCTGCTCGCCTTCACGCGCATGACGGGCGAGTTGGTCAAGGTCATGCGCCATTGCCCGCAGCCGATCATAGCGGCGGTCGACGGCATCTGCGCCGGCGCCGGCGCGATCGTCGCGATGGCGTCGGATATGCGCATCGGCACGCCGCGGGCCAAGACCGCCTTCTTGTTCGTGCGCGTCGGCCTCGCGGGCGCCGACATGGGCGCCTGCGCGATTCTGCCGCGCCTCATCGGGCAAGGCCGCGCCTCGGAGCTGCTCTACACCGGGCGGGTCATGACGGCGGAAGAGGCCGACAAATGGGGCTTCTTCAACCGCGTCGTCGCGCCGGAGCAGGTGTTGGCGGAGGCCCAGACGCTGGCCAAGGAACTCGCCGACGGCCCGACTTTCGGCCACGCCATGACCAAGACCTGTCTGCATCAGGAATGGGCGATGGACGTCGATTCGGCGATCGAAGCCGAGGCCCAGGCTCAGGCCATCTGCATGCAAACCAAGGATTACGGCCGGGCGTATCGCGCCTTCGTCGCCAAGCAGAAGCCCGTCTTCGAGGGGGATTGATGGCCGACCGATCAATGGAACACGCGCCATGATTCTCACTGAACAGCAAACGATGATCCGCGATATGGCGCGCCAGTTCGCGCAGAAGCGGCTCGCGCCCAACGCCGCGCGCTGGGACCGCGAGTCCCATTTCCCGATGGAGGAAATCCGCGAGATGGGCCAGCTCGGGCTCATGGGCATGAACGTGCCGGCCGAATGGGGCGGCGCCGGCGCGGACTACGTGTCGATGGCTTTGGCGCTCGAGGAAATCGCGGCGGGCGACGCCGCGACCTCGACGGTGATGAGCGGGCACAATTGCGTCGGCTGCATGCCGATCGCCAATTTCGGCAACGACGACCAAAAGAAGCGTTTTCTCCGACCTATGGCTGAAGGACGGCTGCTGTCCGCGTTTGCGTTGACGGAGGCCCATGGCGGCTCCGATGCGGGCGCGATGACCACAAGAGCCGTTCGGGATGGCGAGCATTACGTCCTGAACGGCTCGAAACAGTTCATCACCTCGGGCAAGAACGCAGACGTCGCGATCATCTTCGCGCGGACCGGCGCGCAGGGCGGGACAAAAGGGATTTCCGCCTTCCTCGTGCCGACCGACGCGCCCGGCTATACGGTTGTGCGCGTCGAGTCGAAGCTCGGGCAGCGGGCGTCCGACACATGCCAGATCGCGCTGAACGACGTGCGCGCGCCCATGGCTGACCGATTGGGAGACGAGGGCGAGGGATATCGGATCGCCCTTTCGAATCTGCAGGGAGGCCGCATCGGCATCGCCGCGCAATCGGTCGGCATCGGGCGGGCGGCCTTTGAGGTGGCGCTATCCTATGCCCGCGAGCGCGTGGTTTTTGGGAAGCCCATCATCGAGCATCAGGCCGTAGGATTCCGGCTTGCGGCGATGGCGACGCGCATCGAAACCGCCCGGCAAATCGTGTTGCACGCCGCGGCCCTCGCCGATGCCGGTCAACCCTCTCTCATGGAGGCCTGCATGGCCAAGCTCGTCGCGTCCGAGGCCGCCGAATGGGTGTGCTCGGAAGCGATCCAGACGCTCGGCGGCTACGGCTATCTCACGGACTTCCCACTCGAGCGCCTTTACCGTGACGCACGCGTCTGCAGGATCTACGAGGGCACGAACGACATCCAGCACCTCGTCATCCTACGTGAACTGCAGAAGCGCGACTCGGCCTGAAGATTGGAGATGGCGATGACCGCTGCGCGCCTGCCTCTCGCGGGACTTAAAGTGCTCGATTTCTCGACTCTTTTGCCGGGTCCGCTCGCGAGCCTCATTCTGGCTGAGGCGGGCGCCGAGGTGATCAAGGTCGAGCGTCCGGGCGGCGGCGACGACATGCGCGGCTATCGGCCGGCTTTCGGCGGCGCGAGCGGAAATTTTGCGCTGCTCAATCGCGGCAAGCAGAGTTTGACCGCGGACCTGAAGGACAAGGGCGACCGTGATCATGTTCTCACTCTCGCCCAATCCGCCGACGTCCTGATCGAACAATTCCGTCCCGGCGTCATGGCCCGACTCGGGCTCGGCTTCGAAGAGATTGCACGAGAGAATCCGTCGCTGATCTATTGCTCGATCACCGGCTACGGTCAGTCCGGCGAACGGGTCGCGAAGGCCGGTCACGATCTCAACTATCTCGCGGAGACCGGGCTTCTCGGCCTGACGCGGGGCGCCGACGGGGCGCCGGTCCTTCCTCCGGTTCTGGCCGCCGACATCAGCGGGGGGGCTTATCCCGCCGTCATGAACATCCTTCTCGCGCTTCAGCGCCGCAACGTGAGCGGAAGAGGCTGCCGTATCGACGTCGCAATGGCCGATAATCTGTTCACCTTCGCCTACTGGGCGCTGGCGGCGGGCCATGCAGGCGACTGGCCGCGTCCGGGCGGGGAACTCGTCACCGGGGGTTCGCCTCGCTACCAGATTTATCGGACCGCGGATGACAAATATCTCGCGGCGGCGCCGATCGAGGAGCGCTTCTGGCAAATATTTTGCGAACGGATAGGCCTTGCGCCAAACGAACGGGACGACAGCCGCGACCCGGAAGCGATGAAGCGCAAAGTGGCCGATCGGATCGCTGCGCGAGACGCGGCGACCTGGCGGGCGATCTTCGCCAATGCCGATGCCTGCGTGTCCGTTGTCGCTTCGTTGAAAGAGGCCGTGACGGACCCTGGCTTCGCCGAACGTGGTCTCTTCAATCGCGAGGTTTCAGGGGGCGCAGAGCGCATGCCGGCGCTGCCGACGCCGGTCGATCGAGACCTGCGCGACCCATCGATCTCGCGCGCTTTCCCCGCCCGCGACGACAATGCACGGCGGTTGGGTTGGGCCGGATAGGACATTCGGCTCCTGATCGCTCCGCCCGCAAACCCAACGGCGTTCACGCAAATCGATCGCGCTCCTGCACGCGATGTCGCTTCGGCGGCGCCGGAGCGAAGCCCATCACTCCTCGTCGTCGCCCGCGAACGCCCCGCGGTCCACCCCGTTTCCGATCAGGATTTCGCGCTTGCCGGCATGGTTCGCCGCGCCGACGACGCCTTCCTGCTCCATGCGCTCCACCAGCGAGGCGGCCTTGTTGTAGCCGACGGAGAGGCGGCGCTGGATGTAGCTCGTCGAGCATTTGCGGTCGCGTAGCACGATGTTGACGGCGCGGTCGTAATAGTCGCCCGCCTCCTCGGCGTCCATCGAGCCGAGCGAGCCCGCGGGCGCGGCCTCGAGGTCGTCGTCGTCCGAGGCGTCCTCCTCGGTGATCGCGGTCAGATATTCCGGCTGGCCCTGCGTCTTGAGATGGGCGACGATTCTTTCCACTTCGCCGTCGGCGACGAAGGGGCCGTGCACGCGCGAGATGCGCCCGCCGCCCGCCATGTACAGCATGTCGCCCTGGCCGAGCAGTTGCTCGGCGCCTTGCTCGCCCAGGATGGTGCGGCTGTCGATCTTGCTCGTCACCTGGAAAGAGACGCGGGTCGGGAAATTGGCCTTGATGGTGCCGGTGATGACGTCGACCGAGGGACGTTGGGTCGCCATGATGAGATGGATGCCCGCGGCGCGCGCCATTTGCGCGAGGCGCTGGATCGCGCCTTCGATGTCCTTGCCGGCGACCATCATCAGGTCGGCCATTTCGTCGACGAAGACGACGATGTAGGGCAGTTCGGAGAGCTCCATCTCCTCCTGCTCGTAGATCGCCTCGCCGGTCTCGCGGTCGAAGCCGGTCTGCACCGTGCGGGTGATGGCCTCGCCCTTGGCGCTCGCCTCGGCGACGCGCGCGTTGAAGCCGTCGATGTTGCGCACGCCGACCTTCGACATCTTCTTGTAGCGGTCCTCCATTTCGCGCACCGCCCATTTCAGCGCGACCACCGCCTTCTTGGGATCGGTGACGACGGGGGTGAGCAGATGCGGGATGCCGTCGTAGACGGAAAGCTCCAGCATCTTCGGATCGACCATGATGAGCCGGCATTGCTCGGGCTTGAGGCGATAGAGCAGGCTCATCACCATGGTGTTGATCGCCACCGACTTGCCCGAGCCGGTGGTGCCGGCGACCAGGAGATGCGGCATGCGCGCGAGATCGACGATCACCGGTTCGCCGCCGATCGTCTTGCCGAGCGCGATGGCGAGGCGGTGCTTGGACTTCTCGAAATCCTGGCTCGCCAGCAATTCGCGCAGGTACACCGTTTCGCGCCGCTGGTTGGGCAGTTCGATGCCGATGGCGTTGCGTCCCTGGACGACGGCGACGCGCGCCGAGATCGCCGACATCGAGCGCGCGATGTCGTCGGCGAGGCCAATGACGCGCGACGACTTGATGCCGGGCGCGGGTTCGAGTTCGTAGAGCGTGACGACCGGGCCGGGCCGCACGTTGATGATTTCGCCCTTGACGCCGAAATCGTCGAGCACGCCCTCCAAGAGCCGCGCGTTCTGTTCCAGCGCGTCTTCGGAAATCTTCGAGGCGACGAGCTTCTTGGGCTCGGCGAGCATGGCGAGCGGGGGCAACTGATAGGCGGCGCGGTCGAGCAGCGAAAGTTGCGCTTCGTTGAGCGCGCGGCGTCCGACCTTGAGCGCGCCGGCCGGCGCGGCGACGCGCGAGGGCGGCGCGGCGCCGGGGCCGGGCGAGGGCGGCGTCGAGGCCGCGCTCGCGCCCTGGCGGATTATCGGGGGTTCCACGCGCCCCTCGGATCGCGGCGCGAACGCGGCGAAATCGGCGGGTTCGCGGCCGAGCCAGGGCGCGCGCGGCGCCGGGCCGGAGGATGCCGGGCGCGTCGTCTTGCGCGTGAAAAAGCGGCGCAGCGCGCTTCTGAGGCTCAGCGTGGTGTGGATCACGGCGCCGATCGAGACGAGTCCGAGGCCCGGCTCGCCGTCGCTGTCTTCGTCGTCGCCGTCGTAGCGCTCCGGCGCGCGCCGCGTCGGGGCGGTCCTGGCCGCGGGCGCCGCGTCGTCGGCGTCGGCGGACGGCATCAAGTGGTATCCCGCCGCGGCCGTCAGGGCGAGGATGGCCAAGCCCGCCAGCGTCAGTCCGACGATCGCCATGCCGAGCGCCGACCCGGCGAGAAGATGTCGCGGCGTCCGCAGCACGGCGTCGCCGACGACGCCGCCGAGGCCGGTGGGCAGCGGCCAGCTCGCGGGCGCGGGCAGCAACGAGGCGCAACCGGCCGCCAGCGTCGACCCCGCGAGCCACAGCGCGAGTTTGCCTTTGACGCGATCGAGGCGCTTCTGCGTGAGGAGCCGCCAGCCCCAGAACGCGGGCGCGATCAGCGCGACGACGCAGGCGAGCCCGAAAAATTGCATCGCGATATCGGCGACGACCGCGCCGGGGCGTCCCAGCAGATTGTGGATCGGCGTCGCCGTCGCGTGATTGAGGCTGGGGTCGGCGACCGACCAGGTCAACAGCGCGGCGCAGGAGGCCGCGAGGCTCGCCAGGACGCAGACGCCGATCAGCTCGGCCGCCCGTCGTTTCGGCATTTCGCGCAGCGGTTCGGGCAGATAGTCGAAAAACGTGAACGTCGTCGTACGCATGACTCAACCGCTCAGCCGAAGCCGCGGCGTCCGACGCCGCTCGACCGGGGAAGCTAAGCCGGCGGAGTTAACGCCCGCCTAACCTTAACGCCTTTCCCGCCGCCGCCGGGGCGACGGCAAAAAAATGGACGCCCGACGGGGCGTCCGAGTTGGGGAGGAAACGTTGGATCCGGCGGCGCGAGGCCGCCGGATCCGATTGGCTTACTGCACGACTTCGCCGTGCAGCGCGAGGTCGAGGCCGTCGCGTTCGACCTCGTCGCTGACGCGCAGGCCGATCGCCATGTCGATGACCTTGAGGATGATCAGCGAGATGACCCCGTCGTAGACGACGACGGTGCCGATGCCGATGAGCTGGTTGATCACCTGCCCCGGATTGCCCTCGATGAGGCCGGAGTGGCCGCTGTACTGGTTGATCGCGAAGACGCCGGTCAGGATGGCGCCGATGATGCCGCCGATGCCATGGACGCCGAAGCAATCGAGCGCGTCGTCATAGCCGAAGGCGTGCTTCAGGCTGGTGGCGCCGAGGTAGCAGCCGACGCCGCAGGCGACGCCGATCACCATCGAGCCGACCGGGCCGACATAGCCCGAGGCCGGGGTGATGGCGACGAGGCCGGCGACGGCGCCCGAGCAGATGCCGATGACCGTCGGCTTGCCGCGATGCATCCATTCCACGAACATCCAGGTCAGCGCCGCGACGGCCGTGGCGATCTGGGTGACGGTCATCGCCATGCCCGCCTGCACGCCCGCGCTCACCGCCGAGCCGGCGTTGAAGCCGAACCAGCCGACCCACAGGAGCCCGGCGCCGATGAAGGTGTAGACCATGTTGTGGCCGGGACCGGTGTCGCGACGCTTGCCGAGCATAAGAGCGCACATCAGGCCGGCGACGCCCGCGTTGATGTGCACGACCGTGCCGCCGGCGAAGTCGAGCACAACCTTCCAACCCGTGAAGTTGCCCTTGTCGTCGACGTTGGCGGTGCTGAACATGCCGTCCGGGCCCCAGACCCAATGCGCGATCGGCGCGTAGACGAGGATCGCCCACAGGCCGATGAACCACAGCATCGCCGAGAACTTCATCCGTTCGGCGAAGGCGCCGGCGATGAGGGCGGGCGTGATGATCGCGAACGTCATCTGGAAGCACATATAGACGGTCTCGGGGATCGTCGGCGCCAGGGCGTTGGGATTGCCGATGCCGCCGTTGTTCACGTCGCTCAGGATGTTCTGCAGGAACGCGCGGCTGAGGCCGCCGATGAACGGTCCGCCCGCGGTGAACGACAGGCTGTACGTGACCACCGCGTAGAGGACGGTGATCAGCGCCGTTATGGCGAAGCTCGTCATGACGGTGTCGCCGACGTTCTTCTTGCGCACCATGCCGCCGTAGAACAGGCCGAGGCCCGGGATGGTCATCATGAGCACGAGAGCGACGGAGGTCAGCATCCACGCCGTGTCGCCGCCCGAGGGGGTGCAGTTCGTCATGACGGCGGGGACGGCGGGGACGGCCGCATATTTGTCGGTGGCGTCGATGGCCGCGACGGCGGCGGCGCAGGCGGGCGTCGGCGGGGGCGCCGGCTTGGCGGCGGCCGCAGGAGCGGGGGCGGCCGCAGGAGCGGCGGCGGGCGTTGCCGCGGCGGCGGGCGTGGCCGCGGCGGCGGGCGCGTCGTCCGCCCGCGACGGGGCGGGAGCGGCGAAGCCGATCAGGGCGGCTATCGCCAGCGCCGGCGCCAAGCTAGTGAAAAACCGAGATAGTTTCATTGTTCGAGACTCCGATTGAAATGGGATGGGGCCGCGCTCACAGAGCGTCCTTGTCCTTTTCGCCGGTGCGAATGCGGACAGCCGAGTCGAGGTTGTAGACGAAGATCTTGCCGTCGCCGATCTGGCCGGTGCGCGCGGCGGCGACGATCGCGTCGATCACTTTGTCGACGAGTTCGGCGTTGACCGCGACCTCGATTTTCAGCTTCGGCAGGAAGCTGACGGCGTATTCAGCGCCGCGATAAATTTCGGTATGGCCCTTCTGTCGACCATAGCCCTTTACTTCCGTCACCGTCAGACCGTGCACCCCGATGGAGGTCAACGCGTCGCGCACCTCCTCGAGTTTGAACGGCTTAATGACTGCCATTATAATTTTCATGTGCCTCGCCCCATTTTGGAGGACGTGACGCGCATCGAAAATGAAGCGCGCCTCCCCTCGTGCAATGTCGACCGGACGCCTGATGACGCGCCGCTCGCCGACATCTTTACAAGTCGCGTGCCAGCTTGCGGGGGGCGTCCTAAGCCGATGACAAGTCGGAGAGTTTCTCGACCTGCGCGATCCGTTCGGCGCGAATCGGAAATATAAAGAAAATATAAGGCTGAAATTTAGGCGCCTAAAAATTAATCAATTGCGTGCCTCGCGCCGGACTTGGCGAACCAAGCCCTCCTGGGCGACGCTGGCGGCTAGGACGCCGGCGCGGGTATAAAGCAGGCCGCGCGTCAGGCCGCGCGCTCCGTGCGCGTTCGGGCTGTCCTGGACATAGAGAAGCCAATCGTCGGCGCGGAACGGCCTGTGGAGCCACAAGGCATGGTCCAGGCTGGCGACTTGGACGCGGCCGTCGGATATATTGTAGCCGTGCGCGACCAGCGCCGTGTCGAGCAAGGTCATATCCGAGAGATAGGCGAGCGCGGCCCGGTGAATGGCGGGATCGTCGGGAAGCGCGCCGGCGATGCGGATCCAGAGCGATTGCTTGGGTTCGCGAACGATTCCCGGGGCGGACGGAGCGTATCGCGCGAGATCGAGCGGTCGGAATTCGATCGGCCGGATTCGCTCGAGCAGGCCCTGCAACCGCTTTTGCGCCTTCTCGCCGAGAAACGCGGTCGCAGCGACGGGATCGACGACGCGATCGGGTTCGGGCGCGGGCGGCATTGGGAATTGGTGGTCGAACCCCTCCTCCTCGACGTGGAAGGAGGCGGACAGCACGAAGATCGCCTCGCCGCGTTGCCGGGCGACGACGCGTCGCGTCGTAAAGCTGCGGCCGTCGCGAATGCGATCGACTTCGAACAGGATCGGTTCGAGCGGATCGCCGGCAAGGATGAAATAGGCGTGCAGGGAATGCGGCGCCCGCTCCTCGACCGTGCGCGAGGCGGCGACGAGCGCCTGGGCGATCACCTGGCCGCCGAACACCCGCGGCCACCCGTTGGGCGGGGAGCGGCCGATAAACCGGTCGGGGCCGGTCGGTTCGATGTCGAAGAGGGCGACGAGGTCGGCGGCGGTGACGGGCATGAGGGTCTCGATCGGGCGGCTGTTGTGCGGCGCGGCGCCCGGCTCGTCAACCCCCGACGCCCGGCCTCGCCCGCGAAATTTCGCTCAAATGCGGGGGATTTTAGATGTTCGACGTAACCCTCCCGTAATCCCTGCCTGTCACAATCGCCTCTCCAGGAACGGTTTTCGCTCGCGGATCGCATGGCCTTTTTTTTGCGCAAGATCATCGACGCAGGGCTTCGCGCCGCCAGGGCGTTCGCGCGTCGGCAGGATGGCGGGCCGGCCACCGAATTCGCCTTGATCGTGCCGTTCTTCATCGTGACGATGTTGGCGACGGTGCAGACGGCGGTCATCTATCTCGCCAACGCCTATCTCGAGACCGCAGCGGAAGACGCCGCCCGTCTGGTGCTCACCAATCAGACGGGGTCGATGACCGCGGCGCAGTTCCAGACGGCGCTGTGCAACAACATCACTGCGCTGTTCACCTGCAGCAATATCATGGTCAGTCTGTCGCCGGCGACCTCGACCACTTCGATCAGCACCGCCGCGCCGACGTTCAACGCCAACGGAACCTTGGCCAACAGCCTCCCCTATACGCAACCGGTCCCGGGGCAGATCGCGGTGCTCCAGGTCCTTTATCAATGGCCGGTCATCGGCCTGCCGCTCGGATGGAATTTCGCCAATCTCGGCAACGGCACCTATCTCATGATGTCCACCCAGGTCTTCATGGTCGAGGCCCAATGATGGAAAACTCGCGTCGCAGTTCCCGATGGCGCCGGCGGGCGATCCGGTTGGCGCGCGCGCTTCGCGATGACGCGCGCGCCTCGGCGTTCGTCGAGGGCGCGCTTCTCCTGCCTGTTGCGCTGCTGACGTTGGCCCTGCTCATTTTTGGGGCGGAAGGCTTCGCGATCGACCGCAAGGTCTCCATGACCGCCCGCACGGTCACCGACCTCGTCACGCAGGCCACGCCGACGCAGTACAGCAATGGGTCCTCGGTGATGACCGAGGCGGCGATCGACAATCTTCTCCAGGTCGCCTCCTCGGTCCTCGCGCCCTATTCGGCCTCCAACATGACGATGGTGGTTTCCCAGGTGCTGGTCGGCTCCACGGGAACGACCGCCACGGTCACCTGGAGCGAGCCCTACAACGGCGGGACCGCGAGGACCGCCGGCCAGGTTCTCACGCTGCCGGGCACGATCGGGACCGGCCAAGCCGGCAGTTACTTCGTTTTCGGCGAGGTTTATTACAATTACACCCCGCTGAATTTCTACATGTCGCTGAGCCCGATCACGCTGTACGGCTCGATCTATCTGACCCCGCGTCAGTCGACGAGCGTCACCTGCTCGAATTGCGTGACGCCGTGGACCGCGCCCAGCAGCTAGGGCGCTCTGCGATCAGGCGTGAGCGACCCCCCTCTCCCCGCGCGCGGGGAGAGGGCCGGGGTGAGGGGCCGGGTCATTGCGCCCGACGTTGCGGCTTATCGCCCGGCCCCTCATCCTAACCTTCTCCCCGCAAGCGGGGAGAAGGGACGTCGCGTGGCGTTGCGGCTTGCGTCGATCTATTCGCAACACGCCCTAGCACTACTTTGGCAGAGTAAGAGCTTGTTAACCAAGTTGGATCGAGGATTCGCGCTCTGATTTGCGGAGCGCAGGCATGTCGGGCTGGGATAAGGATCTTTCGGATTGGCTGGCGCCG
>Ga0187884_10003442_pt1 | contig 12324 bp, 23 predicted proteins | sample June2016WEW_20_4_FD_132983 | JGI IMG/M metagenome (GOLD analysis project Ga0187884, IMG submission 132983) | Peatland microbial communities from SPRUCE experiment site at the Marcell Experimental Forest, Minnesota, USA - June2016WEW_20_40 | ecosystem: Environmental > Terrestrial > Soil >...
ACCGCCATGGTCGGGGCGGCAGGCTCAGGGAAGTCCACCGTCGCCCGGAGCGTGGTGAACTGGCATGCGGGGAGGACCGTCCGTGTGAACCGGGACACCCTCCGTGCCATGCTGTACTGCGACGACTTCGGCTGGCGCAGGGGAGAGGTCTTCCCCATGCCGGTCAGCCAGCTTGACTTCTCGGGCAAGGGCAGCATACACTTGCCTGACAGCAAGAACGGCGAGGGGCGGCTGATGCCTATGACCGACAAGGTGAGGGAGATGCTGGCGCAGTGCATAGCGGGAAAGGCCCCCACGGACTTCGTCTTTACCCGTGACGGCGGCCGTCCCGTGAAGTCCCACTACAAGGCATGGAGGCGTGCCGTGGCGGAGGTAGGCGACCTGCACTTCCACGACCTGCGGCGGACAGCGACCAGGAACCTCGTCCGTGCTGGCGTCCCCAAGTCCGTGGCGCAGCAGGTGACGGGCCACCTCGACCCCAAGGTCTTCGACCGCTACAACATCACCGACCTCGTAGACCTGGAGGGCGCAGCCGAGGCACTGGACAGAAAGTCCAGCCATACTTCAGCCATACTGGAACCTTCAAGTGCTTGAGGGCCTGTGGCTCAGAAGGATAGAGCAACGGTTTCCTAAACCATCCCCAGGCATTATGTATCCTCGTATACACGAGGCTACATCTGTAAGCCATCCAGTAGCAAGGACTTCCTCTCCGGCCCATACTTCGGCCATACAAGAATCCCTGGCCTAGGCGTGTAGATTGGTGTATACTGTAGGTGGAGGCAATCACCACATGGCAAACGACACCAAGACCGCCGCCGAGAAAAAGGCTGCCGAAGAAAGGGTGAGGGCCCTCTTCCAGTTGCGTGACAACTCCGCCCCCGGTTCCCCCGAGGAGAAGGCCGCCGTGGAGGCCATACTGGAGGACCTCTTCGATGTCAAGGATTAGGTAATAGGAGGCTGGCAGCTAGGCCCCGCCAGCGGGGCGGGCAGGACTCGGGAGGACACGAAGATGAACCCATTAGCAACTGTGGTTATGCTGCTGCTTCTTGCGCCGATAGGGCTAATCGTGCGGGATACGGTAGCCAAGGCAGGGAGGGCACGGCGGGAGGCAGAGGCACGGCATAGCAAGAGGGCTCCTGCCGCTGAGGAAAGGGTAGTAGAAAGGGTAGAGCCAAACAAGGATGCTGCCCGACTGGCCCTTGATTACTTGGTTGATGATTTCCGTCTATCCTTTGAGGAAAACGGAGTGTGGGGAGTAGAGGAAGCCCTTCGGTGCTTAGGAGATACATACGACCCCACCTTGAAGCACGTAATGATTATCCTGGAGGGGATTCGCAACACTCCCTATACCAACCTAGAAGATTTGGAAATATGTACAGCAAACGAACGGGCCGCTGTTGGCATTCTGGAACGGTTCCTGGGACAGCATAAATCCCTGGCCTAGGCGTGTAGATTGGTGTATATTGTAGGTGGGAGGACACGAAGATGAAAGGCTTGCTCGTAGCTATCCTGGTCGTGCTGGTACTCGGCTTCCTCGGCTGGCTTCCGGCCGTGCTTGGAACCCTTGCGGTCCTGTCGCTTGTCGCCCTGGCCTGCTGGGGCATCTACCATGTGCTGCGCAGCCCGGCAATGTGGACAATCCTGGCTGCTCTGGTCATCGTCGGGATGGTCGTGGTCATCGTAGGCTTTGCCCTTGGTGGATAAGACGGCTACCCGTCCCCCTGCGGGGCAAGCCTCTATGGGAGGCAACTGAGACAGGAGAAAACACAATGGCAGATGCAATCGTAAGGATGGTAGGTGGGAAGCCCGTCATCACGGACAGGAATGGGCGTACTATCTCATTGAAAAAGAAAGGAATCATTTACCTGCTTATCGACGTGTCCGAGAGCATGATGGCCTTTGTCGGCCCTCGGGACTGGCTGAAAAATGTTCCCCTCACAAGGCAGGCAGGCCGGGACGGCGCTTCGGTAAACATCGTTCCCTGGGAACATATTGGCAACCACAAGACCAAGCTCCAGGTTGCCCTGGCGGGCGTGGCGGCATTTTCAGATACCGCCCTCAAGACCAAAGTGGTGGGAATAGCGGCATTCGCCTCGGCTGCCCGTATCTGTCAGCAGCCCACCCATGACAGGGAGAAGCTGGCCGATAGCCTATCCTCCATGGAAAGCCATCCCCTGAATGGCGGGGGCACCAACATGGCGGATGCCCTGCGCCTGCTTTTGCAGCCTGGGCTGTCGCCTATAGAGACGGTCATTGTGGTTACCGATGGCATGCCTCAGGACAGGGAGGGGGCATTGCTCTATGGCAAGATGCTAAAGGATGGGGGTACGGAAATCCTGGTCATCAGCACGGAGGATGCTGACCGGAATTTCCTGGGCGGGCTGGCATCGAGGCAAGACCTTTCCATCCATGCTACCGACGAGAACTTGGGGCAGGCCATCACGGACTGCGCCAGACTGCTGAGGGCATAATGGCCGACGAAACCTACTACGAAATCCTTGACGTACCCAGGACGGCAGGGCAGGATAGGATACTGACAAGCTATCGCTCCCTTGCCAAGCAGTTCCACCCCGACAGGGAGCCGGGGGTCAACCCTGGGGTTCGGAAGCTGATGACCAGGAGGTTCCAGCAGGTCAGCGAGGCGTATAGCACGCTGAAAGACCCCGCCAAGCGCAGGGAGTACGATGCGGCCCTGGACATGCTGGAGTCCCCCGAGTACTACCAGCCCATGGTGGTCCAGCCTCCTCCCCATTCCTCTTCCCCTTCGCCTGTACGGAGGGCGTCGCCTAAATGGCAGCCGTTGTGGGCCTCCAACAACCTACGGGGTATGGCAATAGGGACCATATTCTGCCTTGCGGCTATCCTTCCGCTTGTTTTAATGTGTCTCGACCCTTCTGGTAAGAAGGCTGCCGCCGCACCGACCGTCCAGGCAACGCCGACTGTACGGAAGGCCCCTGCTCCTGTTGTCGTTAAACCTGCTACCGTAGCTCCTGCGCCTGTAGTCAGGCCCGCAGCACCGCACGGTCAACGGCAAAACCGAGTGGCGGGAGGTCCCAGAACGCTAATGGCCGAACAGGCACAGAACACAGAGTGGCAGGACTATAAGCCGACCGGCAACGAGGGATGGGCTGCGGGGCGGAAACCTGCTACAAGCAGTGGGCCTACGGGCGTAGCTGCGGAACCTGCGACACAGGGGCATGCCAGGCCCGCCGTCTGCACAGCCGCCTGCACGAAGGGAAGGTCTACTACGGCAATGCCGTACTAATCAACGAGGAAGAGGCCAGCAGGTTCGGCCTTACGCCGGACCGCATGGCGAGGGTAGGGGAGGTAGCGCCAGAAGAGTGGGTACATGATACATGGCCGTTCCTCCAGGAGAAAGCAGCCGAGGAGAGAGATGAGTCGTAGCCGGTTTTGGCTCCACTACGTGTTCCACGATGTACATGACGCCGGGCAGGTCTTCTGCGGGAAGCTCATGGGAATCCTCAAGGAGAGGTTCCCGGAGGAGGCCCTCCTGGAGGTCCCGATACCCTACAGGAAGGGGGAGGATGCCCCCCCTGACGCCCTGCTGGAGACAGAGGCGTCCCTGGCCCCCCGTACCCTGCTCATAGGCATCGGAACGGGGGGGATGGTCGCCTACAATACCCAGCGCAGGGAGAGCTTCCACGGCTCGTCCCTCATAGCCTTCTGCCCCCCTCCCGGCATAGCCTGCGACTCCTCGGACGGCCCCAGGGCCATATTCTACGGCTCCAAGAACGGGGTATACGGCACCTCCCTGCTCCAGAGGTCCGTCAAGGGGTGCCGTCCCCCCGCCCAGATGTACGGCCTGCCGTCGCTCATGCACGGCCCCGGACTGGCCCTCTATGCCATCGCCTACCTGGTCGGGGAGTACATGGGGGCAGAGGACCTCTCCAGGGCTGCGACAGGGGTAAGCGGAAGGTAGCCCCCGCCGGCCCCATCCCCAAATCCACATCTATAAGTATCTTTAGTAGGACGGAGGCCCCTATGGCAAGGGTGTTCCTGAGGGTCAATGGCATCGGCATATCCAGGGCATGGGTAAGGAACCGCCTGGAGGGCGGCTCCCCGTTCGGCAGGCCGGAGGTGGTGATAGAGGTGCCCTCTACCGAGAACCTGCCGGGCCTGGGGGAGATTACCCTCGTGGACCGGCAAAGTTCTGGACTACCTGACTTCAAGGTAGAGATAAGGCGCAGCGGGGAGAAGGAGTGGAAGGACATCACCCCTGGGGAGCTTGCCTCCCTCCTCGCCGGGAGCCCCTATGGCCAAGAGACGGGACCCTGACAGCATCGACGAGCTTCTGTTCCACGACGGCTTCCCCGAGGAGGAGGAAGAGGGGGAGGACTACCTCCTGGACGAGCCTAAGGAGGCCTCGGAGGAAGAGGACGAGGACGACCTCCTGCCCGAGCTGGAGATAGGGGAGGACGGCCATATAGTCCCCCGGCACCGCAAGAGGGGGCGCAGGGAAGAGGACGAGGAGGAAAGCCCTATCGTCCTGGACTGGGACGAATAAGGAGACGGACATGGAAGACATACGCCTGGAGAGGGACAGCCCGCCGGTGAAGATTGTCCTGAGGGAGGGGACGCTGGTGGTACACCCCACGAGCAGCGTCCAGAGGAACACCAACCGGGCGGTGGTCTACTTCATCCCCAACCCCGGCTACAGCCTTGAGCCTGAGGACACGGGGCACGGCCTGCACGTCTACTTCAGGCCCCCCAGGGAAGAGGCACGCCTCATCCAGTGGTAACGGCCTACCGCCGGTATTAGCCTGTAATGAGCAACGAGCAGGCATGCCCGCTGGTCACGGACTACACCCGCCTGGTAGGCATACCCGACGACCTCCTGGAGCGCCTGTACCTCGTCAGGAGGTGGGACCTCCAGCTAGACGACGAGGGCAACTCCCGCAACCCCATCCCCTTCAAGTGGCCCTCCCTCTTCCGCACCCGCATACTCAACCTTAACACAGGGCAGGAGGACGAGGACAACCCCCTTGTCCTCAAGCAGTACCAGGTACAGATAGTCCACCACCTGGTCAGGATGCACAGGTTCATGGTCGGGGACGCCGTGGGCCTCAAGAAGACCTGCGACGTCATAGCCGCCGTCTGCTGGCTCAAGGAGCGCATCCCGGACGTCAAGGCGCTGGTCGTCACCACCAAGTCCACGACCTGGCAGTGGCACGACGAGGTACGCCGCTTCAGCAGGCTGCGCCCCTTCGTCATGGTGGACTCCTACAAGGGGGAGACCTCCTACGCTGCCCGGCACCAGCAGCTCAGGGACTTCCTGGCGGGGGGCAAGAAGGACATCCTTATCGGCAAGTACAGCAGCATGATAGGGGCCAGGAGGAGGGTAGGGGGGCAGTTCGACGAGGACGGCAGGCCAGCCCCGGACAAGCTGGAGGCGGTATCCTCCGAGATAAGGGAGTTCGCAAGGATACTCAGGCAGTACGGGAGCCGGGTGGTCCTGGTCTTCGACGAGGCGCACAGGTTCAAGACCCCCGGCTCCCAGACCAGGGCGCTGGTCACCAACCTCCAGAGGCCCTGCAAGTGGGTATGGGCGCTTACCGGGACGGCGTTCAAGAACTCCGCCGACGAGTTCTACTCCTCCATGAGCGCCCTGGGCGTAAAGCCCTTCGGGAGCATGTGGGACTTCGGGGAGGAGTTCTGCATCTACCACAAGCAGTACGTCGGCAGGGGCATCCACAAGCGGGTCCTGGACGGCTACAAGAACATGGAGGGGTTCAAGAGGGGGATGCGCCCCTTCTACCTAGGGAGGTCGCAGGCCCAGGTCAAGGAGCCTCTGCCCAAGCTCCAGACCACCTACCACCCCGTTGACCTGGACGAGAGGCAGACCAAGCTGCTGCTGGAGGACATCCCGAGCGGCACCTTCGTGCTCCCCCCCACCCTGGTGAACGTGGCGGGGGAGATATTCGAGAAGGAGCGTGACCCCAGCAACGCCATGACCATGCTGAGCGTCCAGCAGCTCGTGGCCAACCACTGGGGCCTCCTGGACAGGGAGGACGAGAGGTCCTTCTACTCCCCCGTGCTCTCGCCCAAGGAGGAGGCGCTCCTGGACCTGCTGGACGGCGACCTGAAGGGCGAGAAGGTCATCGTATTCACCAAGTTCCTCAGGCACATAGACCGCCTGGACCGCCTGACCAGGACGGGGAAGTTCACCTCCCGGCGCTTCCTGCGTATTACCGGCAACGAGGACGAGAGGCAGAGGAACGCCGCCAAGCGGCTGTTCCAGGAGTCGCCGGACCACGACCTGATATTCATCAACGCCGCTGGCATCGAGGGGCTGAACCTCCAGCAGGCGGCCCACATGGTATGCCTGGACCTGCCCTGGTCCTGGGGCGACCTCATCCAGCTCGTCGGCAGGATGGTCAGGTCCGCCTCCCCCCACTCCCTCTGCACCCTGCACGTCGTCATAGCCAGGGGGACGGTGGACGAGTACACCATAGACGTCCTGCTCGGCAAGAAGGGGGTGTTCGAGGTCATCCTCGGGGAGGGCTACTCCGCCGGCCTGCTCGGGGGCAAGGAGGAGCTGAACCTGGAGTCCGGCATGGACTGCGGGACCGACGAGGAGTTCAAGCTGGAGCTGCTCAGGCACGCCCACCGCAGGGGTTCCTCCCTTAGGAAGTTCCTCCTGGGGGACAATATAGAGGCAGCCAGGGGGGACGAGGACTACACCATGATTTTCGAGAAGAAACAAGGGAAAACAGGCACGGCGAGTAATAGCAGATGGGGCTTGGCCATGCAGGAGGAGGAGCCGCTCGGGTAGCCTAACCCGGCAGAGACATGGGCGACCTTTCCATAACATCGGTGACGGTAAGCGTAGAGGCGGCCGACAAGGAGTACGGCAAGGGAGAGGCCCGGTTCATGAACCTGAAGGGTACCTACAGGGACGAGGGAGTGCCCCTGGCGGACATGGACACCGTGGTAGAGGACAGCCTCGACCTGTTCTTGGCGGCATGGAGGTCCCTGCTCTTCGCCAAGTACGCCCAGGGCAGCATGAAGGGGATGGACCTGAAGGCCGCCCTGGACAGGGCGGCCGAGAAGACGGAGAAGGTCAGGGCATACCTGAGGAAGGAGGCGGATGGGCAGCAGCATCCTGGAGACGCTCAGGGCTGAGGGCCTCCTGGGGGACTCGTATATCCTTGAGTGCATCGGGGAGCTTGCCAACAGGCTGTCCTATGCCTCCGAGGGCGAGGCGGTGTCCTACGAGGACATGTACGCAAGGCTGGCCCGGGAGGTGGACGAGCTTCCCAAGCTCTCCCTAGACCTGGACATCTCGCCGGGCACCGAGTCCAGGTACAGCATCCAGCTAACCCAGGCTATGGAGCAGGTAGTGGACAGGTGCGACCAGGTGGTCAGAAAGACCATACTGTTCGAGTCCAGGGTCAAGGATGCAGCCAGCAGGCTCAGGAAGGTGCATGGCGAGTTCGGAGCCTGGTACTGCCTGGCGGCGGCGGAGCGCCTGGCCCAGGCGGAGGCGCACCTTCCCGCTTTGCAGGTCAAGCAGCTAGCCGACTCGGAGTTCTCCCGCCTCTCCAGGGGGCTGGACGTATCCATGGACAGCCTGCTGAGCGCCGTCAAGGCCCTCAAGGCGGAGATTACGTAGCACAAGAAGGCGCAGATGGCCAAGTACAACATGGGCAAGGACCAGGTCAACGCCTCCTGGACCAGCCATATGCCCGTCTTTAACAACAGCGGCGACATAACCACGGACAGCCCCGGAAGGCTGCTGGAGGAGGAAGAGGAGGAGCTGCCCCCCGGCTCCCCCCCCGACGACGGCATAAAGGGGACGTTCAAGAAGTTCGGCACCCCCCGCCCGGCACGGGTCGTGGAGGAGCAGTCATGAGAGTCCGGCCCTGTCCTAGCAACCACCTGTCGGTGCTCGGCATACAGGACTATATCGTCGTGGCCAAGGACGGATGGCCGCTGGAGCTGGTCAAGGGCCGCCCGCTCCTGAACTGGCTGCGCAGGGTGAGGCTGGGGGACCATGCCGAGTGCCGTGCGTGCTTTGAGCAGCGTACGGGCATCAAGGTGGGCACATAATGGAAGTAAGGGTCGAGGTAGACCCTACCTTCTGCGGCCCTACACTGGCAGAGCTTGGGGGCACAGTGCAGGACATCCCCGACGACCCCCTGCCGGTAAGGTGGGAGGGCACCAGGGAGGAGGCAAGGCTGGTAGGGAACCTCCGTGGGTCCCGTAATGTAGTGGTATACGTCCCCTGCCTTGCGGACATGGCTACGGCGGCCTGCGCCCTGGGCGCTCCCCTCCAGGTGGAGGGCAAGAAGGCCATGGAGGCAAGGGACGCCCTGGCAAGCCGCAAGCTATATGACTGGAAGAGGTACTCGGGCGAGGCAGGGCCGGCAGCGTCGAAGGCCCTGGTGGTCAGGCTGGCGGCCGACGCCGTCCGGCAGGGCATGAGGCCAAAGCTGGCCCGGATAGCCACGGACGTCCTCCAGGGGAGGGCAAACCCCATGGACGCCGACGTGCTTATGCGCATCTAGGAGGAACCATGTATACCATACTCTCGCTCCTGTGCCTTGCCGCCCTGTTCGGGCTGATGAGCGGCAGGCTGCACCTTATCACCAGCGGGATAGGGGGGATGGGATGGGAGGACACCGTGCTGGCGGCGAAGCTCCTCCTCGGATGGCTGAGCATGGCCCTCCTGGCCGAGCATGCCAGGACCAAGAGGCCCTGGTGACCTGAAAGCAGGGCATATGCCCTGGAAGGAGAGCAGGCTATGGCAAGCTACTGCGACCCGGGAGAGATAAAGGCTGCGGTGGAGATGTGCGCCCCAGGGGCTAAGGCGACCGCTGCCGGGGTGGCCAGCGAGTGCCAGGCGGCATACACCCCTCCCCCGAAGGCCAACGCCGACCAGGAGTCGTGGGTCAAGGCCCGCATCAAGACGGCGGTAAGGGCGGCCCTGTTCCTGAGCTGGGCGCAGGAGGTCAGGGCAGACCAGGACATAGTCATGTGCGGCATCGACGGCATCGCCAACGGGGCGGCGGTGGAGATAATCCGCACCCTCGGCATGGACCCCTCCTACGTCAACCTGAGGAAGCCGCCTGTCAGCGACAACATCGGGCACGGCATGCTTATCAACCCGTGAGGGGGACAATGGCAGGGGGATGCGACGAGAGGGTGTTCGACCACGAGAACTACCAGGAGAACCTCGCCATCTGGAACATGTACGGCTCCGAGCTGGCGGGGGACTTCGGTACCAAGCGCTGCGGCAGGCCCGTGGCCTGGGGCGGCAAGTGCGAGGAGCACAAGGTAGAGCGGAGGAAGGGCGGCCGGGGGCGGAGGAGGGGCGACCGAGAACCCCAGGGACCGCTGGTCAGCCCCACATGGACCAAGGGGAGACACGTCTGCCGGGGCCTGCACGGCGACCAGCCGCCGAAGGTCAGGGACTACTGCTCCATGTACTGCTCAATCTGCGGGGGCAACTTTGCCGTAGAGCTTCCATGGGACAGCCCTGGGGAGGGCAAGGATGGAGAGCAAGCAGACACACGAGCATAGCTTCGTGCCGACCAGGTACGACACGAGCCTGCTGCGCATCCTCACACTGAGGGACAGCAGGATAGCGGAAGAGACATGCAAGTACTGCGGGGAGAAGCGGGAGCCACAGGAGAACACGGAATGAGGAAGCCTACCCTGCTGGACAGGGCCGCCTCGTTTGCGGAGAACGCCCTGCACTGGGCCGGAAAGAAGGCCAGGTTCCGGGTACGGCGCTGGAACACGGCCATGAAGGGCTGGAAGGGGGAGGACGTCCGGGTCATCGTGGACTGCTCCGACGACGTATGGTACTGGGCGCTCCTCGACTGGCTGTGGGAGTGGCAGGGATGGCTGTGCCATGGCCTCGGTTACGTCCCGCTCCCCAGGCTCGTCACCCGCATCAAGGGGCACTGGGACAAGGACGACCCCAAGTACTATGCCCCCATAAGCGACTGGTTCGGGGACGACGTAGGGGCGTTCTGGCATATCTGGGTATGCGACCCCGTGTTCCATTGGATATGGCCGCACCTCGACAGGCACCAGCTACAGCTTGAGCTTACGGTGGAGGAGGCCGGCAAGAGGCTCTACCACGACAGGTACGAGTGGGTAGAGGAGGAGATAAGGCAGCACGAGAGGTACGATGCCGAGCACCCCGACAGGGATGCATGGGAGAAGGATGGCCAACAGGACACTGACAACGATTAACGACCAGAGCAACCTGGACTTCCACGAGGGGATGGTGGCCCGCATGGAGGCAGCGTACCACTCCTACGGGGACTACCGCAGCAACTTCAGGGGAAGGTACAGGAAGGCCTTCCTGAAGGACGTGGGCGAGCACCTCGGGGCGATAGTGGACAGGTGGAAGACCAGCGTGCCGGATACCACCAACGCCAACTGCAACGCCGTGCTGTCGGCCATAGAGAGGCTGAAGCTGTACGTCGCAGGGGGCACCACGAGGGGAGGGGAGGTAGGGCCGGGCAACACCGAGTACCTGATGGACTCCTCCAACTTCGAGATGATTGAGTACTCCTTCCCGCAGGTCCCCAAGGCAAGGTTCGAGGCCACGGACTACCTCGGCTCCCCGGGGTCATGCGGCGAGGGGGAGGGCGAGATAGCGATAGCGGCTGCCTGTACCTACGGCGACAGGAGGGGAGACTAGCGCAATGGCAGCTACAGTACCGGTATTCATCAACCGTGCCCCGTGGAACGAGCTTGTCCTGCGGGGCAGGAGGCACGTCAAGACGCTCTCCTTCCCGTGGAAGTACCGTGGCCCTATCCTCCTGTATACCTCCAAGGACAGGGAGGATGCCGAGGGATGGGACATCTACGGCCTCCCGCAGGAGGCCAGGGTCCTCAAGGGCGCAATCGTGGGGACGGCGGTCGTCACCAACGTGGTGCCCACCGAGAAGGCCCCGGACGAGTGGTACATCGAGGACCCGCACCTCCTCGGCACGGACGGGCAGGCCTACCTGGCCCGGGTAGAGAACGTGAGGAGGCTCAGGAAGCCCATCTCGTGGAGGCTGAAGAGGGGGGTTATCAGGATAGGGAAGGCACCGGCAGGGCTGTTCAGAAGGACCAAATGCTCAGCGTCCCGGTAGGCATAGAGCGTATCAACCTGGTCTGGAGCACGGACTGGCACCTCAGCGCCGTGCCTCCAGGCCGGCGTGCCGACGACTACCTGGCAGCCATCCTGGCGAAGCTGGAGTTCGTCCGGCAGGTGACCGAGAAAGTGCAGGGCGTGGCGCTCTGCGGGGGCGACGTGTTCCATATCAAGAGCGCACGGCACCCCGCCAACTCGCTGTCCATGCTGGCCCTCGTGACCAGGGCCCTCAGGCTGTTCCAGACGGGCAGGGTCTACGGGGCGGTCGGTAACCACGACCTGGCATGGGGGGAGAGGATGGACTCCCTCCCCGGCCAGCCCCTCGGGGTGCTGCTGGCGGCAGGGGCATACTATCCTCTCTGGGAGGACCCGGTTCTGGTCCGCAACGGGCCGTCGGGGCTGGGGCTGGCGGCACAGGTCGAGTCCTTCCCCTACGGGCATGCGGAGGAGACGCTGGGGAGGATAATGGCCTCCCGCAGGCACCCGGACGCCCGATGGCACGTGGGCATAGTCCATGCCTACGGCGGGCCGGAGGGGGGGTCGTACTGGGGGGAGAGGGTCATCGGCTACGACCAGGTGGCCGGGTCGGACTTCGACTTCCTGCTCTGGGGGCACGACCACGGGCGCAAGGGGATAGAGAAGGTAGGCAGCACGGTCCACGTCCAGCTAGGGAGCCTCGCCAGGGCCGCCCTGGACACGGACCAGGAGGAGCGCCCCGTGGCGATAGTGGTAGTCTCCCTGGCAAAGGAAGAGAAGGACAACAAGGTCAGGGAGATAGCCGTGCCCGTAAAGCCCCTGGAGGAGGTGTTCACGGTGGCCGACCGGGGGGTCAGGAAGGTGGAGAAGAGCGACGAGATGAAGCGGTTCTTCGCCGGGCTGGAGGAGAAGGTCGGGGGCATAGAGGCCGCCGACCCTACGGAGGCCCTGAAGGAGCTGTGCAGGGACGACCCCAGGCTCCTGGCCCTGGTGCGGGAGCTTTGCGGGCTATAGGAGTATCTACCCATATGGCAGAAGCGGACGACGAGAGGAAGCAGAGGCGCACGAACAGGGGGCTTGCGACGGCCCTGCTGGTGATGGTGTTCACGGCGGGGTCTGCACTCAGCGCAGCCGCCTATTTCGTGAACCAGCCCATATACCCCAACTTCCCGATAGGGTGCGGTTTTGCGGCAGTGGTCCTCGGGCTAGCCGCCGTCATCACGGCAGGG
>Ga0187884_10003446_pt1 | contig 12317 bp, 11 predicted proteins | sample June2016WEW_20_4_FD_132983 | JGI IMG/M metagenome (GOLD analysis project Ga0187884, IMG submission 132983) | Peatland microbial communities from SPRUCE experiment site at the Marcell Experimental Forest, Minnesota, USA - June2016WEW_20_40 | ecosystem: Environmental > Terrestrial > Soil >...
AGGTGATCTCCAGGACGTGCGCCAAGTGCGCATGTATTAACCGAAGTCGGAGGTGGGGGATGAGCAGTGGGAAGGGCGATGCGGAGAAGACACGTTATTGGCAGAGGACGATCAGTGAGGCGGCGCGGAGCAGGATGTCGATTCGAGCCTTTTGCCGTCAGCGGCGCTTGCGGGAGAGTCAGTTCTACTGGTGGCAGCACAAGCTCAGGGCCAGTCGGCAGGCCGGGACGACGCCGAGGCCAGGCGGCAATGGGAGACCGGCCAGCTTTGCCTTGGTGAGCGACGAAGCGGGAGCGACGGACGCCGGCATTGAGTTGGTGCTGGGCGACGGACGCAAGCTGCGCATCCGCCAGGGTGTGGATGAGGAGACCTTGCGCGCGGTCTTGGCCGCTCTGGAGCAACCGCCGTGCTGAGTTTCCCGGCCGCGATCAAGGTGTATCTGTGCACGGTGCCCTGCGATTTGCGCCGTTCGTTTGACGGGCTGTCGATGCTGGCCGAGCACGTCATCGGGTGCAACCCGTACTCGGGCCACTTGCTAGTGTTTGCGGACCGCCGCAGCGACCGAGTGAAGATCCTGTATTGGGACCGGGACGGGTGGGCGATCTGGTACAAGCGGCTGGAGGCGGGGACGTTTCAGTTTCCGTTTGCCGAAACCGGACGGAAGGAGATTGCGGCCTGGGAGCTGGCGGTGCTGCTGGAGGGGATCGACCTGAGCCGCGGTCGACGACGGAAGCGCTACAGCCTGCCGGGGGCAGCCCCGCCGGGAGCCGCGCCGGAGCCGGAGAAGAAATAATTTGCGCCGAGGTGCTGTTTTCTTGTTGACATTATCCGATAGACATTATATGTCTATCGGCATGATGGATTTGGCCCAAGTTCAACGACGCCTTGCTCGGCTCCAACGGCAACTGCTGGAACTGGGGCCCCTGCATCCGGGCAGCATCACCGAACAGTACAATGTGTGTGGCCAGCCGAGCTGCCGTTGCAAGGACCCGAAGAAGCCTCAGAAGCATGGGCCGTATTACCAGTTGAGCTTCACCTGGCAGGGCAAGGGCAGCACGCGTTTCCTGCGGCCCGAACAGGTCGAGCCGACGCGCCGGAAGGTGGCAAACTACAAACGGCTGCGGGAACTGGTCAACGAGTGGGTGGCGTTGGAGATCGCGCGGGAACGGGCGGAGCGGGAGAAGGAGAAGCGTGCCGGTGGAGATTGATCCGAAGCAGTTGCCGGAGGACCCGTCGGCCTTGCGGCAGATAGTGATGGGGCTGCTGGAGGAAGCCGAGCGGCGGGAGCGGAAGCTGCGACAACTGCAGCACTGGGTGGAGCAGTTGCGCGGGCGTGTTACGGGCCGCGGCGCGAGCGAGTGGATGAGCATCAGTTATTTCTCTTTGCGGGCGCGATCCTAGCCCGAGGCGGGAAGACGCCTCTGGCCTCGGACGAAAGCGCAGCGCCTCAGTCGAAGTTGGCATCCCCGCGCCGGGGACATGGCCGGGGAGCGCTGCTGAAATCCTTACGGCGACAGCGCGTGGTTTATGATCTCGGGGAAGATAAACGGCAGTGTCCGGAGTGCCAGGAAAAGTTGAAGCGGATCGGGGAAGAAGTCAGCGAGCGGCTTGAATACGTGCCTGCCTCGCTGGTGGTGATCGAAGAAGCGTATCAGAAATATGCCTGCCCGAAGGGATGCACGGTGGTCACGGCGGAGAAGCCGGAGGCGCCAATTGAGAGAGGGTTGCCGGGGCCGGGGCTGTTGGCGCACGTGGCGGTGAGCAAGTATGGCGATCACCTTCCCTTGTACCGCCAGCAGGAAATCTTCCACCGCCAAGGCGTGGAGTTGTCGCGCCAGACGATGTGCGACTGGATGCGCGAATGCGCCGATCTGGTGAGCCCGCTCTACGAGCTGATGAAAGAGCGGGTGTTGGATTCGAAAGCGGTTCAGACCGACGATACGCCCGTCCCGGTGCTGGACCCGGAGTTGCCGCGCACGGGCCGAATCTGGACCTATGTTGGGGATGACGAGCATCCTGCCGGTCGACATCATTTCAGAGCTTCGGTGATACGCTTGAAGGCAACCATGCCCGGATCGTCCTTTCCCACACTCTTGTCACCGAAGATCCGTGCCCGCCCCTGGCGCGATGGCTGGTTACGAAAGCGGTCAAGGGCAGCAGCAACTGCGTGGTCTGCGGCGGCGATAAGGGTCGCCGGATCCTGAATCCCGTCGGTGGCAGCACGGACGGACTCCAAAGCATCGAGCACAGTCTTTTCGCCGAGTTTTCCGCCGCTTCGTTGAGACATCGCACTGATCGCATTAGCGAGTAGCGATGATATTTCTGCCCATGGGACCTCACGCTGTCCTTTGGTTCTCTTGGCCGCGCTCATTAGTCCTGTAGCCAGCAAAGTCCCGTAGGTGGACCCTGAGAGTCGCGTAAAAGCCTGGGCACACTTGAAAAGCGCCATCCCGATGTCATCCGGCAGGTTCGGCAACTCGGCGAGCACGCTACGTCCACCGCGCAACATGGTCACGCCCAAGTCACCATCGCCCAGCACGCCATCGAGCGTGTTCAATTCATCTGCGCACATTTCCAGTTGCGCAACAATACGCTCAATTGCGTCGCGCAGTACCGCCACGGTGAGTGCTGTTGACATGTCAGATCCTCAGGAAAGGACAATCGCAAGGAGCCTTGAGCAGGGATTCCAGCTCTTCATCCAGCTTGCAAAAAGTGACCGACATGCCAGCCATCTCCATCGAGGTCGCGTACCGGCCCACCAAGGGCATGACAATTTCGACTCCCAACTCCTTTAATCTCTTAGCCACATATCGGTAAACGATGTAGAGCTCTTCATGCGGCGTGGCGCCCAAGCTGTTGACCAATACCGAAATCCGATCTCCCGACTTCAAGGGCATATCAGCCAACAAGAAAGAAAGCATCTCCTCGCCGATCACGTCCGCAGGCCTGAGCGGTCCACGCTGCACGCCTGGCTCCCCGTGAATCCCCATGCCTATTTCCATTTCATCGCCGCTGATTTCGAATGTCGGCCGTCCGACGCTGGGAACCGTGCAGGGCGTAAGAGCTACCCCAATGGACCGGCAGGCGTCAACGGCCCGCTGGGCGACCGCCGTGACCTGATCGAGGGTTGAATGGCTTTCGGCTTTGGCCCCTACGATCTTATATGCATAAACCAACCCTGCGACACCTCGCCGCTTTGCACACTCTTCAGGGCTGGCGCTCGCCACATCATCAGCCATGCGAACAGTCGTGGTCTGGATTCCTTCCATTTCGACCATCTCGCCCGCCATATCGAAATTCATGTTGTCCCCGCCATAGTTCCCATATAAGCGCAGAACTCCCGCTCCACCATTCGCTGCACGGATGGCCTCGGCTACTTGCTCCACCGAAGGCGAGGAGAAAACGTCCCCGATACCGCAAGCGTCCAGCAATCCCTTGCCGACGTAACCTGTAAATACTGGCAAATGGCCGGATCCTCCTCCCGATACAATGCCGACTTTCCCCTTAACTGGACCACCTGCCTGCGCAATGACTCGGCCCGCTGGCCCCAGTCGTTTGTAATACTGGGGATGCGCGAGGCACAACCCTTCCAGCATTTCGTCAACGTATGCAAAAGGATCATTGAGAATTTTTTTCATCGGTTTCCCCTGGACAAGAATCGGACCTCTCAATCCGAAAGAGCAACAGCTCAGTTTCCTGCAACTGCCTCTACATAAACTGTCAAAGCATCTACAAATTTTATCATAGCCCGACGGCGCCAGCGCCCAATAGTAAGGTCAACGCCTATGCTTCCGTTGCTGGTGAAGTCGTTTAGGGAGTGTTGGGGACCAACCTGGCTCCGCTCTTCAATGACCCAATGACTAGGCAATAGGGAACAGAGAACCGGCAGGAGGAACCTGGACGGCGGGGAGCCAGGGAGATAGTTTTCAGCAAGCAACGTTCTAATCCTGGAGGCACAGGACACCACCGGGGATGCCGTTTTCGGGCGGGATCAAGACAGATTCCTTCCGGTCTTAGTAGACGTTTCTATACACAAAGAGAAAAACTCAAACTCGTCAGAGTGACCTTGTGCTGGCAAGGCACGCAGTCATATACTCGGGTCACTCCATGGACGCCCACAAAAAGGAGTGAAGCTGTGAAAGATCGATTCAGGAGGTCCTTGCAAGGTTGTAGAGCCAGAGAAAGCAAGTAGCGGCCACCTACTTTGTAGGCCCGCGGGTGGTACATATAGCGCATGTTGTGCCATGTGTGTGGGACTTTGGGCTGAGCTGACCGGCATGTTGTACCACCATAAGGGAGAGAGTCGACATCACAGCTCGGGGCTGTGAAACTGGACTTGCTGCTTGAATCTCCTTTTGCTTCCTTGCGCGAGCCCGCTCGTTCGAATCATCAGTGTGTATCAAAGGGTCGGAAAACCAAGGTTCCTAAAGTATTGAGAAACCAATCTCGGCGTTGGGAGGGTTCAACCATATCAAAGGATTCTTTCGGTACAAGCTTTGGGTTTACACTCGCATCATAAACCGATACGCTTGTATCTACCTGGTCGTGTTAGAATTACATCGCAAAGCTTGATCGCGTGAAGTAGAGGCTTTTGACGCTCGCAAACCCCGGACAGGTTTCTCCATGCCTGGACCTCCCCAACCAGCTCAAGTCATCTCGGGTAGGTTGTTCAGCGAGGCGATGCGTGTCGAAACTGCCATCCAGACAGGGGATGGCACGTGGCGGCTCGGCTTGGTTGGCACTCGAACAGAGAAATTCCGAAGTGTGACGCTCACAAGTGCTGACCTCGCCGGCCTTACCATCCTTCAAACTGGCCGGAGTTTTAGGGGCGAAGGCACGCTCCTCCGGCTCGGGGTCCAGGCCTACTCCCTCGGCATTGCCTTTTAGTTTGACCCCTATTTCGGCCTCTCCATGTCCCGCGTGGACCCTCTCCCCCATCAACTCGAAGCGATCTACGACCACATGCTCAAGCTGCCGCGTGTCCGGTTTCTGCTGGCGGACGATGCGGGAGCTGGTAAAACCATCATGGAGGGTCTCCTTCTCCGCGAGCTGAAACTACGCGGCCTTGTGGAGCGAACGCTCGTTGTTTGCCCGGCGAACCTCACGTTTCAATGGCAACGGGAGTTGAAGGAAAAGTTCGACGAACAGTTTCTCGTTATGCGTGGCTTCGATCTGCGAGTGCAATACGGGGTCAACCAGTGGCTCCAGCGAACCCAGATTATCACCTCGCTCGATCTCGCCAAACGCGAAGACATCTTGCCGAGTCTGCGGCAAGCCAAGTGGGACTTGGTAGTCGTGGACGAGGCCCACCGGATGTCGGCTGCCGCGGAGGACAAGAAGAGCATGCGGTATCGCCTGGGCGAGCTACTTCGTGACACGACTGACCACTACGTTCTCTTGACCGCCACTCCCCACAAGGGCGACCCCCTCAACTTCACTCTATTCCTGCGGCTGCTCGACGAAGACGCCTTCGCCGACGTGCGTTCCATTCGCGAGGCGATGGAGCGTCGGCGCGCTCCGTTCTATCTCCGCCGGCTCAAGGAGGCCATGGTCTACTTCCCGGAGCAGCAGCCGGACGGGACCTGGGCGGCGAAGAAAATCTTCACCAAGCGGATTCCGCACACTGTCAATTTCACCATCGACGGCGCGGAGTTCGACCTCTACCGCGAGGTGACGCACTTCGTGAAGTCTCAGAGCGCCCGAGCAGCGGCTCGTGAAGACGATCCCCGCGCTCGCGCTGTCGGGTTCTTAATGACTTTGTATCAGCGGCGTCTGGCTTCAAGTACGTTCGCCGTGCAGCGCTCGTTGGAGAACCGCGCTCAGCGTCTGGATACAGCCCTCAAACGCGGGAAGGAATTGTTGGAAGAGGTCGTCGAAATTCCCGATCCCGAGGATCTTGAGGAAATGGACGAGGCCGAGCGAGAGAAGTGGGAGGAGCGGCTCGCCCTGATGTCAGTCGCCAGAAACCCACAGGAGCTTCGTGAGGAAATTGACGACCTGCTCCGCCTGGCAAAGATGGCAGAAGATGTGGAGACCGCAGGCATCGAGGCGAAGCTTTCGAAACTCAAGAAAGTGCTCCAGGACGAGGGCTTCTTCGACCGCCCTGACCAACGGCTCCTGATTTTCACAGAATTCAAGGACACCCTCGATTACCTCGTGGAGCGCCTGCGTGACTGGGGCTTCCGTGTGGGATTCATTCATGGTGGCATGAAGTCCGGCTCACGCGAAGAACCTGGCTCACGCCTCTGGGCTGAGCAGCAGTTCAAAGACGGACACATCCAGATCCTCGTTGCCACAGAGGCGGCGGGCGAAGGCATCAACCTTCAGTTTTGCCACATCCTGTTCAACTACGACATCCCTTGGAATCCCAACCGCCTCGAACAGAGGATGGGCCGCATTCACCGGTACGGCCAACTCTACGACTGCCTGATCTTCAATTTCGTCGCCACCAACACCGTCGAAGGCCGCGTCCTGGAGAAACTCCTTGAGCGGCTTCAAGAGATTCGCGACGCACTGGATGAGGATGCTGTCTTCAATGTCGTGGGCGAGATTCTGCCTGCCGCCCACATTGACCGCATTCTGCGTGATTACTACGCTGGGAAACTTGGCGAGCAGGACCTTGAAACCCGCATCCTTCGCGATGTCAGCGAAGATCGCTTCCGTGCCATCTGTCGGACTGCCCTCGAAGGACTGGCGACGAAAAAGCTTAACCTGGCAATGGTGGTGGAGCGGCGCGCGCGTGCCCAGGAGCGCCGCGTGGTACCCGAGACGATCGCTCGCTTCCTGGCGGAGACCGCGCCCCTGGCTTCCCTTGTCTTAAATCCTCACCCTTCGCTGCCTCACACGTTCGACCCAGGCGCCACACCTCCCGGTTTGCGTCGTTTCGAGCAGCAGCCTGATTGGCGCCTTCCGGCCCTCGTCAACCGTTATCCCCGGCTCTCTACCGACCGCAAGGTAGCCGATGAAAACGCCCTGGAGTGGGTGACGCCCGGCCACTCTCTATTTGAAGCTTTGCGGCGCGACGTGCTGGAAGAGGCACAAGCCGTCTTTGCAGACGGCGCTTCTTTTTATTCGTTCCGGCACGACCGACCCACCCGGCTTGACTTCTACCGCGCCCGGGTGGTTGATGGCATGGGCAACGTCATCCACGAACGGTTGTTCGCGATTGAAATCCCAGAGGGTGGTGAGCCCAGTCTCCGCGAACCGACGATTGTTGGTGATCTCCAGCCAGCATTCACGCCCCAGCCACTCCCTGAGGTGGCCGACGCTCCCGAGGCCACGAGCGTTTTGCAGGAGCAAGCCCTGATTCCTTTCCTCGAAGAAGTCAAGACCGAGCGAGTAGGAGAGATTGAGCGCATCCGAGAGCACGTGGAGATTTCGCTCACCGAACTCATTGCCCGCGCTGACTTGGACATCGGGCGCTGCGAAGAGCAGAAAGACCGCGGAGTGGAGGGAGCTGCCGGCCTTCTGAAAATCGCCATCGATAAGCACGACGAACTGTGCTGCCGCCGAGACCGCCGCCGAGAAGAACTGGAGCGGCAAAAGGCCCTGCATCTGGAAGGAGTCGAGCGATTCGCCTCAGCGCTTGTCCTGCCACATCCTGAACGCGAGCGCCCCGACCTGCGCAACCTGCGCCCGAATCCGGAGACGGAGGCCATCGCCATGCGCGTCGCCATGGAGCACGAACGCGCGGCGGGCCGCGCCGTGGCCGACGTACACGAAAAGGACCTCGGTTACGACCTCACGAGTCTCGATACCCGGACGGGTGAACTACGCCTTATCGAAGTTAAGGGACTGGCCAGCAGCGAAGGCGAAATCATCCTCACGCCCAACGAACATCGCGTCGCCCAGGACCGGCGCGACTGCTATTGGCTTTACCTTGTCACCGACTGCGGAACTGATCAACCTCGACTGCACACCTGCCAGGACCCGGCATGCTATGGCTGGCGGGAAGTCACCCAGGTGGAGCATTACCGTCTCGGGACCCATGAGATCAGGCGAGAATCCGGGCCGAACCGTGGGTCGACCATCGACGGTCAGAACTCATGATGACACTCCGACAATTCCTCGCGGACATCGAAGCGATCCCCACCGCTAGCTCCTGGTACTTGGCTGACCTTGGCGAGGCGCGCGGCAAGCAGGAGCTCTTTACCCGGCAGTCTCCGCAAAAACTGAAGGTCTTGCGCGAGCATGCCTTGATTGAAAGCGCGGTGTCGTCGAACCGGATTGAGGGTGTCGTGGCTGATCAGGCTCGCATCGCCACGATCGTGTTTGGCAAGGCCCATCTGCGCGACAGGAACGAGGAGGAAATTCGTGGCTACCGCGATGCTCTCAAACAAATCCACGAACAGGGGCCGCGACTTCCGATCTCTGAGCGCACGCTGCGGCAGTTGCATCGGCTGACCCGGGGCGGCACGGGTGATGCGGGAAGATATAAGCAGAAGGATTCGGAAATCATCGAGAAGCTTCCGAACGGACGGCAGCGGGTTCGTTTTCAGACCGTCGCAGCGGCCAAGACTCCCGCCTACATGCGAGAGATGATCGCGCTTTGGCATGATTGCCTCCGCCAGCGTCAGATTCACCCCCTCATTGCGGTGGCGGGCATGAACCTCGATTTTCTTTGCATTCACCCTTTTCGGGACGGCAACGGTCGTGTCTCGCGGCTGTTGCTGCTCCTACAATGCTACCACTTGGGCTTTGAAGTCGGCCGATACATCAGCCTGGAGCGGGTTATCGAAGAAAACAAGGACCGGTACTACGAGACATTGGAACAGAGCTCCCGAGGATGGCATGAAGGTCGTCACGACCCTTGGCCGTTCATCAACTACATTCTGTTCATCCTCAAGACCGCATACCGGGAATTCGAAGACCGCGTGGGCCAGGTCGCCTCCCCCAGAGGAGCGAAAGCAGATATGGTTCTGGCTGCGGTTCGCGCTCAGACGGGGGCGTTTCGCCTCGCGGATATCGAGCGGGCCTGCCCCGGTGTTGGCCGCGAGTGGATTCGAACCTTGCTCGCGGACCTCAAAAGATCGGGGGAAGTCACGTGCAAAGGAAAAGGCCCAGCAGCCCGGTGGCATTATACCAGGGGTAAGGGTAGTACCTCTAAGTAAGGGTATTAGTGAGGGTATCTTCTGGTGGCTCTATTTGGTCACTGGCCACGCCACAGATGAACAGAGACTACTCGAGTACAAGGACCCGGCGCGCCTTGATTGGCGCGAAGTCGAGAAATATCTCGCTATTCCTTCTCGCTGGGGGCGAGGCCCTAATCTGACGGGCCCACGCTGGGCGCGCTTATTACGGGGAGACCACAAACTGTGATCATCAAGAATGTTAGCGTCCGTAACTTTCGCTCAATCTACGATGCGACTTTACCCTGTGAACAGTTAACCGCGCTCGTCGGTCCGAATGGCTCAGGAAAGTCGTCGTTTCTCCGAGGTATTGAGCTCTTTTACATGACGAGTCCAAAGTTCAGCGCCGAGGATTTCTATGGCGCTGACACAAGCCGAGACATCGAAGTCGCTGTTACTTTTGCCGATCTCGACCAGGAAGAGTCCACGCAGTTTTCGAGCTATTTGGAAAGCGGCGAGCTGACAGTTGTCCGCGTCTTGTCGCTGGCCGATGGAAAGGTGTCGGCCAAATACCACGGATCTACTTTGCAACATCCCGACTTTGTCCAGGTTCGCGAAGCGGGTAAGGCAGCAGACAAGAAAAGCGCATACGAGCAGCTTCGAAAGAACGCTCGATACGCCGATCTCCCAGCGTGGACGAAGCAGGACGATGCGATCCCAGCCCTCAAAAAGTGGGAAGGAGACCATGCGGATCAGTGCACGCGACAGCGAGATGATGGGCAATTCTTCGGCTTCACTGAAGTTGCTCAGGGTTACCTAGGACGTTATACGCGCTTCATCCCAATCCACGCAGTGCGCGACGCCGCAGACGACGCAACCGAGAGTAAAGGCTCTCCCACCACAGAACTGATGGACCTCGTCGTCCGCAGCGCCTTGGCTAATCGTGAAGACCTCAAGAAGCTCAAGGAAGAAACGGACAGCAAGTACAAAGAGATAATGAAACCAGGCAATTTAGCGGAACTGAGTACACTTGAGGAGCGATTGACGCGCACCCTCAGGGCCTATGTCCCTGACGCCGCCATTTCGTTGTCGTGGATTGAGGCCGGTGGGATCGAGGTGCCTTTGCCTAAAGCTGAGGTGAAGCTGGTTGAGGACGGGTATCCCTCCTCTGTGACCCGAACGGGTCACGGGCTTCAACGAGCGTTCATCCTTACATTGCTGCAGCACCTTGCGATCGCGCGCGTTCCCACGGATCAGAAGGCAGGGATCGGGACTTCGGGTCAAGCAGAGAGCTCGGGCAAAACTACAGTGGCACAGAGAGTTCCGAACCTGATACTAGGTATCGAAGAGCCGGAACTCTACCAGCACCCAAACCGACAACGGCACCTAGCAAAAATTCTCCTCGCGTTGGCCACTGGCTCGGTCGCTGGGGTCGCACGAAAAACACAGATCATTTACTCAACACACTCACCTTTCTTTGTTGGAATAGATCGCTTTGAGCAAATACGGGTCCTCCGAAAGGTCAGGATGGGTCGGCAGCGACCCAAGGTTACGCAGAGGGTTCAGGCGACCCTTGATGAGGTTGCACAGATTCTCTGGGAAGCCGTGGGCAAACCCGGGACCAAATTCACGGGTGAAACCCTCAGACCACGACTTCAAACGATCATGACCCCATGGATGAACGAGGGGTTCTTCTCGGAAGTTGTGGTGCTTGTCGAAGGCGAGGAGGATCGGGCCGCGATACTAGGCACCGCTGCCCCCATGAAGTGTGACCTAGAGAGCGAAGGAGTATCCGTTATCCCGTGTATGGGAAAGAACAACTTGGATCGCCCGACTGTCATATTTCGGCAATTTGAGATACCAACGTATCTCATATGGGATTCCGACGAAAGCAAGAAAACGCGAAGCCTGAGCAGAACCGGTATCTGCTACGCTTGGTAGGACAACCGGAAGAGGACTGGCCTGGGTCAGTAGGTGATTGTTACGCCTGTTTCAAGAACAATCTTCATACGACGCTTCGCGAAGAGATCGGCGGAGACCTTTTCGACACCATTGTCCAACGCGTCCAAGAGGAGACGGGATTGTCTGAAAGGGAGCAAGCTATTAAGAACCCCACAGTCATGGGGCGTGTCATTGAAGCCGCCAAGAAGGAAGGAAAACGCAGCACGACTCTCGAAGAAATCGTAGGCAAGATTAGGGCTCTTAAGGCCGCGCGTGCGGACACATGATTCCCAAAGAATGTAAGAGGCTTGCGGAAGTGGATTTCCCGGTGGCGGAGGTCAGTCGCCACTCGGCGCGGGAGAATGCAATCCGTCATGGTCACCCTAAAACGCTCCACCTGTGGTGGGCGCGGCGGCCATTGGCAGCGTGCCGGGCGATGCTGATGACGCTGCTGCTTCCCGACCCGTGCGATTTAAGTTGCCCTGCCGAGTTCAAGGAAGAAGCCCGGCGGCTGCTGGAGCCCATGCCCAACTGCCGGGCAACCGGGAGCAACAAGGAACTGCGGGACGCGCTTCTGAAGTTCATTGCCGACTTCGCCAATTGGGACAACTCGGCCAAGCCTGCTTACCTGGAGTGCGCCCGTAGTCTGGTGAAGGCTGCTCACGGCGAAGAGCCGCCACTCGTGGTCGATCCCTTCGCCGGCGGTGGGTCGATTCCGCTCGAGGCCCTGCGTGTTGGCTGCGATGCTTTTGCCAGTGATCTGAATCCTGTCGCTTGCCTGATCCTCAAAGTCCTCCTCGAAGACATTCCCCGCCATGGACCGGCACTTGCTGAGGAGCTTCGCCAGGTCGGCAAACAGGTCAAGGAAGCAGCCGAGAAGGAACTGGCGGAATTGTATCCTCCTGATCCCGATGGTGCCCGGCCCATAGCCTATCTCTGGGCGCGGACTGTGCGTTGCGAAGCACCAAACTGTGGAGCGGAAATTGCGCTCGTACGGTCGTTCTGGCTTTCTAAGAAGGCCGAACGAAAGCGCGCATTACGATACAAAGTCATTCCCCGAAAGGACGGGCCACCGGAAATCGAATTTGAGATCTTCGTCCCGAAGACTAATGACGAGGTACGGACTGGCACTGTCACACGTGCCAAGGCCACTTGCCCGGCTTGCAAGATTCCCCTTTCCCCGGACCGTGTCAGGGCTCAGGTTCGGGCCCAGCGGGGGGGAGCTGACGTGATCTTCGACGAGAAGGGTCGCCGAATTGGTGGAGCACGCTTACTGGCGGTTGTCATTCTGAATCAGGGCGAAGTCGG
>Ga0187884_10003447_pt1 | contig 12316 bp, 9 predicted proteins | sample June2016WEW_20_4_FD_132983 | JGI IMG/M metagenome (GOLD analysis project Ga0187884, IMG submission 132983) | Peatland microbial communities from SPRUCE experiment site at the Marcell Experimental Forest, Minnesota, USA - June2016WEW_20_40 | ecosystem: Environmental > Terrestrial > Soil >...
CTCGAACAGCCACCGCGCGTCATATTCCCGGAACCCCTCCGCCTTGACCATGGGAGCGGATTCATAGGCGTAAGTGTTTGGTTTCAAGAGTGGAACCGGCTTAGGAAACATCAGTGGCGTCCTCAAACGATGATCTCGAGCGTTCGCTTAGACGCGAGTGGTAAAACGTGCGGGCAGCATGACCCTGACTTTCACGGGTGAGAGCGTCAGGCCAGACCGCTGGCTGGCCGGGGGGCCAGGAAGTCCTTCATATCCCTCGATACGCGCCCGTCCAGATCTAAAAACAGAAGAAACTTGGCGCGTCCTTAGCCTTTGCGGCACGGATTGCGAGCCAAGGGTCTAACATGATTAAATTCCAGCGATCTATGGTTTTTCCGCGCTAGTGTTTATCCGCCCAAGTTGGCGGGACACAGGCTTCAGGTGAGGCAAGAGTCTGTTTTTGTTAGATTTGTGGATTCCCTATGTCTCATTCGGAATTGTATCACCGGTTGCCAGATTCGTGCCCCTAGGGGTAACAAAGACCTCGATTCTGATTGCATATGGATGAATTTCGGGAGCAAGCCACTGGAAAGCGTAGATTGTGTTGTGATCGGGGGCGGCGTTGTCGGGCTAGCAACCGCCCGGCGTCTTGCTCAGGCTGGCCTCGAAGTCATCGTGGCCGAGGCGGAGAATGCGGTGGGCACGGGGATTAGCTCCCGTAATTCCGAGGTCATCCACGCTGGAATCTACTATCCAAAAGATAGTTTAAAGGCTCTTCTTTGTGTCGAGGGCCGGGATCTGATCTACAATTATTGTAACGACCGGGATATCCCGGCGAAGGCAGTTGGAAAATTTATCGTTGCGGCGAGTGCCGCTCAAGACAGCGAACTCGGGGCAATCCGCCAGCGCGCATTCGATAACGGAGTCAAGCGTCTCGAGCTTTGGTCCGCGGAGCAAGTCGCCGAAGCCGAGCCGGAAATTTGTTGCAGCTCCGCGCTTTTTTCACCCGATACGGGCATTATCGATAGCCATGCCTTCATGGTCTCGCTGGTGGGCGATCTCGAATCCATGGGCGGATGGATCGCTCTAGCGAGCCCCGTCGAAGCGATAGCCGTTACGGAGAACGGATTTCAGGTGTCGGTTGGCGGCCAAGAGCCGATGACGATCGGGGCCAAGATCGTGGTCAACGCGGCGGGGCTTCATTCAGCCGCAGTTGGCGCCATGCTGGGCCGCGGGGTCGCGTCGAAATTCCCAAAAATTTCCTATGCCAAAGGTAATTATTTCAGCCTCTCTGGTGTGGCTTCTCCCTTCCGGCATTTGATCTATCCGGTGCCTGTTCCTGGCGGGCTTGGAACCCATGCGACTTTGGATTTGCAAGGTGCCGTCCGGTTCGGGCCCGATGTCGAGTGGATCGATCAGCTGGATTACCGGGTCAATCCCGCCCGCGCAGCTTCGTTCTACACGGCGATCCGGGAATATTGGCCCGCGCTTCCCGATGGCGCCCTCGTTCCGGCCTATTCCGGAATCCGGCCGAAAATCAGCGGCCCAGGCGAAGGGGCGAAAGACTTTCTCATCGCGGCACCGTCTCAAACGGGCATCCCCGGCTATGTTCATTTGAGTGGCATCGAAAGCCCCGGCTTGACCGCAAGCTTGGCCATTGCCGAACATGTCGCGCGTGGACTAGGGTTGAGAGCGTCGGGATAGTTCGAGATGCCGCTGCTATTGCCATCGATTTGAAAACATGTGGCTTTTTCCGCTCCCGCCGCGCGGTCTTGGGCCGGCCCCTCCCGGCCGTATCGAAGGCTTGCGTCGCGGTCTCCTTTTGCCTAGGTTCGGCCGGATAAAATATCACAGATCGCAAATCTGATTCGAGGCAGGCCGTCGCGGCGCGGCTTTCTCCTGTTTCGCTAGACGAGTGCGCTCATATCTCCTGAGGTCGATTGGTTCTCATCACGCAAACTCCTCTTCGTGTCAGCCTTTTTGGCGGCGGAACCGATTATCCCGAATATTACGAGCGTCATCCCGGCGCCGTGATTGGTTTGGCGATTGATAAATATATCTATATTGCGGCTTTGCCCCTCAGCGGGCATCAGACTTATAATTACCGGGTCAGCTATTCGACGGTGGAGTTGACCGATTCGATCGATGCGATTCAGCATCCGGTTGTCCGGGAGGTTTTGCGGGCTTTCGATATCAAGGACCGGCTCGATATTTCCATCATGTCGGATCTGCCGGCGACGGGGAGCGGGCTCGGGTCGTCTTCCGCCTTCACGGTCGGGTTTCTCAGCCTCGCCTATTCCTTGACCGGCCGGGCCTGCACCAAGATCGATTTGGCCCGGAAGGCCATTCATGTCGAGCGCGAGCTATTGCACGAAAATGTCGGCGTGCAAGACCAGTTGCATGCAACATTCGGCGGCCTGAACCGCTTCGATTTTCGCGGAAAGCAGATCAGCATCACGCCCGTGCAGGTGCCGGGCGAGACAATGCACCTTCTGTCGCAAAGCATGGTGCTGGTGCATACGGGTATCGCGCGGCGGGCGACGGCGATCGTCAAGGATCAAGTCGACGCGACGAAAACGACGAGCATCGACAAAGATCTGAGTGCGCTTTTCGGGCTTGTCGAGGAATGCGCGTCCTTGCTCGAAGGGCCGCCGGCTTCGCTTCTCCCGGCTCTCGGAAAGATGCTATCGGAATCCTGGGCGATCAAGCGCAGCCTCACCAAAAGCATCTCGAATGCGGCGATAGACGATCTTTTCGAGGCGATCATCCGGGCTGGTGCTTATGGTGCCAAGCTCTGTGGCGCGGGTGGCGGCGGCTATTTTCTGGCATTGATCGAGCCGGACCGGATCGCCGCGCTGCGTGAAGCGGTGGAACCGCATGTCGTCATCCCCATAGGCATTGACACGGAGGGATCGACCCTCGTCTATCCCACACGAGTCAAAGGGGGCTGGCGCCCCTAAATCGTGCATAGTCCGTCGAACTATGCCGGAACGCATGAAGAGCAGAGTGAATATGTCCAGTCCTTATCTCGACATGGCGTGCCGTGTCTGTGGAGATCATGCTGTCGAGCTGTTTCTCGACTTGGGTGACCAGCCCCACTGCAACAGATTGATTCCACCTGCTCTTGCCGCCAAAGCCGAGCCGGTCTTTCCATTGCGTGCTGGCTTTTGCCGGACTTGCTCGCTCGTTCAGATCGATCATACGATCCCTAAGGAGAGCATGTTCTCCGAATATCCCTATGTCTCCGGCACCACCAAGACCTTGGTCGAGCATTTCCGGCTCACCGCCGAACGCCTCGTGGAAACCTATGGATTGAAGCCCGGTCAGCTCGTTGTCGATATCGGATCGAACGATGGAACCTGGCTGAAGCAATATGCGCCATTTGGCTTGGATACGGTCGGCGTCGAGCCGGCGTCCAATGTCGCAGCCTTGGCCGTCGCCGCCGGGATCGACACGCGAAACCGGTTTTTCAATGAAGAAACAGCTGAGCTTGTCCTGAGCGAGAAGGGACCCGCCGCCTTGATCACCGCGGCTGGGGTCTTCTTTCACCTGGAGGAACTGCATAGCGTCGTGCGCGGCATCAAGGCGCTTCTCGCGCCGGACGGCGTTTTTGTCGTTCAAGCGATTTATCTCGGGGGCATGGTGGCCAATACCGCCTTCGACCAAATCTATCACGAGCATTTGTGCTATTACACGCTGAAATCGCTTGAAGAATTGTTATCCAGGCATGGCCTGGAATGTTTCGATGTGCGCGTCGTGCCGATTCATGGCGGCTCGCTCGAAGTTCATGCCGGGCATCCCGGTGCTCACGCAATTCAACCCAGCATTCCCGCGTTCCGCGCGGAAGAAGCGGCGCAAAAGCTCGATAAATTCGAAACATATCAGGCTTTCGCGGCCAAGGTTCGCGAGCTGCAAGCCGCCCTTTTGGCGTTGCTCGAGGATTATGCGGCGAAGGGCAAATCCGTCTATGCCTATGGCGCACCGGCCAAAGGCGCGACCTTGCTGAATTCGTTTGGGATCGGCCCGCGTCTGGTTCAGATCGCGGTGGAAAAAAGCCCGCTCAAATTCGGATTTTTGATCCCAGGCGCGCGTATTCCGATCGTGGATGAATCCACGGTTCCGCCGCCCGCCGCTTACCTTCTCCTCGCCTGGAATTTCTTGGGCGAATTTTTGGAGAAGGAGCGCGCCTATCTCGAATCCGGCGGCCAATTCATTCTTCCCGTGCCGGAGCTCCGGGTTTTGACCGCAGCCGATCTTCCGGAGCGGCCGGGCGCTCTGGCCCATGGTTGAGGCTGTCGTCGTTTTTGGCGGGAGCGGCTTTGTTGGCCGTAACCTGATTGCTCGTCTCGCGGGGCGCGTGCCGCGAATTATTTCCGTCAGTCTGACGGGCGCGGCTGTTCCCGGCGCGACGGAATCCCATGCGATTGGCCGGCTCGCCGGTATCGAGGCGCTGCCGGCTGAAACCATTGCCGTGAATATGGCAGCGCATCGCTACGACGCGAAACGGTTTGATCGCGCGCAGTCCGAGATTCTTCTCGCCAATGCGCAACTCGCCGAGACGCTCTATGCCTTCTGTCTCGACCGGGGCATCACCGAGGTTCGCGCGGCCTCGAGCGTGGCGGTCTATCCCGCGGGCCTCGATCTTCTGGACGATGAGGTTGCTGTGGACCTCAACCGTCTTCCGAACCCCAACGAGACCTTCTACGGCTGGTCTAAACGCTGGGCTGAATTGCTCGGACAGCTCTACGCGGAGAAATACGGGATCGCGACTCTCTCGTTCCGGATTAGCAACGTTTATGGTCCTCACGATAGCACCGATATAGGCAACGCTCATGTGCTGCCCGCCTTCGTGATGCGCGCGTTGCAACCCGCGCCGGATTTCGAGATTAAGGGCAATCCGGATGTCGAGAGGGACTTCATCTACGTTTCCGACGTCTGCGAGATTTTCGAGAGTTCCTTCGCGCGGCGCGGCGAAACCGGTGCCTTGAATCTCTGCACCGGCCAAACCACGAGCTTGCGAGACCTCGCTCTGACGATCTTGCGCCTCACGGGCGAGGTCAGACCGCTCGTCACGTCGGCCGCCGCGGTTCAAGGCGTGGCGGCGCGGCGGAGTCCCAACCGGCGCCTGCGCGAAACTTTTGGGAAAAATACGTTCGTAAGTCTTGAAGATGGCTTGCGGCAGACCTTGGAATGGTATCGCCATGAGCTTACTCGCGCATGATCTTGTCGTCGGCGCCGATGGATTTCTCGGGAAGAATTTCATCCGCGTTCTCGGGGAGCGCGGGCGGATCGCCGCCGGGATAGGCCGCGCGGCGGGCGATCTCTCGGACTGGGCCATTTGCGAGCAGGCTTTCAAAGCGGCGCCGAAGGTCGAGCGTATCTTTCATGTCGTCACGCGGCAGCGGACCGGGGCGGTCCAATACGGCATTCAAGGCGAGATGCTCGCGATCAATGCGCGGATCCATCTGAATGTGCTGGAGGCTTGGCGGCTGTACCAGCCGCAAGCGAAGTTGATTTCCACCGGCAGTTCCTGCGTCTATCCCGAGCGGGATACGCCGCTTGGCGAGAATGCCTACCAGACGGGACCCCTGCATCCCTCGGTCAAGGGCTACGGGCTTGCGAAGCAAGTGCTCGGCATCGGCGCGCAGGTCTATGCCGAACAATACGGGTTACGTCAGCTCCACTGTATTCTGGCGACCGTCTTTGGGCCGGGAGATCATAAGGCGCCGGACCGGAGCCATTTCCTCGGGGCAATGCTGGACCGCGCGGTCCAGGAAATGCGCGCGGGTCAAACTCGCTTTACCGTTTGGGGCGATCCCAATACGGTGCGTGAATTGCTCTATGTGGATGACCAGATCGACGCAATCCTCGCTGCCGACGGGGCATTTGAAAACGATCTGCTGAACTGCGCCGCCGCCACGCCGGTAACGGTTGGCGAGGCTGCGCGCGCGATAACCCGGGCGATTGGGTGGGATGCCGAAATTTATTCGCCGCCGGAAAGTTTTAGCGGGGCCGGTTATAAGGTTTTGGACTCGTCACGATTTCTAAACGCGACGGGATGGTGTCCGAAATACGATCTCCTTGGCGGTATCCGGAGGCTCTACGAGCTCGAATATCTCGCCACGCCGGCGGACTGAAGTTTCACGATTCGTTATCTGGGAAAGTCATGCGCATGCCTTCTATCTTCACCGGTCTGCGGAACTGGATGTTCGAGGAGGCGCTGCCGTTTTGGAGCAGCGAGGGCGTCGATCGCGTTCATGGCGGCTATGTCGAGCATTTCACGCTCGACGGCGAGCCTTACACGGAAACGAAGCGGGTTTTTGTGGTTTGCCGCCAAATTTATGTTTTCGCCCATGCCTCGACGCTCGGCTTTTCCGAGGGAGCAGCGCTTGCCGCTCACGGCTACCGCTTCTTGGAAAAAGCCTGGCTGCCGCAAGACGGGGGATGGGCCCGCCGCCTCGATGCGCGGGGACGTCCGGTCGATGAAACGCCGGACCTTTATGTTCTCTCTTTCGCGCTTTTCGCCTTAGCTTGGATCTACCGGCTGACAAGCGATCCGCAGGTTCTCGTCCGCGCGCATCAGACGTTGGATTTCATCGAAAAGCGCATGCGCCATGTCTCTGGGCTCGGCTTTCTTCACGAATATCCCGCCGCCGGGCCACGCCAACAAAATCCACATATGCATCTTGTGGAGGGTCTTCTTGCGCTCGCCGAATTTTCGAGGGAATCCCGGTTTCTCGAGGCCGCGAAGAATATCGTGGGCCTCTTCGAGGCGCGTTTCTTCAACCGGCAATCGCGAACCCTGGCGGAGTTTTTCGCGGAAGATTTCAGCCCCTTGGATGCGCCCGAGGGGCGTTTGACGGAACCCGGTCACCAGTTCGAATGGGCCTGGATATTGAACAATTATCAGAGCCTCACCGGACGAGACGCACGCGAGACGATCGTGGGTTTACATGAAACCGCCGAACGTCATGGCGTCGATCCGCGGACGCATGCCACCTATAATAGCGTTCGTGACGATGGCACCGTGCTGAACGCGGGGTCCCGGATCTGGCCGAATACCGAGCGGATGAAAGCAGCTGTCGCCCTTTTTGAATTGACGGGGCGTCCGCCGCTCGGCGACCTCGAACAAAGCGGCCGGCTGCTTCTCGATGCCTATCTTGCACCAGCGCTCAATGGCCGGTGGTTCGATAATTTAGACCAACAGGGAAAGCCAACCGTCGACAAGATCCCGGCGTCCTCGCTTTATCATTTGTTCCTGGCTTTTGCGGAAGCGCTGCGCGTCGAGCCTTTAATCCTGGCGGCATCCAGAGACCCTGTTTAACATAGACACGTGTCTTGCGGGAAAGCCGCCAAGGTCGCCATCACGGCCATCATGCGAAAGCTCGTCGTCCTCGCCAACGCTCTCCTCAAAAAAGACGCGACTTGGACTCCAAAGTCCGCTTGATCAACACGGATACTCTAACCTCTTAAAACAGAGCGAGTTCTTATCGCTTTGGTGAGTCCACCAAAGCGGAACGCGCTCTTGCGCCGGAGACGTGGCGCGCACGGGCTATATGAACGAGCCGGCGCGGCGGGCAATTCCATGGTCAAGGGATACCCAGCTTTCTCCGAAAAATGGCTTGTCGCCGGGCGTTCTGGCCGGATCCCTCGATCTCGTGATCCCTAACGAACAGGGGGCGCGATGGGGAGGAAGCGGCCTGTTGCTTCGTCAAGCGCCGTCATCTTGCCGTTCGCCACACCGAAATAGGCCCCGTGAAGGGTGAGTTTGCCCTCGTCCTCGAGTTCTTTCAGCCAGGGATAGGTGCGCAGATTCGCGATTCCCTGAATGATTGAGGCGTAGGAGAGGCTTTCGCAATAATGGTCGAAATCGCCAGAGGGCGGCCCGATCCGGTCCGCGGCCGGTTGGATCAGCGTCTTCCATTTTCCAACAAAATTGGCTTGGGATAAGGGCTTGAATTCCTGGTCCTGGCCCTGGGCATAGGCGCGGATCCCGCCGCATTGGGCATGCCCCATGACAACGATATGCGCCACGCGCAGAGCCATCACGGCATATTCGATCGCGGCGGCGGTCTCTTGGCGTTGCGGATCCGCAGTGAACGGTGGAACAAGTGCCGCGATATTCCGAACGACGAAAATCTCGCCCGGTCCCGCGTCGAAAATGACTTCGGGCGACACGCGCGAGTCGCAGCAACCAATGAGAAGAACCGGTGGATTCTGGCCTTCCTCGGCAAGATGACGGAAGCGGCCCTGTTCTTCTTTCAGGCGTTTGCTGCAGAAATGTGCGTAGCCTTCCACGAGCTTTGCGGGGAGCGGAATGCTCTTTTGCTCGTCGACGGGTTTAACTCCGGGTAGCATGCGCGTCATTTTATTGGGCCCGTCCTTAACCTTTAATCGCTTTATAAATGACTTCGGTCCTTAAGCCCAGCGAGTCTATGCCAACGTGTAGCAAAAGATTGATACCGGGCATATGTAGCGGCGCGTTAAAGCGGTTATGGAGAAAAGATGACAATTGGCTCACGCCGCAGCGCTTTGTTCCCGGCGGGATCGAATGGCAGCGCGAAGGGATGAGGAGTTGGCGCGCTGTCCGGTGGACCTCGCCGAAGCCATTGCGGCCTTGAACTCGAGCCATATCGCTAAAATTGAAATTCTATTTAAGATGCGGTGAACTTATCCTGGCGTCCACATGCCGGCATTAACTTCGTGCGCATTGCCGATATGATTGCCAGGCTTTATGACGGCAAAGAATCTTTGAGGGTTGGGTCATGACTGGCGATGAGAGCGAGGCAAAAAATGGTGCTTCGGAGCATGGAGATGTGCCGTCCGGTCCCAAATCCGCCGGCTTGGATACGCCTGCCGCTTTAGGCAATCCCGTCGAGGCAGATGCTTTCGCCGCGCACCCGGACGCTGGCGTGTCTGAATGGACAGCAAGCGATGCCCGCGGTCCTTTGACCGGATCGCCTCCGCTCTCCGATGTGCCGCCGCCCCAAGATTACGACGCGACGGGGTTTGATCGCGAACCCAGCGTCGCTTCATCCGCCGAAGAGGGGTCTGGACATAATGCTCCTGCCGGGGAGCCGCGGCCTGGTCTGGAAAATGAAGTTAAATCACCACGAAAGCCAAGCCGGTGGCCGGTCGCCGCGGGCATTGTCCTCGGCGCGGCGATCGGTGCCGCCGCTGGTGGGGGCAGTGCCTATTACGTGAACACGGTATCGTCCGGCGATTCGGCGGTGAAACAAGACCTTGCCGCCTTAAAGACCCGCCTCGACCGGCTGGAGAAAAGTCCGGAGGGGCAGCTCGCTTTGGCGCCGCTCAAGGCCTCTCTTGCCGATCTCACGGCGAAAGTCGCCGCCAACGCCGCCAACGGTCCTGACGTCGCGGCCCTCAATGACAAGATCGCTTCGCTTCAAGCCGCGATTGGTACCCTTCAAAGCCAAGGCCGGCAGGCCGTCGGATTGGCTGATTTGAAGGCCGTGCAAGACCGGCTCGCCGCGATCGAATCGCGTGTTCCGGACCTCCAAAAGGAGGTTTCCAATTTGCGGACCGAGGCGTCTGCCGCGCGGGGCGATGTAGAAGGGCTGCGCGCGGGACAGAAAAGGTTAGAGGGCAAAATTTCCAGTGCGCCGGCCCTCGCCGTTCTCGCCAATAGTCTGGTGGAGCGGATCAATCGCGGGCAGCCTTTTGCGGCCGAGGTCAATGCCTTGGAATCGCAAGGTACCGATCCAGCTAAGATTGCGGCCCTGCGGCCCTTTGCCGGTCAAGGCGTGGCTTCGGTCAAGATTTTAGCGGATAAATTCGCTGATATAGCCGATGGGCTGATCGCCGCCGCGCACAAGCTCCCGGCCAAGGCGGGTTATTGGGATCGCTTGAAGGAGGGGGCCCGCGGCCTCTTTACGATTCACCGGCCCGGCGAAGCGGGCGGGGATGATCTTGCCTCGCGGATTGCGGAGATCAAGGCTGATCTCGCGCATGGCGATGTGATAGCTGCCGCCGCTGTTTGGAACCTTCTCCCGGCGGACGCCAAAGGGAAGCCCGAGGCAGCTGCCTGGGAGGCGCTTGCAAAAGCGCATGCCGAGGCCAGTGCCGTCGCTCATGCGATCGAGAACGAAGCTATCGCGTCGCTTGGCGTGAAGAAGTCATGAGGCAAGTCCTCGCCCAGCCGCGTTTTCAGCGGGGAAACCAATGATCCGCATTCTCATCTATCTTCTCATTCTTGCCGTCGTAGCCTTTGGGGTCGATTGGCTCCTTCAGCAACCGGGTCATGTCGAAATCGTTTGGGATGGCTATCAAGTCTCCATGACGGCTGCCGTGGGCTTCGGCATGATCGTGTTGGCGGCCATCGCCTTGTCGGCGATCTGGGGCTTGGTGCGATTCGTCTTTGGCCTGCCATCCTTTGTGGCGCTTGCCCGACGACAGCGCCGCCGCGAGAAAGGCTATGCGGCGCTGTCGCGCGGTTTGATCGCGGCGGGCGCTGGGGATGCGCGCGGTGCGAGCCAGGCTTCCATTTTGGCCAGAAAACATCTGAAGGACGATCCTTTGGCGATTGTTCTTCAGGCGACGGCGGCCAGGCTCTCGGGCGATGGCGCGCGGGCGGAAGCGTTCTTTGCCGAACTTGCGCAACGCGCCGACACGCACCTTCTTGGCTTGCGGGGTCTTCATGACGAAGCCTTCCGGCGTGGCGATGGCGAAGCCGCCGGCCATTTTGCCGCCGAGGCGCATCAGGTGGTGCCGTTGCCGTGGTCGGCGCAGACTCTTCTCGCGCATAAAGCGGCGGAAAGCCGCTGGGAAGAGGCGCTGGAAACCGTCGACACCAGCATCAAGGCGAAATTGGTCGATCGCGCAACGGGCGATCGCCAGCGGGCGGTTTTGCAAACCGCCATTGGGCTCGAGAAGCAGGATATTGCTCCCGACGAGGCTTTGGCTCTTGCCCGCGCGGCGATCAAGCGGGCCCCCGATCTCGTGCCGGCCATTGCCCTCGCGGCGCGTCTCTACACACGCCGGGGCGAGATCCGTAAGGCAACGCGGCTGATCGAAACCGTCTGGCCGCGCTGTCCCCATCCGGAATTGGCGCGCATCTACCTGGATGTCCGGCCAGGGGATTCCACATCGGATCGTCTCGCCCGCGCTCAGGCCTTGATGCGAATCTCGCCTTACGATCCCGTCAGCCGGATCACGGTCGCCCGCGCCGCCTTGGCCGCTAGAGACTTTGCGCGCGCGCGGGAGGCGATGGCGCCCTTGATCGCGGAGGGCAAACGGCCAAGCGTCCGGGCCTGTATCGTCATGGCCGATCTCGAAGACGCCGAATTCGGCGATAAGGGACATTGGCGCGAATGGCTGGCGCGCGCTTCGCGGGCCCCGCTCGATCCCGCCTGGATCGCGGATGGGATTGTTTACGAGCAATGGGAGCCGGTCTCTCCGACGACGGGCCGTCTCGACGCTTTTGTGTGGCAAGCGCCGGCCGACCGTCCGGGCCAAGCGATGGAGGCCATGCCTGCGTCCGTTCCGCCGGAAGCGCTCCCTCAGGCCGGCCGTCAAGCCCTTGTTGCCGAAACCGCGCAATCCATGCTCGCGCATTACGATGGGACAAGTCCTGGCCTCGAGGCCTCGATTAAGCCCGTGGACGCGGGGCAAGGCGGCAAAGGGGGCGGCTCCGAATCGAATTCTTCCGGCCCGGACGCAGGCGAAGGTCTGGATAAAAAGGTTGCGGCTCCAAAATCGAGTGTTGCGCCTTCGGCCGGAACGGGGCGGCGGGATACGCCCTTTAAGCTCAAGTCCACCGTGGCCCCCGATGATCCCGGCGTCGAAGCCAGTCCTTCGCGGACCGTGTTCCAGGGCGAAGATATCACGCCGTCGCTTTGATAGCCGCGCCCCGATTGCCAAAAGCCATCGGGGCCGGTATGGAGTTCTGACGATTGCATCATCGAATCGTAATGCCGCAATAGCTCAGCTGGTAGAGCACCTCATTCGTAATGAGGGGGTCGGGAGTTCGAATCTCTCTTGCGGCACCACCTAAGGTCCTGATATCGTTAATGTTTTTGGCCTAGCGTCAAATGCTGGAATCTTAGCTTAGCGCTCTGGTGACCATATGGTGACCTCCTAGGGGCGGCGCCCTTCCCTAAAAATCTGTTTGGAAGCCAATTTTCCTTAGGCAGGGAAGTTTAGTAAGAGGGGCAAAACCCCGGGCGATTAAGCTGTCGCGGCGCGGGTTTTGATCATTTCGGGCAGCATCGCGATGCCGGCGTGGTTCGGCGCGCCGAGCCTCGCGCCGACATAATCCCAGAAGGTGACGCCGAGCTTGGCGCAGGTTTTGGCCAGCCCGAGAAAGGCGTCGCGGCAG
>Ga0187884_10003448_pt1 | contig 12316 bp, 9 predicted proteins | sample June2016WEW_20_4_FD_132983 | JGI IMG/M metagenome (GOLD analysis project Ga0187884, IMG submission 132983) | Peatland microbial communities from SPRUCE experiment site at the Marcell Experimental Forest, Minnesota, USA - June2016WEW_20_40 | ecosystem: Environmental > Terrestrial > Soil >...
CGTAAGGAGAGAGGATAGGGCTCCCACCCAATCTCCCCGCCCGTCTGGTTTTGCCTGCACCAGTCTCCCGCCAGCTCCAGCGCCTTGCGCAGGTGCATCCTATGCTGCGGGGCGCTGAGATCCAAATTGACAAAGTCAAAGTAATTGAGGTGGTACAGCCAAAGCCGGCTGAATCCCTCCGATGACCAAGGAATGCATCCGGAGGGCGCATGGGTGACGTTCAGAAAACAGAACTCGCCAGCCTCGAGCATCTGAAGGGCTGAAGCCCGCTGCCACTCCGGGAACGTCGGAGGTGGCGAAACTTTCCGCAGGGTCACGGGGGCGGGCTTCCACCCTCGGAGCTTGTGGCGCGGCAGCATACGCCGCTGAGCCAAAGCGGCAAGTTGCGCCCAGCGCAAGTGCCGCACCGTCCGCCAGTAGGTCCCCACGCCAGGCGTTGTCACCCGGGGTGCGAACTCTGGTAGGCGGACTTCGCCGTCTCGGCTGACTGCGGGCTGCGGTTCGAGTCCAGGTATTGTCAGTGCCATTCTTCGAATGAAATCAGCGCCCAGAGGTGGAGAGGATAGTCTCGCCGGCCGCGAATGAAATCCCGAATCAGTTCTTCCAGTGCATCCGGTCGGGATATTCTGCCCCCTTGAACTATGGCGCTGTGGCAGTCCTATCCTCCAACTTGGTGGCGATGATCGTGGCCATGGCCGAGCTGTCCCTCCCCACCTGCTCGGTTCGCATCCCGTTGTCGCTCAGCATCGCCGCCCATCTACCAAATGAAAAGCGATTGACGGACAGAGCGAGGTAGCCCAGGTAAGCCATACCCCTAGCGCTGAATAGGTAACCTAGACGGCAGACCGGAGGAAATTTCATAAGTGCCTGGAGAAAGCCTTCGATCCTCCTGCGCCAATGAGAGGGATTGGGCACGGTGATCACTAGTACGCCGTTGTCTCCTAGTACCCTTGCAAGCTCTGCAATTTGGGCGAGTGGATTGTGTACATACTCGAGCACGCTCGACGCCACTACCCCTCGAAATGTCCCTGGGCCGAACGGAAGGCGAGAGTATTCGCCCGGTTCGCCCTGCACGAATTCAATCTCCTGGCCCTCGCACCGCTGTCGAGCTGCCGCGAGCATAGCCCTGGAAATGTCGAATCCGGATACGTTGAAACCGGCGCGCTTCAGGGCCAGCGTCACATCGCCGCTGCCACAACCAAAATCCAGTACCCGAGAGCCCGTGGAGAGGCGCTGCCGCAGCGGCCGGGTAACCGCCTCGATCCTGTGATGCATGCTCCCGCCCTCAGCATACTTGTTGCTCCACTGGCAGGCGAGGCCGTCGAAGTAATCTACCAGAGTCACAAAGCACACCATCCCATTCCCGGCTCAAGGCAGCGCGTTCTCCGTCCGTTCCATAGAGCCCTGAATTCATGGCTGGACGGGTTCATTGCGAATCTCTCGCTCGATAATCTTGGCGTCGATCAGGAACCTCACCCAGAAGCTCCACAACACGTGGTAGATGAACCCCTCGCGACCGTCCAGAAAGCCGCCCTTGAGGAAGTAGTTTCGCAATAAGAACAGAAACGGTCGCAGGAGTAATGGCAGTCGGTTCCACAGGTGCAGCTTGATCCAGCGTTTCCTTTCAGGCTGGGCGCCCCAGAGGCTAGCCGGGATCGAAGCCTCGTACCCTCCCCGGAATCGCTCAGAAAAGTACTCCTCAGCCTCCAGATCGGAATACGCATCATGTCGTTCGATCCAGGCAGAAAGCGGGCGATTATCTCGATGGTCGAACGGCTCATCAAGTCGGCCTGCTGCCCCGGTCAACAGGACGTGCTCATTCACTTCGCGGTCTTCGTACCGACCGGCTTGCCGCCTGAACAGCCGCAGGATCCAACTAGGTGAAAGCCCTCCATGCTTGAGCCAACGCCCAAGAAAATAAAACCTGCGATTCAGGTAGTAGCCCGCGTAGTGGCTATCGGGACTGCTCGCCACACGGCGAATCTGCTCCGCGAGCGGTGGAGGGATTTGCTCGTCCGCGTCCAGGAACAGTACCCACTGGTTGGAAATCGGGAGGTTATCAAGCGCCCAGTTGCGCTGGCGGGCATAGCCCTCGAAAGGATGAACGTAGACTTTAGCCCCCATCGCCTTGGCGATTTCAACGGTGCGATCCGTACTAAATGAGTCGACAACGAAAACCTCACCCGCCCAGCGGAGACTCTCGAGACAGCGTGCAATATTGGCTTCCTCGTTGTAAGTGATTATCAGAACACTTACGGGGGCGAGTCGTGCGGGCTCCATCTCGCTATGCACGATGTCAGGCACCGAGCGATACAACCCGCTCAAAGTCCTTCAAGTAGGTAGATGCGATTACGGGAAGGGCAAAGTCGGAAGCTGTCTGCCTCGCCGCTTGGCCTGCCTGACTTAGCCAGTCCCACGAGCGCAGCGCGGATTCGAGCGTCTTGGCAAGCTCGGCGACTGGCTCTGGCGCGCGGTGGTCAAAGGAAAGACCGTTCGTCCCCTCCGCGAGAAAGTCCCGAAAGCACGCGAGGCGCGAGACCAGGATCGGACACCCAAAGGCCATGGCTTCCAGCGGGGCCAGCCCAAGCGCCTCTCCCTGGTCTGCGAGGGACGGGTAGACAAATAGAGCCGCCCGCCGGTACCAAGCCTCAAGCTCGTCCTCATTGAAAACCGGCCCCACCCATTCCACCGGGGGGACCAATGCGACGGACCGCTCCTCCAAACGCCGGCGGTAAGCTTCTCCTCCCCCCCCGCTCGCCTCTTCCCATGGGCCAACGATGGCGAGGCGCCACCCAGTGCCCCCCTTCAGGAGGCCGAAAGCTTCTACCAAATAATCAAGGCCTTTTTCGGGGTGAATGCGTCCCACGTAAAGAACCAGCTTCTCCGTTTTCTCGGAGGCAGAGTCGCCACCGGTGAAGTCCCCACGCATGATTGGATACGGAATATGGCACACCTTCCCCCCGTCGGCAGGGATTTCTTTGCGGATCGCGTCCGCGACGGCTCGCGAAATAGTCTGAATGCGGCTTGCGTGGCGGTAAAAGCGCATCTGGCCTTTGGGATACCGGGCCACGTGGACGTAGAGTGCTCCGAATCGCCGGGTGCGGATCAGGAGCGGAAGCACGGGGTTGTTGGTCACCAAAATATCGGCTTTAGGGAGCACCCTCAGCACGCGCAGTGCGTACCAGAGGTCCCTCCACACGACCACGCGTCTCTTCGACGAGAACTCAAAACCCCTTACCCGCACATGATGGACGCCATCCAGCCATTGCTCATCCGGAAGCTCTGAAAATGTGCGGGAGACGTGCGTTACCTCGTGCCCTCTCTTTGCGAACTCTCTTCCAAGACTAAACCACACCTTCTCTATAGCTCCGCCACGGATCGGGGGGATAGGCAACGTGCCTCCTTGGACGATAGTGATCTTCAAAGCAGTTCCTCGTGCATGTCTTGGGAGTCGGTAAGGGAATGCCTTCAACCTGCAGCATGCCTCTGGCTCTCCTCCACCCAGCTTAATGTCAGGCTGCACCCGCATAGGGCATTGTCGAACGCTCGCGGCCTTTAGTAGAAGTAGATGTCAGTGCTGGTCACCCCAAGGCGGCAGGGCCCAGTCCCCTCAAACACGCGGACTCTTTTCGCCGACTTCCGTAGCGCCCTGTAGGTGGGCCTCCACGAGTCGTCCACGACGATGATCCCATCCCGAGCGATGTTCTGTTCCGCCCTCTTGAAGCAGAGAGGCCGCTCGTTGTAACTCCAATCCTGCCCGTCAATTAAAACAACGTCGTAGGTTTCTTCGCCTATCGCGTTCAGGTAAGCGGAACGCGCAAAATTGTTTGGGTTCCTGAAATCGAACGGGCAAAGGTGGATCTGGACATTTGTCATGCCATTCAGAGCCAGCCTGTCGCTGACGAGGTTGAACCAGGCCTGATCATCTTCGACCGATACCACCCGGCGACATCGACGTGCAAAGAATAAAGTCGACCCTCCGGTTCCGTATTCGAACACATGCATTCTTTCGCTCAGGAAACTTTTCAAAAAATCGATAGCCTCCCAGGACAGCCAGGGAACCTCCAAGTCGACAGGGACTTGCTTGCGGAACCATAGGTTTATTAGGCTCCATCTTACATAGCGTGGTATGTCGGTGGGACCGGTGAGCAAATGCTTGCCCACTAGCATTACCCGTTGCGAATTACTTAAGTCCATCCGCCTTCCCTCATACGAACATTAGGAAAACGAGGTCACGGCAGTGGCGGATTTTGGGTCGCCAGGCTGTGTGGGACACGGGGCAAAGACGCGATCGGGGCGCCAAAGGCGTATCGGCGACCTCTCCAGTCCTCCCGACGCAGCCAGAGTGATGCCCTCAACGAACGAGATGCCCCACCGCCCCCAGTAGTCGAGTGGCGTGATCTTGCCATTTGAAGCGACTGGCCGCGCGCCTGCGGCCACTCTCGCTGCACTGCTGCCGCAGAGCTTCGTTGGCGGACAGTAAGCGGACCTTCTCAGCCAAGTCATCCGGGTCCCATGTCCGGAAGTAAAGCGCCGATTCCCCACAAATCTCCCGATTCACAGGCGTGTCTGCGGCCACGATGGGCAGACCGTAGGCCATTGCCTCGACCATGGGGAAGCCGAACGACTCGATGAAGGAGGGAAAGACAAAGAGGTCGGAGCCGAGATAGAGGCGTTCTACCTCTCGCTTCCCTAACGGACCAACGAACTGAACGCATCGGGCAATTTCGGGCGCTTGCGCGAGGGCTATGTCCTCCAGCCGCCCGACCGCGTTCCTTACCAATTCCCAATGTGGGTTGGCCGTGGTCTTCAACACGAACCCCCTGCCGCCATCCCGGTTCAAGAGGGGCATCGCTTTGAGGAGAGTGTCCAGGTTCTTGTGCTCGGCGTAAAGGGATACGTACAGCAGTCTCATGGGGGAGGGCCCGGACGTGTCTTCATGCCCGGATGGTGCAGGGAAGGTCCCGGCTACCCCGTTATGAACTTCAGCCCCGTAAGCATTGACCATGGCCTTGTGGGGCGGGACCTCAACGTACTCCCTCAGTTCGTCTAACATAGCCTGCGTCGGCGTCATCACCACATCCGCATTGCGGACGCTACATCCAATCAGCCACCGGCCCAACCAGAACGCAGTCCTCCTCTTCAGGCTCTGCCTCGGCACAATCATCTCTTGGTACAGCTTCGAGAAATAGACAGCGTTCCGGACGAGCAGGATTTGCTTGACCGGGCAACGAAACATCGCAAAGTTGGCGGTGGAGAATAACACATCCACTCTCTCCCGGCGCAGGAAGCGACGGAGAGTGACTTGCTCCCACCAGAATCTCTTCCCCCACGCCCCGTGCCCCACCGAGGTTGCAACGAGCCGCACATTCCGAGGCAATCCCTTCTGCCTCTCCGCCGTCTCAGGCGGCAAGAAGACGTCGAACTCGTAGCCGCTTTCGGGCGGGGGCAGGCAACGAAGCACGTTGGTGGTGTAGGTGATCGCCCCACCCATTTTGGCCGAGACGGCATTGATGACGACCTTCAAGGTGACTCCCAGATATTGCGACGAATCCAGTGCCTTAGAACGTAAAGCGCCCAGGGCCGTGACCAACTGGTCTTCCCAGCCAGAAAGGCGTGCCAAACTCTCTCCACCGCCCGCTGCTCGAGAGGGCATTTATCAGCGTCCCCTCTGCTCAGGAGCTCAGTCCCCACCTCGGCCCGCAAGCCGTTGCCCAACCACCGCTCAAACGGCAGCGTGAAGCCCATCTTGCGGCGAGAGTAGATCTCCCTGGGCAAACGCTGACCGACCGACCGCAGGAGAAGGGGCTTGGGTATGGGGGGATCGAGCTTGAGCCTGCCGGCCAGGGGAAGAACGTACTCCCATAGCCTGTAATCCAGGAACGGGGTCCGAGCCTCGAGCGAAACGGCCATGCTCATGCAATCGGTATCCCGGAGGAGCGTGTTGGCCATGTACGTTGACGCCTCGAGGACAGAGACCTGGTTGACCGGGTCAAGCTCGCGAACCTGCTCAACCAATTCTGCGTAATTTCCGGGCAACACAAAGTTGCCGTTCCACAGCTCTTGACGGGGCAGCATGCTTCGGACGGCTCCCGGCAGGAAGAGCGCCCGCAACAGGAAGTAGGGCTGGTTCCCATAATAGTCATTGCCGGCCAGGGCCAAGGCCTTCGAAAGCCTGTTTGTTTCGCTCCCCCCAAGCAGGGCGTTAAAGCCTCTTGCGAGAGGCGCCAACCATCCGGCGTACCTTTGGAAGCTCATCATTTTGGGCACAGAACAGAAGGTCGAGTATCCGGCGAAAATCTCATCCCCACCCAGTCCGCTCAGCGCCACGGTAACTCCGGCCTCTTTGGTAGCCCGAGAAATGACGTAAGTGTTGATGCCGTCGACGCTCGGTTGGTCCATCCCGCCCAAGGCGCTTGGGATTTCTTCCAGGAGCCGCTTGTCGGTGAGCTCGATCTTATGGTGATGGCAAGCGTGCTCGCGCGCCACCTGGTCGGAATACCTGGCCTCACAGAAGTCGCTTTCCCCGAAGACGACGGAGAAGGTCTCGAGCGGTCTCTGAGACGCCTCGCTGGCCGCGGCAACAATGCAACTCGAGTCCACACCACCACTGAGGAAAACACCGATGGGAACATCGCTGATCAATCTCTCCGAGACCGCCTGCAGAATTAGCCCTCGAATTGCCGCCAAAGCCTCGTCCGGAGCATCCGTCGCCGGAGGTCTGGAAGCCACTTCCGCCAAGCTCCAGTATCTGCGGGTTTCGAGATGCTTCTTTTCCCAAATGAGAGTATGGCCGGGGGGAAGCGACCGCACGCCCTCGATGATGGTGACGGGGTCCTGAACGCCTCCGAAAGCCAGGTAGGATGCCAGGCCCGTCATATCCAGGCGGCGCGGCACAAGCCCGCTGGCCAGCAAGGCGCGAACTTCCGATCCGAAGAGGAACCGGTCGGGCGACGCGTAGTAATAGAGCGGCTTAACACCCAGCCGGTCGCGCGCCAGAAAGAGCCTTTCCCTTCGCGCATCCCACAGCGCAAAAGCGAACATTCCGCCGAGACGGTCAAGACACGCCTCCCCCCACTCGCCATAGGCCTCGAGGAGCACTTCCGTGTCCCCGGTGGAGGTGAAGCGATGGCCCAGTTTCTGGAGTTCGCTGCGGACTTGCTGGAAATTGTAGATTTCTCCGTTAAAGACCAGCCAATTGCCTGTCTCAGGATCATGCATCGGCATATGCCCGGCCGGCGAGAGATCGAGGATGGCCAAGCGGCGGCTTCCCAGCCCGACGCACTGCTGCGCGTCCGAGCGGAGCGGAAGGATCTCCATCCCTTCATCGTCAGGACCGCGATGAGCCAATGCCCGTGTGCCCAGGCTGAGCGCCCGGTCAACTTCGGGCGAGCGTTTGCCGACTAGTCCAAAGATTCCGCACACGGTCTTATCTCTTTCGAGGTGCCTTCCGGTTTCTCTGTGCCTCAGTGCCTCTGTGGTTCTTGTTCACCGCTGATACTACTTTCGGGTCTGTCATGCCGAGTCCGCCACGGCGGACGAAGCATCTCGGCATTTTTCCGCACTGTTTGAGCTTACAAATGTGGGGATTCTTCGCTTCGCTCAGAATGACAGGCGGTGGCGCTTTCCCCTACGCAGGAGGATTCTTCGCTTCAAAGCACCTGGACAGTGCGTTATGGAATCCTGCGAGAGTGGAATCATAACTCCAGCTTTGAACCGTGCATCGTGCCTTCTCACCCAGCAGTAACAGGCGCTGTTCGGACTCGCAGGCGCGATCTATAGCTGAGGCCAGAGCCGCCGGGTCGTTCTCGGGTACCATGTATCCGTTCTCGCCCTCGATGATCAGATCGTGTGCCGCCCCAACCTTCCGCGTGGCGATCACCGGCAGCCCACTTGCCATTGCCTCATTGAGGACGAGCCCCCACTGTTCAACCTCGGAGGGCAGGACGAACAGGTCCGCAGCAGCGTAAAACCTGGGCAAGTCCTTCCAATCGTGGAACCCCAGGAAAAAAACTTGCGGCAAATTTTGTGCCAGCTTTTCGAGCGACTTTCTTTTGGCGCCGTCGCCGACGATGAGCAGTCCAATGTCGGATCGCTTTGTGGAAAGCCGCCGCAAAGCTTCAATCAGCACATCAACGCGTTTCAACCCGATTAATCGGCCCACGTAAAGCAGCAGATAACGCTGCCCCCAGCCGTTTTCGTCCCGTATGGTTTGGCGGGAAACGCGATAATGGTCCGCCTGGGTCTGAAAACACTCGTTATCTACCGCATAGCGCGCCAGGAAGATCTTTTCCGGTGTCGCACCGTAGAATTGCCAATACTGAGAATTCAAGGTCCCGACGGATAGGAAGGCCGAAACGCGTTTTGTGAGCCACCCAAGGACCAACCGCTTCAGTGCAAGCTTAAGCTGTGGTTTCCCCTGCTCTGCAACCACGTTCGAGTCAGTCCGCACTAGCATCGGAATCCGGTGGGCGATAACCCAGAGAATCGCCAGCATTGTAGTCGCGGTGTTATAACCGTAGATGACAACTGCATCGGGTCGGAAAGCTCTAAGCTCTCGCCACACGCCGGGATTGATGGCTCCTACCAATAGCCGGCCATGCCATCTTGCCGGCGCAAAGTTCTTGAGGTAGCGTGCCGGGTATGGATGTGCGCCAAGACGCCATTGCTGTCCCGGCTGGTGGTCGCGAGAGTACAGCACTTGAATATCGTAGTCCCCCGACCTCGCAAGGCGTTCAAAAAGCGGCTCACGATAGGGTGTCGGGACGCCAACCAAAATCGCAACGCGTTTCTTCATCGCGAAACTCGGACGGGAGTAGTGAGGCGGGCAGCCAAGACGCCGAAGACCAGCCAGAACAAGATCGTTGAAAAAAAGCCTACACTGGTGAGCCACGCTTCGAAAAATGCGCTTGCCAACCCTCCTACCAAACACGCTGAAAGCGTGAGCATCACCCAAAACTCCTCTCCCGTTTGATGCAGCCTACGGAAGAGCATTAAGCGCTGGATCGCTGCGACAAGCACCCACGCCAGCGGGAGGAGCACAAAGCCAGCACCTATTAAACCGACTTCCTCTACCAACGCAAGGTAGCTGTTGACCTTCTCGCGCACGGCGCTGCCGCTTTCGAATGCAAACTCCCAGTCCTCGCTATACCCTTTGCTTACCCCAAACCCCACCCCGACCAGCGGGCTTTCCTGGGCCGCCTCCCACGAGGCGCTGAGGAGCTCTCCCCTCGACCTAAGAATGTAGGAACTGCCCTTATAAATGTAGACTCGGTTCAAGTTCTGCACATATTCAGGGAAGTACAAGCCCATAATGACCGCGGTGACAAGCGAGCCGCCCAGGAACAATCCAAAAGCCCGGCGGTGGGCAAAGTAGAGCCACCATCCGCACCCAAGAAAGGCGGCGGCAAGGCCCCCCCTGGATCTCGACATGAGCAAGAAGATGAAATAAGCTATGGTGAGTAGAACATTGGCAATCCGGATCTGCGGTGCCTTGTCAAACGACCGTAACAACTGGAGTAGCAGGACGGGTCCGACCAAGGGGATGAAGGCCCCGAGACCATTCGGATTTCCGAAGGGGCCTGCGAAATAACCCGCGCGCGCAGGCAAGACATGTATGCCCGCCAAGGCGCAGCCCAGCGCCACGATCACAGCGCACCAATAAACCTGGTCGAGAAGCTTGCACGAGCCTCCGGATGGGCCTGGAGATTCCAGCCTCCCATACAGCATGGCCGCCGCAGCCAAGCAACCAAAAGTCGCAGCTTTTAGGATCGTCATCAGGCCGTTTACCGAATAGGAGCTTGAAATCGCCGCGTAGGCCACAAAGCAAAAAAGGCTCAGATGCATCGGATGCCAAATAGAACGGCTTCCCTGCACAGAGCTCCGCAGAAGCATGCCCAGCGCCAAAGCAAGGAGCATGACCCAGCGGAACTCACCCAGCACTCCCCCTCGATTTACGATCGGCATCGAAGCACCCAGGAAAGCCAGCAGGGTGGACAGGACGAGGAAGTGCGGCGGAATTAGAGAAGCGAAGAGGACAAGCGCGGCCACTACAATCGCAACTGTCACCTACCAACCTCCTCTACCCACGAGAATCATTAGCGGATGCTGAAAAACCTTTGTGAACGTTGTCATTCCGACCCAGACCGCTCACCTGCCATGCTGTCATTCTGAGTCCTTCGCTGTCATCCTGAGCGCAGCGAAGGATCTCGCCCTGCCCGCTCAGGATAAACTGCGCGGAGAATCTCGCTCTGGACTTTTCCGCCGAGAAACGACAGGGCGAGATGCTTCGCTGCGCTCAGCATGACAGACCCGGAGGTGGTATGAGAAGTTTGTTTCATAATTCATTCAGAGCTTCAAAGCGGCGGGCGAGTCGCCGACCTATTCGGGTGATTTGAGAACAAGGCTCGACCCACCGCTGAGGTGCTGCATAAGATGGGGGCTTCCGGCAATCGCAGCGACCACCTGCTCGACCGTAACGGACTCGATTCTGGCATCTGAAGAGGTCACCACTACGTGGCGAGGGTCCGCTGGGCAAGGCCCCCAAAGCTCGGGAAAGCTGGGTCCGAAAACCGCAATAACCGGAACGCGCAAGGCGGCGGCAATGTGCATGGGGCCGCAGTCGTTGCAGAGCAAGAGGGCGAAACGCCGGATCAGGGCACAAAGCTTTCCCACCGTTAGGGTCGCAGGCGCTTGCACAACCGTTGTCCTGACGCTCTCAACGAAGCCCTGTACGGCCTCGGCATCTGCCGGGCTTCCCGTAACCACAACCTTGCAGTCGAATTTCCCCGCTAGATGCTCGGCAACACGCGCGAAGCGGTCTGCCGGCCAGCGCTTCTCCGGGCCGCCCGCGCCCGGGTGTACTCCGAGAAGGCGGCTTCCGGCCACTCCTTGTTCTTGCAGCCATTCGTCCGCCCAGGCCAAGTCAGCGTCGCAGAGACCAACGGAGGGTGCGCTCTCCAGGGCAGGCACATCCAATGCCCGAAGAAGGCCATAGGCATGTTCAACACGATGCCGGTGATGGTCAGTACCTACGGCCGGTTTGGTCTCTTGCATTGCGGCGCCGTCCAGGCAGACTTGCGTATGGATTCCGGTGCAGAGACCCAGGATGCGGTCCATGGGATGGTCGTAGCAAACCACCAGCAAGTCGTACGACCGCGCTCGCAGCTCGCGAATCAGCTTGACGGTGTCCAGAAATCCCGCACGCGGCGACTCCCGCCTCAGCGTCCATCGCGCCTCATACGTGATAACCTCATTTACTGCCGGATGGTTTCTGGGAATGTCCGCCACAGCGCTTTTGCAGACGACCGCGATATGAGCTTGGGGGTACCTCAACCTGAGATTGGCGAAGAGCGGGGTCAGCAAGACAAGATCGCCGAGGTGAGACAGGCAGATGCACAGGACTCGGCGGGGCTGGTGACCATCTGTACGCGATGAGTAAGCACAGAAGGCCCGATTTGCCGCCCTCAGGGTGCCGAGAACTGCTCGCGCCGCTGTACGGGACAATGACATGATGCCTTAATCACTAACCCTTCCGGTGGAACCACAAATCGAAGTAGCTGCTTTGCCCGCGGCGTACATAGTTTTCAATAAACGCCTGGCGGAACGAAGCGGGAAACGCATTGACGTCTTTGAAGGGAACTTCCCCTCTAGGGATAAGCCAAAGACTCCGTCGTCCCGACCGCAGCGCCTCGAGGGTTGCCGCGGGCATGGGGAGCCCACCCTCTTGCATGTCCATAAGAGCCGGCGCGTCCACCAGATAGGGTTGGTTCCGGAATACGAGCTCTGTCCTGTTGAACGTCAAGGGATAGGAAACGCTCGTCGTAATGTTGGTATCCCCATACCCCATTAGGATGTCGCAATGGGGATACCTTTGTTCTAAGTTCTTCAGATCGTCAACGACGGATTTTGCCTCATAGTTCCTGGAAAGACTACCCTCGATCACCAATCGGGCGCCGCACGCCCCGTACAGCAGAAGCGCCAGGGTGAAGGAAACAAGCGCACTCCAAGCGAGCCTGGGCATGCCCCGATCCCACATGGCCTGAACGCGATGAGATGTTTCAAGTTTGCCCAAGAGAAACGCCACCAGAGGAATGAACGGCAGCAGGTGATGAGGACCAGCGCCGGGTTTGCTAGCGACCACCAAGATCAAGAGCGAAGCCAGAACAGAACCACCAACAAAGAATTTGTTCCGGTTGAGAGCACACCGCCAGTCCTCCCGTGAGGAGGCAAACCAACAAGCCATCAAAACCACCAGCGGCAGCACGTAAAACCCGCCAATTTCCAATGTGCGAATGCCATCGCGCCAGTCGAGGCC
>Ga0187884_10003451_pt1 | contig 12311 bp, 8 predicted proteins | sample June2016WEW_20_4_FD_132983 | JGI IMG/M metagenome (GOLD analysis project Ga0187884, IMG submission 132983) | Peatland microbial communities from SPRUCE experiment site at the Marcell Experimental Forest, Minnesota, USA - June2016WEW_20_40 | ecosystem: Environmental > Terrestrial > Soil >...
CGCTCCTTGAACACCGAGCCCCTCGCACGCGTGCCGATCGACGATATCGACGTCAACAAGCTTATGGCGCGGCACCTTTAGGTTTTAGGTTTTAGGTTTTAGGTGCGCGCCTGCCCGCCGCGGGCTTACGAAAGATCATCACGTACTCGTGCTTGAACAGATAAAAGCCACCCACTAGCGCGCGGTACTTCCACAGGTTGCCGTTCTTTCCCTTGCCGCGTTCGTTGTTGAGGATCTCCTTGATGTTGATGGCTTTGAGAACAAAACCCGCCTCGGTACAGCGCTGCATGCACATAAACCCGAGCGGGACAAGCCGCGAATCCACGTACTTGTCGCCGATCACCAGGGCCATGAACCCGGCCGGTTTGAGCAAGTCATACGCGTGTCGCGCGACCAGACCGATCTTATCCAAGAAAGCTGCCTCTGTGGGCACGCGCGACAGATCGCCCTCAAGCTCACTGAAACGGATAATGTCGTGATAGGGCGGATGCAAAATGACACAGTCAGCCGCGTTGACGTTCCATTCCCTCAGATTGGCGCGCACGCGCTTCGCCGTGAGCGCTGTCGTGGAGTCACCAACAAGCACAGCGACAGGAACGTTGTAGGGGTTATCTGCGCTGTTTATGCGCTCGAGTGAGCGTTCGGCCACGCCTGGGTCGATCTCAACGCCGAGTCCGGCTCTGCCAAGCCGTTTGCACTCGATGAGCGTCGTGCCCATGCCGCTAAAGAGGTCGACGACAACCTCGCCGCGCTTCGTGAAGCGGGTCAAGACCTGATACGGAATCTGGGGGATGAAGTTGCCCCAGTAGTCGCCGACGTGCGGCCCGGTCTTGTCGCGCGGGCCGAGCAGCCATAACGAGTCGAGGATGACGTCGTCGTAGTCCTTCCAGCGGCTGAGATCGATGTCAGAAAACTCGGTCGATTTGTAGTTGTCGTGCATGGTGCGCCGTCGGAGGAGCCCAAAAACGGCTTTCCTCGCGGTTTCTGTGACAAAAGAAGCGGTGATCGAACGATAAACTTATCTGTTTTGCAAAGGACGTGGAGAGCAGGGCTCGTGGTCTAGGTGGTTATGACGTCGCCTTCACACGGCGGAGGTCGCCGGTTCGAATCCGGCCGAGCCCATCGTTCTTTTCACAATCGGAAACATTAGAGCCGTCCATTGAAGCTTTCTCGCTTGCGCGGATTATGACTAGAAACAAGCACAACAAGGAAAAAAAGTTGCACAACTCTGACGAAAAGTTGCACAACTCACACGAGCCCGATCTAACTTGGCAAGAAACGATTGATCTATCGCCCGAAGACGAAGTTGAAGGCGGCTCGGAAATCTATTACTTCACCGATGAAGAGGGCAACATCCACTCGCGCGAGTTCCTTGCAGAGGAACTTATTCCTGACGAAAGTAAAGTCGAAGACTTGTCAAAAAGAAAATCAAGCGGGAAACTCCAGAGACTGAAGCCCAGAGCAGTCGATATAATCAGCCTCCGAGCACCAGACGAGCCCTTACAGCAAGTCACGCTGCCAACGCCGAAATCAGGGGAACCTCCGCTCGACATTCGACTATCCAGTAAAGTCGTCCCAGATCTTATCACAAAGGAAGAGTCACAGCAGCGGAGCGATGTTCTCTCAGCGAACAAACAGGTGATCATTCATCTTAACGACGGCTCAGCTGCTACCGAGCCTGTGGGAGATGCACGTGAGTATCACGAAAATGCTCCTCTCACACTCTACTTCATAAGGGCGGAGCTCGATGCATATATCGCATACCGTAGCGAAGGGATGGCGAAGAAATCAAAAGACTGGATCAGCAGATCTTCTGAGGCTCTGTGGCAATCGACAAAAGGCGAGATTTCGCACCTAACCGTTACTGGCCTCAGAACGTTTGTTCTTGACAAATACCAATCACGCGATTCGCATTCGAAAGTGCTGAGCTTCGCAATCGGTTTTCTCAATTACTTAGCTCAAACGAAGATCGATCCGCGCTACCTCTCTTTTAGGCTGTTTCTGGAAAGACCGAAGACCGTAAAAATAAAAAAGGCGCTTACGGAAAGGATTGTCACTCGTGAAAATATTGAGACAGTTTTTCAGAGGATCGCCGCTAAGGAAGAAAAGGGAACTGATCCTTCGAAGATACGCAACTACCGCGCTTTTACACTCCTTGCATCTTACACAGGATTACGACCGAGCACAATACAACGCTTGACAGTCGGGCAGTTCAGACCTGCACTCAACGAAGAGAAGCCCATACTCCACGTTCTCGCTGAGCAGGAGAAGAACAGAGTAGAGCATTATGTGCCTCTGCATCCATCGGTTGTTAGTGCAATTAGCGAGGTTTTAGCGCACGATTTTAGCGAAAATGACGATGCCAAGCTCTTCTTTATGTTCCACTCGTTCGAGAAGTGGCTAGAACGGCAAAGAATCCCGCTTCCACGCGTGCGCGACCCAAGCAAGGCACACCTGTGGCTCAGTGACTTCCGCAAGTTCGCCGAACAATTTGGAGATATCATCGGCTGGGATTCGACAAATCGCAAATATATCTTGGCGCATGGAATGACCGGAATAGATTGGGAACACTACAAGCATCCGCTTCCTGAAGAGGTTTACGATACCTACATGCGACACTGGCGAGATATCATATTGCTAGGCGAAACCGTTGCATAGCTTCAGTCGGCTTCCGCTCGCTGGAGCGAGATTTGCATTGATGGCGCAATTTATGGTGCGCCGCAAGTAAGCAAAACGTCTGGCTCGTTGAAACAAGCTGTTTTTAGATTGGTTCGGTTTTGAAAAAGCGCGAAGGTTACCGAAGCTTATGCGAGAATCGTGACGGAAGAAATCCGTTTAACGGTCATTGAGCGGCTTTCTGTTCTGCTTTTCGAAATAACTTGTCAAACCGCCGCAAATACTCAAGATCTGCTTGCAGATCTTGATCAGGAGCTGTCTTCGGACGGTTCAATTGTGCCTCCCACTCGGGATGGCGAACGGGTGTGAATCCGATGTCACGTGCAAGCTCTGAGTTAACAAAAACTTCGAACTGTTTGGCCCCTTCAATGTAGATTAGAAACTCATCTTGATCTGAAGGCTTAAGCAACGGAGGGGATCTCTCATTAAAAACAACGGTAGCAGGCTCCTTCACCGATTTCTTGTGTCTGACTTTCTCGACTGTCACGATCCAACGTTTGATAAGCTGATGCAGGTCATACGATTTTAGGCAATAACCTCGGCTCCCTTGCGGATCAAAAAATTTTTGGTATGCTCCCTGATATAGGCATGCTCCCTCGCCTGCGCTAAGTTTCTCGTGAATCTCCTGAGCTTCAAATTTCACGCGCCTTATCGTATCCAATTTTGGAACCGAATAAAATGCATCCCATTCCGGGCGTGAATATCGCAACGTCCATACGGCTGCAGCTTCTTCGAGAGATTTGCGATCCCAATCCCAATCAGCCCCTTGTCGGCCTGGTTTTGAGTTTCTAGTTGGCCCAGTGATGAGCTTTATTGTTGCCCATCTTCTGAGCGTGCCATCCTTAACATTTACATCCACTTCTCGCAACCGACGCTGGAGCTCTTGAAAATCCATGTAACTGCTTATCTTGTGGCTGACTACTTAAGACTTGCATTCTATTCTCACGCAATCAGAATAGAAAATCCGCTTATAAATGAACGCGAATCTTAATGCGGGGCACAAAGGCCCAACAATTGATTGAAGACGAGGTGATTAGGGGATTGCAAACACAGGATTGCACCTCGGTGCTCGATTGTGAAGACATTGGAACTAAGTGCATTGAGCTATTGACTACGCCAAATGCTTTGCTCGAGTTTTACCTCGATTTATCAATGACTCGTTCATTAAGTGAACGTATAGCACACACATTTGCCTTGCTCTTATTGTCACGGCTTAAACTCGATTTGCCTATTAACTCGAAGTATCTGGATCGGTTATTTGATGACGCGCTTGTAAATTCATCTGCAGTCAATATAATCTTTGAATTCTTGCCGGCAACCCAACAAGATCGATTTATCGACCGTAACCCTTTCTCAGGGTTTGGGCAGTTCATTGCAACTAGACGTGTTAGTTCGAGTGAGAACGATAGAACGCTCAGCACATTGAGCCAGATTAGTCCAAGCAGCAGTTCTGAGTATAAATTAAAATTTGCGGCCTTTCAGTCAGCACTTGGAATTTTGCTCGAAGATGAGCATTCTATTAACGAAGAACTCGGAAACCGCAAGTTGCCAGCCTATATACAACAGCAGTCCGATCATCGAACAGCCAACCTTATTGAAGCGTTAGGTGGATATTTTGCCGAGCATGACTACGGTGGGGTGCACTATCAGCAACTAATTGTCATAGCTGAGTGCATCGCGTTCTTAAAGCGTTTCTATCGTTGCCGCTGGCACATTGAAACTGAAGATGTCCTTGAAGCGTGGTTTTTCGTCAATTTCTTCAAGCGGCCCAGTCCGCCTCTGAGTCAGAGTTCTAAGATTATTTTACGCTATATTTCGGCGCAAAATAGTGCAGGAAAGTTCCCAACGCAGCGCCAAATAATTAGGAGGACTGGATTGGGTAATAAAGTTGTCAGTTATGCTGTGGGTTTGAGGATTAAACGGCCAGGAGGGTCAGGAAAGCTGATACTCCAGGGATACGTGGAGTACAATTTCGATCAGGAAGGTTACAAACTTACTCAACTAGGAGAACTCGCGCTGACCAACGATTTTCATATAACGGTCGATGGTACAACCTTTCAGCCTAAATCGACTCTGGAGGAATAGTTTGTTGACCCGTTCTCCCCGTTCTACTGTTCTCCACGTTCCCACAGGTGAATTCCGAAAGGGTCAGGGGTTCAAGAAAGAACTCAAAAGTCTTTCTTCACGTTCAAAAAAAGAGCTCGGTTGTAATTTTTCTCTTTTGGACTATATCTACTTGTGTTCACTCCGTTCTACCTTTTCTTGCGTCTTTTATCGAGTCGGTTTACGCTCTTCTCTACTCGCGGAAGAGAATCAAGAACGCTAGCAACAGGAGAACGTGGAGAACGCTATTCATTCCGCAGCAAGAGCAAACATGAAAATGACTGGCCGGTATTACACGATTGATGGCGTGAACTACCCGAGCGTTACCTCTATACTCAACGTTCTCAACAAACCGCAGCTAGTGAATTGGGCAGTGCGGCTCACACGTGATTCTCTTAAACAGGAACTCTTTGCTCTTCAACGCTCTAATTCGCTTCAAGGCCTTAATGCCGACAGCCTCCTCGCGAGAAGTGCTTCAGAACACAATCGTGTCAAGAGCGCGGCTGCGGATCACGGCATAGATATTCACCGCCGTATTGCGGCTTGTGTTGGTGACAAATCTAGTTGTATGTCAAAAAACGTTCGAGATCCCGTCATAATCGCCTTTCGCGCGTGGCAGGATGAAGCTCAGTTTGTGCCCAACGCCAGTGAGAAGCTCGTGTTCAGTCATGAGCACGAATATGCAGGAACTGCAGATCTTATAGGCACTTTGAATGGTAGACTGGCCCTACTAGACATCAAGACTGGACGGAGTGTGTATCCAGAGTATAAGCTTCAGTTGGCGGCTTATGCAGCCGCTTGGGGTGAAATGACAGGCCATATTCCTGAAGTCTGCGTGAACTTGCACGTCAGAAGCGATTTCACTATTGCAGAGGCGAACGCCTTTACAGCTGCTGAGCTGTTTACGCTCTTTCAAACCTTTTTAGCAGCGAAGCGACTGTTTGAATGGCTTTCGATCCAACCGACATCGAACCAAAACAGTGCAGTCGCGGCGCAACACCAAGGCACATCGTCACGTAATGCCCCCTTCCTAACTATCTAGAAGGGGGTCAAATCGAGCAGCAGATCATATCACGTGAGTTAACGGAGTGGCCAGAGAGCTCTTCATATAGGAACCGTACGGACCTGATTCGAGAACATGCAAACAGCTCAGACGGACAAAGCCAAGACAGGCAGGCCCTCGAAGCTGACTGAATCCAGAATGGAAAAGCTCATCGAAGCGTTACGGGCTGGCGCGTATCGCATCGACGCATGCCGCGCAGCAGGCATCCATTACAACACACTGTTAGCCTGGGAGAAGAAAGGCGAGGCTCAGGAGAAAGGAGAGTTTTCAGAGTTTCTAGAGGCCCTGCGGATGGCAGAGGCCGAGGCCGTAATAACAAACATCGACGTCATCACTAGGGCAGCCCAGGACGGCGATTGGAGAGCGGCCGCGTGGTTCCTTGAGCATAAGTATCCGGACCGCTGGGCCAGGCTAGAAAAACGGGCGGATCAGGATCAGGCGGTCACCATAGTCTTTTCTGGCGACGTGAAAGACGTTTGAGCGCACCTGACGTTTCATCACCGGCCATAACTCCAACCACGATCCCTGGTGAGATAAAAAAAAAGGCGAACCGTTTTGGATTCACGAGTGTTCAGGAGGTCGAATCACGCTCATATCTACAGGATGACGGCGGTTCTCCGGCACGTTTTACGCACACTAAAAACCTACTTTTGTGTCGACGATCGAAATATAATGGCGCCAGGACGATCAAGCAAGCGATTTTTTACGAATTCTTGTTCGGATTTTAACCTTTGACTAACCTTCTTTAGCCATGGCTTTACGACTGTTGGAACTTCAGTGTCGGCTTCCGCTGACTCAACTTTTTCGAGCTTTCTTGTAAGCCGCTCAAGAAGTTCTTGGCCCACTGCGGCTTCTTCTTCTAAGCAGCTATTGATCAATATGTCATGAATCCTGATGTTGTCTGGGTAACACTCAAGAATACCGTACGCAATCTGACTGAAGTTCGGCTTGCGGGGTGTAATAAGACGGGCAATTAACTCAGCTTGAATCTCATTCTCGCGCGCGATAGTAGCGAGGAGAAGAAAATCAGCCTCTTGGTCAATCACATTGAGAAGGCCGGATTCGATTTTAATTAGCGATTCAGGACAATCTGACGCTATTTGCAAGATAAAACGCAGCGTGCCCTCGCGATCATGCTCCCATAAAGTCTCCCAAAACTTGTGCGGGCCAACGAGTGATAGCGGGTCCCAACGAAAAATCAACCCTGACCACTCCTCGTGAGAGACTTGTAAATTTCGCATCAGAATGAGTCTTAGAAGCCTGAGTCCACGCTCGTGATCTCGCTTAGCTAGCTTGCTCGCCAGTCCATCGAATGAATAAGCATCTCGGTCACGCATCAGCGGCATCGCTTCAAGACATGACCAAGCGAGTTCCGTCAATCTGCGGACAAGTGTCCGGTACTGACTCCACGCATGGAGGTAGTCGATAATAACGGTAGCATTTTCAAGATTGGCGGCTGCGGTCAACTCCATTATACGAGCACACTCATCATAATTCAATCCTTCAATCCAGGATAAGGAATTTATCGCTTGCAGAACGTGGCTTGGAGCAGCTTTGCCCTCCCTTAGTAGTTTTAGAATTCGTTCATACCCGTTTATGCTGAAACCAATGTATCCGGTTGCTTTTATAACAACGTCTCCGTGAACTTGTTCGTTTTTAGCAAACTCATCCAGCTTGGCAGTGACAAAATCAGGTCTGGTCCCGTAAAGCCCCCTCAGAAAAGATGCCAAGTTTTCCATGCCTCTCGTTCCGGCCCCGAAATATACGACTAGATTGACAAACTGGAGCTGCCCATCCAAGGTTCCTAAAGCAAACAAAAATGTATCAGACTTCCTAGCCTCTGCCGTACAAAGCCACGTCATGAGTTCATCGGTTAGCCTCTCTGGAGATGCTATTGCTTCTTTTGCAAGTGTGCACGGTTCCTCATGTTCTTCACACGGCCAATCTCGGCCAACCCACTTCTTCAATCGGACAGTGAAATCGGCTCCGTCGAGCTTTTGAATTAATCCTTCGACCACGTCCGCATATTGCATAAGTATGTCTCTAGATTCTTTGATTTCTGAAACCGCCGCCTTAAGCTCATCTTGTGATTCTCCCGAAAAGCTGCTTAACTTCTCTAAATCCGCTGTGGTGACGTTATCTCGCTTGGTAATGCTGTCCTTGAGCAGATAATCGCAGCGTTCTAACGTCTCGTCTAGACCAGCTACAGAAAGAGGTTTGTGAGCGATGACCCAATCAACAAGGGTTTTGAATCGACCGATTACCTTTGTAATTCGATTCTCCGGTGACGGGAAACGCAAGAGCAACACTAGATAATCGACATTTGCCTTTGGCAATGCGGCGAGGGCAGATTTAGCGAGCGCAGGTTCTTCGATTGCCGTCCTCATTAGGAGGCCGATCAACCCTTCCATATAATCTAACATTTCCGCCACGATTCCAGCAGGTGGCGGTTTCAGTGGTTCGGCGGCGTCGCTAGGTTGCAAGAACAGAGGCACCGCCATTGGCTCTAGGGAGGTGGAGATCGCGGTTACACCTAGCTTTCGCAGCTGGATGGGCTTGTTTTGGTTAAAGAGTACCTCTTCGAGTTGTTTCGTCCTCGTCTTAAATTTCGACTGAACCTGAGGATGATGCGGATAGAAGTAACTACAAAAGTACGCGGTGGCATTACTGTTCTCACTGTCCGTATCTGCTTCAGCAAGCAACGCCAGATTGTTTGCGGCCTTTTCATACGTTCTGTGGTTTAAGAGCAATACGGAAAGTGCGTGTGCCAACCTCCTCCTGTGAGCAATGAAAATGGCCCTGCGGTCAGATATCGTCGTGTTTCTGAGTCCGCTATCTATTAATTGTGAGACTCTATTCGGGTTTGCTCTCGCTGCTGGATAAAGCAAATTGCTGTTGGCCAACGTTGTCTGAAAGTCGACAAACGGTCCCTCGGCGGAAAAAAAGAACCTCCAGAATAGCTCAGCCTGCTTAACTTTTACGGGCTGCAGGCGTTTGAGCAAACGCTCTTGACCATCTAGGTTTAATCTCTTGAATAAGGTTATGAAATCGTAAGAATGACGTAGCATTAGCTCCCGTGTAAGGCCATTCGCAAGAAGCGGTGACAGTACCTCAACGTGCGAACCTTTGCGCTGAATGACGCCCGCTCTCTCTAAGAGTTCCAATCCGCTTATTACCGAGAGAGCGTCTATGTCGCTGCCAAATACTTCGCAAACAGTTTTAATTTCGTTAAAAGCCACTTTTTCGACACCCACACGTTCGAGAACGCTTAGCAGCTGGATTCTCTTGACTGCATTATCGCCCAGGGTCCTGCGGGCCCATTTTATACACGCTCGCGCTTTATCGCGTACAACAGCAGCGGCCTCCTTTTTAAGGCGCGATTGGGCTTGAGCGACTGCAGCTTCAAGCAACACCCCGGGAATCCCGCCAATCTTCGGAATCCAATAGGACTCTAGGTTATATCCAAGTCTGGCCCCAGCCATCCTAAGCAGCTCTTCAGAGTACTGGTCTGCAAGCGGGAAAATTACCACCGTCCTTGTCCTGCACGCATCCCCGTGGTTAGGGCAGATGAAATCTGCTACGTCCGTGGTTATAAGAAGTTTCATTCCCGTGCACCGGGGCAAGTCATCTAAAAGCGCCTCTGCGGTCTTCGAGTCAGCGTTATCAATTATGACAAGCATTTCTTTGTCTAACGCTTGTGGAATACGGCGTTTCAGATCTTCTGCAGACGTCGGGTGAGGCGGTGCGATTGCCAGCACGTCGTCCTGTCGATACTCGGTGGCTTTGAGCGTGATTCTGGTTTTTCCGACGCCAGGTAGTCCTGAAATTACTATTGCCCGCACATTTTGGTCTTCTATCAACGAGCGCAGCTGGTTCACTTCATCAGCTCGGCCGACAAGTTCCACGGTAGCCCCTAGTACCTTGTCGCGGGTATGGTCGACAAATGCTTCCGACCACGTAAAGGAGATATTGTCAAAATGAGACTTTTGGTCGAGTATTTTGAGTGCTCCATCAACACTGATGACTTTTTCTTTGACCCGGAGTTTCTTGGCGTTGGCACGGATCGCCTTATCTTCGGTGATGAGGCACGTAACGGCACCTTTATAGACAGCGTATAAAAGCGCGTTATCAACACGGTCGCTTTTTTCTGATGACCGTCCGACAGTATTTAGAAATTCATCGTCGTTGTTTGGATCTGGGGGCGATCGCAATAGCGGATAACAGCCCAGTTTTGATATGAAGAAGTATTTTTGCTCGTGTTTTTGGCCCCTGCTCGATTCATCAAACGTTTTTGGGTGCACAACGTAGTTTACTCGCAATCGAGCCAAGTGCTCAAAAAGCTGCCTCACATTTCTTTTGACGAGAAGCGGATCCTCCCTTGCTATACATATATTGGTGTCTAGGAGGACGAGCGCTTTTGATGAAGCTACCAAATTCAGTTACCTCGGCGTTTCTTTCTCACAACATACATCATATTTGAGCCGTAAATTTTTTGCTCTTGTTGTGGCATCGCTGTAACAATTTTTGCCCCTCAAATACGCTTACGCTTCCAGACAGTCCTCGGCGTCCACGTTGCAGGCTTGCGCGAGGTCGCTGCATCGTTCAGCTCTGCCGCGAGCCGGTCGCTGTGTCCGTGCTGCCTTCTCGACCGATAATATGGCCCAGAAAAAGGCGTTTGCTCAATGGGTCAACAGATATTTGACGTGCCTCCTTGTCCGGTTCTACCTTCTCTGCGTCCCTGAACTGTGAAATAAGAGCGTTGAGAGCTCCCATATCATCTAGGCTAATCTGGGACTCCTCAAAGGTTTTGGTCTTCACTTCTTCAAGCATACGACTTAGCAAGTCTGCTTCTTCGTTTGTCAAAACTAATGCCTTGGTGAGCATTCTCTCCCTCCTACTCGGTGCTAATTACATGGACAGCATGGCATATTTCACGTGTGGTTTTTTCTAATGGTGATATTAGCGTCAAAACGGCAGTCATTTCGAGCGGCGAGTGGTGACTAAGCTTCAATAGATAGAAGGTCAGACGAGACGAATAACGTGCACCAATACCTCACCCGATACTGCGACGCTGGAACCCGATGAGGCCGACGACGGTGAGGATCATCGCCACGAGGGTCAGCGAAACTAGGGGCATCACGGACACCCCGCTGACAAGAACCGCCGGCACGTGTGTGAACGGCGAGATGTTCATTATCGACTGGCTCACCTGCAGGCTCGGGCCTAACACCCCGATGAGGATGACCCCTAGCAACGCGCCCCAGCTCACGAACGTAAATCTCGGTATGAGACCGTACAGCGCCACCGCGATCCCGGCCATTACCCAGATAGCGGGTAAGAAGACCATCGAGGCGGCCAGCACGCGCGGCAGTTCGTAACCTACGTTGCCGGTGCTCAACCCGTAGGCCAATCCGGCAGACAGGCCAACCGCCGCGAGCACGATCGCGGTGCCGACCGCTGCGAGCAGCACGTAGCTAGTCGCCCACCGCAGCCGGCTGACCGGGCTGGCTAACGCGGAATCGAGGCGTGCCTTTGTTTCCTCGGACTGCATTTGCAGTATTGCCATAATAGTGTAAGCTGCAGCTACCAAAGCGGATAACCCCAAGATCGAGGTCAAAAAGCTGTCGCTGAGTCCTGTAATTCCACCAGGAATGGCGAACTGGTGCGTGACGGTAAGCAGATCAGCGACGGATTTGGCGAAACCGCCAAACACGGCGCCATACAACGCGAACCCCGCAACCCACGCGAGCAATGTGCTGCGGTGCAGCCGCCACGCCAGAGCCAGGGGGCTGCGCAGACTCGGCGACGCCGTAGCAGGACCGGGCCGCGGACGCAAGAGGCCGGCGCCGACGTCCCGCCGAGCTGATAGCAAGAAGGCCGTGGCGCTCACTACGATTACCAAGCCGATGAAGAGCGCAAAAATCCACCAGCATTCGTTAGCGAAGGGCTGGATGTATCGCATCCACTCCAGCGGCGACAGCCAAGACAACCAGGACAACGCGTTGTGCTCATTTAGGTCGCCGGCGACGCGCACCAGGTAGCAAAGGCCGAGAATGGCCCAGGCAATGCCTCTCGCGGCGCCAGCGCTCTCAGTTAGCTGCGCGGTTACCCCCGCTATCGCAGCGAACGTCCACCCCACGGCCGCCACCGACAGCCCCAGCGCTACCGACCCGACGACGGGAAGCCCGTACGCAATCAGCCCGCCTGCGACGAGAGCGGCCATCACCACATTGGCGCCGAGCGTCACGATCAAGCTTGCCGACAACGCCGCTTGCCGACCCACCACGCTCGAGTCCAGCAGTTCGAACCGCCCGGCCTCCTCCTCTGTGCGGGTGTGGCGAATAACGAAGAATATGCTGCCGATTCCGACGAGCAGCGCAGCAATCCAGCCCCATGTCCAGGCGGTGAGCCCGCCGAGGGTCGAAGCGTATGCGGGGCCGCGCAAAGCAATCGCTGCCGGGCTGCTCGC
>Ga0187884_10003455_pt1 | contig 12303 bp, 9 predicted proteins | sample June2016WEW_20_4_FD_132983 | JGI IMG/M metagenome (GOLD analysis project Ga0187884, IMG submission 132983) | Peatland microbial communities from SPRUCE experiment site at the Marcell Experimental Forest, Minnesota, USA - June2016WEW_20_40 | ecosystem: Environmental > Terrestrial > Soil >...
GGCCTTAACAGCCGCCGAGAAGTATCAGTACCACCTGAAAAGCAACGCTTCCTGGCCAGGAAGGTGAAGGACGCGAAAGCTTGCGACGAGCGCAAGCTTCTTATCCAACTCAAAAGTAGCATGCGGGGGTGTGCGAAGCGGGGAGGCTAATGCTCCAAGTGGTTGAAAACAGGATAAATTGAGTTCAAAGATTTTTGAACTGAGATCTTCCGGAGAGGACCGGGGACAGAGAAACCTGTCCACGCCGGCGCCAAAACGGCGCCTTGGGACAGATTCGTCTGTCCGGTCATGTTACCGGCCGTACAGCCGCCTATACAGGTCCGCGTTGCGCAGCACCGCCTGCACATAGTCGCGGGTCTCGGTAAAGGGAATCGACTCCACGAACTCCGCCGGCTCGCGGTATTGGTTCCAGCCCAGCCATCGCGTCAAGCGGCCCGGGCCGGCATTGTAGGCGGCCAGCGTCTGCTCCACACGGCCGTTGTTCTGGGCCAGCATGCCGCGGAAAATCGACGAGCCGATCTTGACGTTGGCGGCCGGCTGGAACAACATGCTTTTGGTGAAGCGCGGCATGCCCAGTTTGCGCGCGTACTGCCGGCCCGTCACCGGACGCACCTGCGTCAAGCCGTAGGCGTTGGCATGCGAGAGCGCCTTTGGGTCGAACTCCGATTCCTGGCGGATCAAACCGGCCAGCAGGTACAAGTCCAGGTCCTGGTCGCGGGCCGCCTTGTCCAACTCCGCGCGGTAGGGCAGCGGAAACAGCAGTTCCCAGAATGGGCGCGGCGCCGCATCAATCGGCAGGTTGAGGTACTCGGGCGCCATTCCCTTCATGATGCGCATGGCCAGATGGGGCGCATCCGCCGCAGCCGCCATTTCCATCCCTAGCAGCGGCGATTGGCCGCCGTGGCGCGCGCCGAACCGCAATTCGGAATCCGCCAGGTCCGCCAGGCCGGCATTGCGCAGGATGCGCGACCGTTCGATGCGCACATTGGTCTCCGGGGTGGTCTCGCGGGGAATCGGCCGCGCAGCGGGCACCACCACGCCCGCCAGGAACTGCGCGATCTCCATCGACGCCGTCCCCACAGGCAGATCCCGCGTCGCAGCCAGCCGCTCACGCGCCAGCATCGCGTAGTAATGGTTCTCCCAGGTTCGCACCAGCCGCCGATAGCAGACGCGCGCCGACGCCACGTCCCGGTCGAGTTCGAACCTGCGGCCCAGGAAGTAGAGCGCCGCGCCCGCCGTATAATGGGCGGGATAGTTGCGCAGGTGCTCCCGCAGCAGCCGCCCGGTATCCGGCTGGTCGTGCAGATAGGCTTGAAAGGCCACTTTCCAATGACTCTGGGGCGCTTCGGCCGCGCCCGGAAAGTCCTGGTACACCGTCTGATAGAGCGGCACAAAATCGGCCGGCTGGTTCACCAGCAGATAGCGGTTGGCGGCCGAAAGCAGCGCCTTCAGCCGCCACGGCGAACGCGGATAATGGCGTTCCAACCGGTCGAGGGCGGCATGCAATTCAGGGTCGTCGGTCAAACGCCGCGCGCATTCCGCCAGGTAGTAGAGACGCTCCGCATCGGCCTCCGAATCCGGCAATTCCAGGCCGCGCAGGTAGGGGTAGGCCTGCGGCCTGGCGCCGTCCAGAAAATCGGCCGCACCCACGCCCACGCGCGCCAGGTCGCGCTCCGGCCCGCTCAGTTCGCCGGCCAGCGACCGGTATTCGGCGCGCGCTTGCGGGTACAAGCGCGCATCCAGCAGGCGGTCGGCGCGGTGCAGCATCAGTTGCGGCGGCGCCGGCGGATAAGCCGCGCCCATGGATTCCTTGAGCGATGCGATGGCCGCGGCAGCGCGCGCCTCCGCGTCTCCCGAAACGAACTGGTAGTAGACCCGCTGATACGATTCGGCCGCGTGCGCCTGGTCGCCCGCCGCCAGGCAGCTATCCGCCAGATTGATATCGCCTTCCGGCTGCGGCAACTCGGCGTAATGCTCGCGCAGCACGCGCACCGCTTCGGCCGGAGCGCTGTCCTTGGCCGCGCGCGCCTGCAAGATCCACGCGCGTCCGGCGAACGGTGACGCGGCCGCAGCCGCATGCGCCGGGTCGAGGTCCGCCGCCACGCCATCGAAGTCCCTGGCTTCCACGCGCGCCGCGCCCAGGTAGTACCCAACGTAGTCGCCCACCTGCGGCAACTGCCCGCGCAGTTTCTTCAATTGGGCGATAGCGCCGGCGAAGTCTTTCTGCTCGTAGGCCGCAATCCCCAGCGCCAGCCGCGCCAGCGGAGCGTCCTGCGGATGAGAGGCGGCCCACCGTTCCACGGCCGCGCGCCGCGCGGCGCTGGGCGTTTCGCGATCGGCGCGCACCAGCGGGGCCAGACCGGACGGCGGCGGGGCCGATATCGCCGTCAACGCCAGCAGGCTAAGTACGGCATTTCTTAGATACGGTATCGTATTCCACGAAGACCGCTCCCTCGCGGGATGGCCTCCGGGCCCGGCTCTGATCGGAGCCGCGCGCGCAGGCAAGCGGTCTGGCGACACGCGAGCGAACTTCCGAGCCCACGTACTAAGCCAGAGGGCCGGGATAGTCTTTGCCGAGCAGTTCCGGTTCGTCATGAGCCAGCGTTCGCACCAGTTCCAGATGCAGGTAGTCCGGCATGCCGGGACAGGGCTCGAAAAACTTTTCCCGCATGGCGGCGCGCGCCGCGTCAATCCGCGGTCGCAAGGCTTCATACAGATTCTTCTGGGCGGCGCCGGAGTGCACCGCGGCCGCTTCGTTGAGCCGCATCTCCGCCACCCGCACCCGCGCAAAACGCTGCGCCTTCAGATGCAGCCGCTCTTGCTCGCCGGAAAGTTCGGGCGCAGCCGGAAGGGGAGCCGGAGCCGCCGGCGGGGCCGGAGCCGCAATTGTCACCAATTCCACCGGGGCTGCCGCCGGCACCGTCCAGGCGGCAGCCGCCACCTGCGCGAACAGCTCCAGCGCCGCTCCCTGCACATCGCCCCATGCATACAGCAAGGCCGGAACCCGGTTCTCCACCACCAGCGGAAAAATGGAGGCGCGATCCTCCGCCCCGTGCGACGCCAGCGCCGCCATCTCGCCCGAAACTTCCGCGCCCGTGATTGCCGCGATCACCGGATCGCGGCTTTCCACCGCGCCCGCCAGGGCCGCGGCGGATGCCAGCGGAATTTCGAAATCGCCGAAAACTTTCGCGACGTCCTCCGGCACGCCGCGGATTCTCACGCCGCGCGCCACGTCCCGATCGATGCGAAAAACCGCCGCACTGCCGGCGAAGCCGCACGCCGCATCGAGCAGCGTGGCTAATAGTTCCTCCGGCGTCGAAGCCTGGCGGATCCGCCGCACCGCCTGGTTCAACTGCTCGGCCAACTCGCCGCGCGCCCGCCGGCGCGCCTCAAGGAACAGCCGCTCCATTTCGCCGGAGAGCTGCGAGAGCTGTCCTTCCAGGATCTGGCGCAAAGATGACGGAGGAGCTGCGGAAGCCATTGCTGGGACCATTCTAACAGGCGCGCACAACCAGCCCACAATGGCTACTCATCACGGAACCTCGAACGTCAGAAACCGTGCCGGGCTCGCGCACCGCCAGCCTACAATAGTCATGATGATCGCTTCCATTAACCCCGCCACGGGCCAGACCGTACGGACGTTCGATCCGCTGACCGATGCCGGGCTCGAAGAGAAGCTGGCGCGCGCCGATGCCGCCTACCAGTTCTTCCGCCGCACCGACGCCGGCGGCCGCGCCCAGCGCCTCCATACCACCGCACGCATCCTGGAACAGGAGCAGGACCGCCTCGGCCGCATCATGACGCTCGAAATGGGCAAACCCATCGCCGCCGCGCGCGCGGAAGCCGCCAAGTGCGCGCTGGCCTGCCGCTATTACGCCGAAAACGCCCAGCAATTGCTGGCCGACACCGTAATCACCGCCGGCCCCGCCGTGAGTTACCTGCGCTATCAACCCCTCGGCCCGCTGCTCGCCGTCATGCCCTGGAACTTTCCCTTCTGGCAGGTTTTCCGCTTCGCCGCTCCGGCCCTGATGGCCGGCAACGTGGGCCTCCTGAAACATGCTTCCAACGTGCCGCAATGCGCGCTCGAGATTGAGCGAATTATCCGCCGCGCGGGTTTCCCCGACGACGTCTTTCAAAGCCTGCTGATCGGCTCCGCGCAAGTGGCGCACGTCATCGACGACCCGCGCGTCAAAGCCGTCACGCTCACCGGCAGCGAGCCCGCCGGCGCCCAGGTGGCGGCACAGGCCGGCCGCCAGATCAAGAAGACCGTGCTCGAATTGGGCGGCAGCGATCCCTTCATCGTGATGCCCTCGGCCGACCTCGATCGCGCCGTGCGCACCGCCATCGATGCCCGCATCCTCAACAACGGACAATCCTGCATCGCCGCCAAGCGCTTCATCGTGGACGCGCGCATCTACGCCGAGTTCGAGCGCCGCTTCGTGGAAGGCATGCAGGCCGTGCGCGTCGGCGACCCGATGGACGAAGCCACCCAGTTGGGTCCCCTGGCCACTCCCGCCATCCTCGAAGCGCTCGACCAGCAGGTGCGCCGCTCGGTCGAGATGGGCGCGCGCGCGCTCACTGGCGGCCAGCGCCTCCCGGGCCCCGGCAACTACTATGCCCCCACCGTGCTCGCCGATGTTCCCCGCAGTTCCCCCGCCTACGTCGAAGAACTCTTCGGACCCGTGGCCGTCCTGTTTCGCGTCGAGCGAATCGACGATGCCATCCGCATCGCCAACGATAGCGAATTCGGCCTGGGCGCCAGTGTCTGGACCACCGACGACGCCGAGCAGGCCCGCTTCGTCGACCAGATCGAAAGCGGCATGGTCTTCGTCAACAGTATGGTGGCGTCGGATCCGGCTCTTCCTTTCGGCGGCGTGAAGCGCTCGGGTTACGGGCGCGAACTGAGTTCCTGCGGCCTGCGTGAGTTTGTCAACATCAAGACCGTGCGTGTGACGCAGTGATGGCTTCTGCATGTGATATCACTCCGGCCGCGGGCCCGAACCGGGCAAGCTAAAGCATGCCCCACTACGGTACAGATCGACCTGTGTGGCGGGCAGGATTGGCGGGCAATCCTGCCGGCCGCCGGCTTTCTGCCGGCGAGACCCGCTGGAAAGCGGGTCCGCAGCCTGAATAGGCTGCCCCACAAAGCGGCGGAGCCGCAACCAAAAAGCGGGCTGAAGCGGCTGTGAGATGGCCCCGAAGCGCCGACAAGGATGTCGGCGTTGCAGGCCGGAAGCCTGCTCCACGGGGAGAAAGATTCAGAGGGGCATAATACATCGGACCCTCAATCCACCAGCAGCAGGTTGATCATCGCGGTGAGTTGCTGGCGCGCGAAGCCGTTGGCTTTCTGGAAGACTTCACCGGTCGACCAGTCGAACCGCACATCGCCCCGCAGGATCACGTGCTTGTCGATCCGCCACTCGGGGGTCGCGGTCACTTCCTTGAGAGACTGGCCGACTCCGGTTCGCGCGCCGTTGCGGTCGGCGAAAATCTCGCTGCGCAGGTTGAGGGAAAACTTGCTGGTGACCGCGGTGTGCAGGTACCCCGCGGCGCCGGGCCAACTGCCTTGCTCGCGCCCCTCAGATGCTTCCACCGCCCCCGCCTCGTGGCCGTAGAGGGCGTCCAGACCAAAACTGACACGGCGGGAGGCTTTCCAAGTCGCCATCAGTTCCCATACCTGCCGATAGTCGTGATCGTCTTCCTTTTGTTCGGGGCCATAAATCCCGTTCACGGTAAGGGTCACGGCGGGGGCCGGCGTATAGGCAACCTGGAAACCCACGGTTTTCCCGTGGTTGTTGTCGGTGACTTCGTCCCAACCGTTCATGAAATGCAACTGCGCCGTGAGCTTGTCGCCGAACGGATAGCTTACCCGCACGCCGGTCTGAGTGTAAGGAACCGCATAACCGAACAAGAACGAGCGGGTGGCATTGTCATTCCATCCGTCATAGCCGTCGATCACCTCGTAACCCATGTGCGAGACGTACTTGCCGGCGTCGAAGCGCAACCCGTTCCCAATGGGGGCGATGTAACTGACAAACGCCTGCTGGATATCGAAGTGCCCGGCTTTGCCCGAATCCGGATCGCGGAACAGGCCATAGGCCGCTTCGATCTCCGGGATGGATTGCCCCGCCTCCAGATCCACGCGGAATCCCCAATCGCCTTTTTTGGAAGCGGCCTTCTGGACCACCGCTTCGGCTACGTCCAGCTTCCAGTAGTTGTCGGCGAAATCGAACACACGGAACGCGTTGGCGCGGCCGGCGGGCTGGTCGAAATTCCAGTTGTAACTGCCCGACAGAAAGCCATTGAATGCGAGTGTCTGGTACCACTTCTTCTCCGGCTCAACGGAGGGCGGGGCTTGCGCGTGCAACATGGCCGCCGCAAGCCCCGCCAGCAGGGCCCGCCAAACCATGGGGATTCTACGCTTCCACGGTGTAAGCTTTTTCGCCGTGGAGTGATTCGTCCAGGCCGTTTTCCTCGGCGACCTCGCTGACTTTCACCGGGGTGATCCGGTCAATCAGCCAGAGCATGAAGAGGGTGAAGAGAAATGCCCATGAGGAAGAGATCAGCACCGCAATGCACTGGACCGCGAAGAAAGTGGGATTTCCATGCACCAATCCATTCACTCCACCCGTAGACGCCGGGTTCCACGCGGTCGAGGCGAATATGCCCAGCATGACGATGCCCAACATTCCACCCACGCCATGCACGCCCCAAACATCCAGCGCGTCGTCCCACTTCAGGTGGTTCTTTAACGCCACGGCGTAGTAACAGACAATGCCCGCTACCGTCCCGATCAGCACTGCGATGCCCGGCGAAACGTAACCGGCCGCCGGCGTGATGGTGGCCAGCGCCGCCACCGCTCCGGTCAACAGACCCAGGAAGTGCGGCTTGCGGCTGTTGAACCACTCCACCACCAGCCACGCGATGGCGCCGAAAGACGCCGCGATGTCGGTATTCAGAAACGCCACCGCGGTGATCGAATCGACGCGAAACTCGCTGCCCGCGTTGAACCCGTACCATCCGAACCACAGCAGGCCCGTGCCCAGCGCCACCAGCGGGATGCTGTGCGGGCCCTTATCGGCCACCCGCCGCTTGCCCACGTAGAGCACCGACGCCAAGGCCGCCATACCGGCGATATTGTGCACCACAATGCCGCCCGCGAAGTCCTTTACACCCCAGGATGCCAGCAGCCCGCCGCCCCAGACCATGTGGACGAAGGGGAAATACACGCACATCAGCCAAGCCGTCAGAAACAGCGTGTACGCCTTGAAGGTTACGCGGTTGGTAAACGCGCCGGTGATCAGCGCCGGAGTGATGATGGCGAACATCATCTGGTAGGCGCAGAACACGATCATTGGAATGGTGTCGTTGGGCGAGGGCGTCGTTAGAGTGATCCCTCTCAGGAACGCCCAATGAAAATTGCCGATGATGCCAGCATAATCCGTGCCGGATTTCAGGTCCCCACTGAAGCACATGGAGAACCCGCAGAGCCACCAGAGCACGGTGGTCCATCCCATGGAGACGAAGCTCTGGATCATGATCGCCAGAACATTCTTGCGCCCTACCAGGCCCCCATAAAAAAAGGCCAGGCCCGGTGTCATAAGCATGACCAGGCTGGAGCACAGAATCATGAATCCGGTATTGCCGGTATCGAGGTGTAGCATATCGTACACGCACATTGTAATCCGAATTGCTGAAATTACCACCACATTTTAGTGGGTACGCCGATGGTAGCCGCGAGCGTAGCGCAGGGACAGTGCCCGCCTTCACGCAAACTGGGCCAGCGCCAGCAGGGGAAAATAATCGCGATACATCCCGTATGTCAGATAAAAGACATTCGGGAAACCGGTGCCGGTGCTGGCGTCTTCCGGCCAGGTGCCGTCGGCCCGCTGCCGTTCCAGCAGGAACTGGATGCCGCTGCTCACGGCCGCGCCGCCGCGGCCCGCCGCCAGCAGTCCCAGGACAGCCCAGGCCGTTTGCGAGACGCAACTCGGCGCGGGGAGAAAGCGGTCGCGCGCGTAGCTGGCGCAGGATTCGCCCCATCCGCGGTCCGGGTTTTGGGTGGCGCGCAGCCAATCCGCTCCGCGCGCAATCGCATCCTGCACGCCCGGCACGCCGCTCGCCGCCAGTCCGCGCATCGCCAGGAACGTGCCGTACAGATAATTCACGCCCCAGCGGCCGTACCAGCTTCCATTCTTTTCCTGCGCGTTCAGCAGATAGGCTACGCCGCGCCGCACCGCTTCGTGCCCGGCCAGCCCGCGGCGGCACAGGCATTCCAGCACGCGCCCGGTAATGTCCGGGCAAGTGGGGTCGAGCATGGCATTGTGGTCGGCGAAGGGAACCTGGTTGAGCACCGCCCAGTTGTTGTCCACGTCGAAGGCCGCCCAGCCGCCATCCGACGATTGCATGGCCAGCAGCCAATTGATGGCGCGCCGCTCCACCGCCGCCTGCGCCGCGGGGTCGCTGGCCTTGGCGTGCATCAGCGCCAGCAGCACCATGGCGGTATCGTCGATATCCGGGTAAAACTCGTTGGCGAATTCGAAGGCCCAGCCGGAGGGCTCCGTATCCGGACGCTTCACACTCCAATCGCCTTTGCGCCGGACCTCCTTGCTGATCAGCCAACCGGCGGCGCGCCGCATGCCGGGGTCATCCTGGCGGCCGGCTTCGCCCAGCGCGAAAACGCTGATGGCCGTGTCCCAGATGGGCGAAACGGCCGGCTGGAAAATAAACCGGCCGCCGGTTTCCAGGATCAGCGATTCGAAGTGGCGCAGGGCATCCGCCATTTCCCGGTGGTCTTTCGGGTAGCCGAGCGCGTCGAGCGCCATGATGAAGTACATCATCGCCGGGAAGATGGCGCCCAGCCCCTCGGTCGACTGCGTGCGGTGCAGCATCCAGCGCTCCGCCTCGCGAATGGCGGCGCCGCGGATGTGCTGCGATCCGCGTTTCTCCCACACTTTGAACACGCGGTCGAGACGGTGAAACAGCACCGACCACTTATTCTTCCTGGGCAGCTTCAGACTCACGCCGGGCAGCAGCAGTTCGTCCAGGGTGAAGCCGTCGGGCGCGCGCCGGTTGGTTCCGCGCGCCTGCACGATGGAGAGCGGCATCAGAATCGACCGCGTCCACGAAGACATTTCGTAGAGCACGTTGCCCGGCAGCAGCGTGATCTCGACAGGCACCGTAGGCGCGAACTCCCGTGGGTAGAGGCCGAACAGGCTGAGGTTGATCTTGACGTAGCTGTTAGTGGCCTGCAAGCCGCCCAGCGCCAGGACGCGTTCGCGGGCCTTGCGCAGCGGTTCGCTCCGCGGGTCGCAACCGGCCAGTTTCAGCGCGCAGTAAGCCTTCACCGTGGCGCTGACTTCCGCCGGACCGCCGTGGTAAATATTGAAGCCGCCGTTCGGCAACTGCCGTTCCAGAATCGACCGGCAGGCTTTCTCGATGCGCGCGCGCGACGGCGGATTCCACGCGGAACCCTCCGGCTGGTGCAGCCACAATTGCAGAAGGATGTAATCGGATTCGAGGGTGGTATCGGCGGTCAGTTCGCCGCACCAGAAGCCCTCGGGGGACTGGCGCGACAGCAGCGAGTCCGCCGCGCAGCCGATCTTGACTCCGATTTCCGCCGCGTCCTTGATCAAGCGCCCGATTTGTTCGGCATGGCCGCGCACCGCGCGGCGCGCCGACTCCAATTCCGGTGATATCATCGAACGTCCATGATAACAACGTAAACTGTAAAAATGGACTGGCAACTCGACCCCGCCGAGGCGCGCGTGCTCGGCGCGCTGCTGGAAAAGGAAATCGCCACCCCCGAGTATTACCCGCTCTCGCTGAACGCCCTGGTGAACGCCTGCAACCAAAAATCGAATCGCGAGCCGGTAGTGGCGTATGATGACGACACCGTGGAGGACGCGCTCGAACGCCTGCGCCTGAAAGGCCTCGCATCGCGCATCACGGGCCGCGACAGCCGCGTGCCCAAGCACGAGCAGCGCTTCACGGAGAAGTTCAACCTGGGCCGGCGCGAGGCCGCGATTCTGTGCGTCCTGATGCTGCGTGGCTGGCAGACCCCCGGCGAGCTCCGCGGCCGCAGCGAGCGGCTGCACCAGTTCGACGGCCTGGATGAAGTGGAATCCACTTTGGGCCGGCTGGTGGAGATGGAATTTGCGAAGAAGCTGCCGCGCCAGACGGGATATAAGGAGCAGCGCTGGGCGCACCTGCTATCGGGGGATGTGGTGGTTGGCGAAGAGGCTGCGGAACGGGAGTCGGCGGCGCCTGCGGGCACGCGGGTCGATCAACTGGCGGCGGATCTGGCGGCGCTGAGACGGGAGTTTGAGGAGTTCAAGAAGAAGTTTGAGTAGGGGCGGCCGCTTCGAGCCCGCAAGCCCGAGGCGCTTGGCAGAAAGCCACTGAAAAACGTAACCTGTCACCGAATTACCTTGCCGGTTCCTTTTGGGTCGCTTGAAGAGCCTGATGCCCCTATGTGGATACGATCCGGGCGGCAATCATCGCTGGGAATTTCGATTTGGAGTAACGCAAGGATTTGCGCTATTTGGACGATTTGCCCCACTGACGGTTTAGACGGACAAAATCGGGTACAGGGCGTTACCCATATCGGCAGTGAATCCAGGGGTTTTATAAAACCCCGATGGAGTGTAGCTAATTTGGATTTTTACTGTGGTTGCGACGTTTCGCCGCAATGTGATTGTGCCGCGCCAGAATTCGTTAAGTCAAGAGAATATTTCCGAAATAATTTCGGGGGATGAGGGGACAGCCCGGTCCTATGAGCCGCGGCGGCTCACAACACAGCATGAGAATGGATTCTGTTCGATACGGGGAACCAACAACCTACTCCCCATTTCGGAAGAGGCTACGCAACACCCAACCACTCGGCCGCTGGCGTTTCGGAGTTGCGTCCCCGCTTTTCCCGCCTGGACTGTCTGGACTACGAAACTTCCAGTGGGAAAGGGGACCGGGATCAGCTCACCTCACGCACCCTGTCATACCTGCGCTATCATAACGACGTGCAGCAGTTCGACCGCATTACGATGAATCCCGAGGTCATGGGCGGCAAGCCGTGCATCCGCAGCATGCGCGTGACCGTCGGCATGATCGTCGGGGCGATAGCCGCCGGTCGCACCATCGAACAATTGCTTGCCGATTTTCCGTATATCGAAGAGCCGGATATTCGCGAAGCTCTCGCTTTCGCCGCTCACCTGGCTCAGGGACACGAGATCCGGCTCGCGAGCTGATGCGCCTTCTTGTCGATATGAACCTGACGCCTCGTTGGGTTCAATTTCTCCGGAACGCGGAGCATGAAGCTCTCGACTCGTCGGGCAAGCCACGCGCCAGGGCATTGCCGCTGCGGTAGGCAAAACGGGGACTGCTATCCAATTCCAAAGACGGGAATTGGATAGCAGTCCCCGTTTTGCGAGGCGCTGTTGGACCAGTTCGGATACGGCCTTTTTTCTTTCGAGCCTAAACTGCTCTTCACGGGCGGCTCCTGGATCTTCGGGAGACCATGCACCTCGGATGCGTATTTTTCGTGCCGGCGGCGCTAGAATAGGGATCGCGATGGATCAGACAAGCAGGTCCGAGAGACTCGACGAGTTTATCGAAGCCGCCAAAGGCAAAGGGGCTTCGGACGAGTTCCTGGCCGACCTCCTGCGCGAACAGGGATGGGGAGCCAAGGACATCTACGCGGCATTCCGGCGGCGCTACGAAGGCCTGACCGGCCTGGTGCTGCCGGCGCGCGGCGAAGGCTCCGGGGAATCGGCGCGCGATGCCTTCCTGCACCTTCTGGCTTTTTCGACTCTGGCAACATGGACGACGGCGCTTGGGTCGCTGCTGTTCACTTTCATCGATCGCTGGTTTCCCGATCCATTGGCAGTGCAGCGTTACTATAAGGACTCGCGCTACGCGGTTTCGACTGAGATGGCGTGCATTATCGTGGCATTTCCGGTTTTTCTGTTCGTGATGCGCTTCATTCTGCGGGATACCGAGCGGCGTCCGGAGAAAGTGGAATCGGGCGTGCGAAAGTGGCTGACGTACATTGCGCTGCTGATCGCAGCGGGGATTGTAATTGGGGATTTAATCACATTTCTGGCTTACTTCCTGCGGGGTGAACTGACGGCGCGATTTGCGATGAAGGCGCTCACGGTGATTGTCATCGCAGGGAGTATCTTCTGGTACTACCTGGGGTCCCTGAAGAAAGGCGCCGAAAATGCCGGGGCGTAGGGACCTGGTGCTCGCGGGCAGCGCGGCGGTGGTTGTCGTGGCAGTGCTGGGATTTGGATTCCACTTGCTGGGCCC
>Ga0187884_10003462_pt1 | contig 12275 bp, 19 predicted proteins | sample June2016WEW_20_4_FD_132983 | JGI IMG/M metagenome (GOLD analysis project Ga0187884, IMG submission 132983) | Peatland microbial communities from SPRUCE experiment site at the Marcell Experimental Forest, Minnesota, USA - June2016WEW_20_40 | ecosystem: Environmental > Terrestrial > Soil >...
GCGTTTGCCGAGTTGCCTGCCGGTACGGTAGACGAATTGTTAAAAGACAAAGACAGGCTCACTGCAGTGCTTGCCTATCACGTAGTGCCCGGCAAATACATGGCAACCGACCTGATGAAAATGGCGACAGCGAAGACCGTTCAGGGCGCGACGCTGACGATTGCGACAGAAACAGCGGTCATCGAGGAGGACACGGTGGTCGTTGAAGATGACGTCGTGGTCGAAAACGATGAAATCGCGGCGTTTGAAGAGCTAACGGTGGACGATGCCATTGTCATTCAGACGGATATTGAATGCACTAATGGCGTGATTCACGTTATTGATTCCGTCCTTGCGCCTGAATAAGGCGCGAGTATAGCCAGGGGGCCTCCTGGCCTCTTTCTTTATGCACACCGCGTGCATCGCGATGTTCGCTGTGCGCAGGTCTTGCAACAGAGACATTTCATCACGTCTTTGACATCGTTTAAAACTCGCACGTTAATCCCCCGACGGAGCACCTCTTACTCGAATCTTCATCAGCTGCCACCGCATGCTGAAGGGTTGCTCACTTTCGTAATGCGTGGCAGGACCTTCGCACGCCAAGCGCCTAGGATCATCGCAAACCAGCGCTGTCGCGTGCCGTTTGGCTAAAAACAGTTACTACCTCTCGCCGTTGTCGCGTGCTGTCTGGAATGCACTCGTCCTGTCTCTTGCGTGCCTTTTACCTGCGAGCCTGCTAGACCTAACACAGAGACGACTCCGTCGTGTAACAAAACCACATTAACGAAACGGTAGTCTATTTTATGGGTACCATAAAGCCTGCAACTCGCTCAGCTAACGGCATAGTTACCTTTAAAAGTCCATTCGAGAACGTCGCCATTGCTTTTGTTGGATCGGTCTTATGGGTAAGTACCCAGCAGCCGCTATACTTGATATCATCTCGGGGTGCCGTGACACAAAACCCATTTTCCATCGCTTCAAATTCGATATCCTTCTTGTGCACGCCAGGGAGTTCCACTACAATGGTGTAAGTCTCCGCATCATGATAGAAAACTGCATCTGGTGCGACCGGGATCCGATCTTTTTCAGCCACTGATGATCACCAGTGGAAGGTTCACTTCAAACTTAAATAGCTTTGCCGCGCGTTAAAGCCACAAAACCAGCCTTTTGTAACGTACTCCAAAGCATCAAGAAAAAGAGAGCTAAGGCACTGATTAGAGACCCAGATATAGCTTTGACCGCGCCGTTAGTGCATTTCTTGAACCGCGCTAGCATCGCTTAACGTCATGCGCCCCCGTAAGGTGCTTTGATGCGAGGGCCGAATCAAATTCGTAAGTAGTGGTTCCTTCCTGACGCGAACCTGAAGAGTTTCTGTTTGAAAGCTGCACCTCGAGCATCCACGCGGCTACCGTGCCGGTGAGTCGGTCCTTAAATTCTCCCTTCAGTGTGAGGGGTTCTTTGCCGATGAAATACGCACTGAGCTGGTGGATCAACTCTTGGTTTCGTTGACTCTCTAGGCTAATTACACCGTGGGTGTCTTCTAATCCGGAAAGTCTCGCGCGTGGCTCTTCAAAGGTTGACTCCGAGAGCTCATCTTGTTTGACCGCGAAAGTGACCGTACCACGACCAGCGTGAGGCACCTCATTAAGGCAAAAGGTAACGTCGCCGACGCTTTCAAAAACACGTTCTTGTATTTTAATCACCAGAACAAAATGCGTCGGATTCCTTAAGGCTATTGTAGTCCCATATCAAAAATTAGATTCTTGTAACATGCGGTCGGGCAATCTAGTCGAAGGCAATGCAGTCCCAAACCAAAGCGCTTATAACCGTGTGCCTCGTCAAAAGTCGGCTTTCGTTCATATTTTGTGCTTCGCAACTTTCGTTCAGCGGTTGAGCACGCGCATATTCAGTGTCAAGGAAAAGCAACTTATTGAATGCAAGGAGCAATGGCGACCAACACGAAAAATGCTATACCTTATTCCACATACACATTACACGGTGGGTTAGATGTTTTTCTGGGCCAGCAGAACGTAAAAAACCAGTTTTTGTGTGGTTAACCTAAAGTTACTCTAGTATCTTGCGTTCAACCGCCTATGTTTTTCACGTCTAGCGTTGTTTCGCGTCATCACGCCTAATTGTGGCCCGTATGGTTTCTCCAGGATGCCATGCCGAATCCGCATCTATATCTACACGCAATTTATGATAGCGGCAAAAATCAACAATCTCGCATAAATCCTCGAACGATGCGCCGTAGGGTTCCGTTGTTATCACATACTCGCCGTCGGGATGCTTATGCGTAGTCGAGTGGTCAAATATGCCGAGAAAATTGCCCACATCGTCCGCGTCTACCTCTTCTTCGCGCCCAGGTATCCGCACGCGGCGCTTATGCAGTAGTTTACCTAGTTGAGCGCCGTTCGGGAATTTACCGCCCGGGTTCCGTTTTACGCTCATAACTTCGGCATATACATTTTCTAAATCGTCTAATTCTTCGAGCGTTTGAACCGCCTCAATATACCTAGGCGAGGGATTAGGATTATATTGTGTTCTGCGCTCGCGTTTAATATCTTCGGACTTCATGTTTTCATACCTTTTATCACCTAAAATGAGTGGCTTGCCGCTGTTAGTTTGAAAAAAATGTGGGCCACCCCGCCGATCAAGGATGCTCGAAGATCGCGCCCGTCGTGTCTGCCCCCGTCATGTCGGCCTCGGTGAGGTCAGCGCTGAGACAGGTCGGAGCGAGAGGACGATGACACGATCAGTTGCCACAATCGGCGATTTACGATAACACTTTCGGGAAGAATCATTTTTCCACGGCCCTTTTTATCGCTATGCGCTCTATGACGTTCTCGTACGCGTCTCTAAGCCCGCGGCGAGTGTTACGACTGTCATAACCGCTTGGGTCTTCAACATTTGTCTTATCCTCTAGCTCTTCGATCTCCTTCTTACAGAAGGCTATAACATCCTCTAATATCTCTTCACAATTCATTTTTAATCCTTTTCTCCGGTTCGAATTTGGCGCTAGAGCAAAACGGGCTGTCCAGAGTTCAGGGCCACAACTAGCCTCGCAGCACGATAATCAGCCGCGCTCCAATGAACACGATGGACTATTTTATGGGTACCTTGACGCCCTCAAGTCGTTCCGCGAGCGGTATGGTCACTTTCAGAAGGCCGTTTTCGAACGCGGCCGTTGCCCCTGCCGGATTTATGGTGTGAGAAAGTGTCCAGCAGCCGGCATACTCGATATCGTCTCGAGGCGCCGAGAGACAAAACCCGTTCTCGCCAGCTTCAACTTTGATGTCCTTCTTGTCTGCGCCGGGAAGTTCTACTTCGATTGTGTAGTTTTTCTTGTCGTGATACAAGAATGCATTCGGTGCGACAAAGATGCGTTCTTTTTCAGCCAATCATATCACCGCTTAGAATTCTTTTTAAATGAATAAGTAGCTTTGCCGGGCCTAACACTAGAGAATATCATTTTGCTGTGGGTGAACGGCTCTTTTATTTTTTTTGCGTGTCGTTCTGTTATGAAATGACCCATCGGATTCTGCGGCATCTCGAAAAAGAGGGGCCATATGAGCGTAGATCATCAAAAAGAAACACCTGCTGCTCGATGGAACGCCCCGAAACGAACCATCTTGCCCATATATAGGAATCTAATTACATTATTTGCCCGTCGAACTGCTCCGGACGCCTGTATATGCGTCAGACGTCAAAAAAGAGCCGTGAAAAACGGAGCGCCTTCCAAAGGTTGCTGCAGAGCCAATAGTGACGTTCACGGCCTCGTAAACACGAACTTGATTCCTAGTTACGCGGCGCTTTTGCCTGTGCTCCACGTGCGAAGCTGTCGTCGCTGTGTCGCATCTTCGTTATCCAGCTCGCGAGCTCTTCAGGACGCTCGTATCGGTATCCCTCCAGCTGGAAACCGAGAGTGTTGTCGTCGCCGACGGCGCGTGGGGGCAAGGCGTCCGGGTAAAAGAAGACGTGATGCCCTGCCTTACGGTACTCGCGGTTGATCGCTCATCCAAGAAACGCGAGCATGCGCCACCCCTGCTCTTTTTGTGCAATCTCTAACGTAACGTACCAGGTTCCTTCTGGCCACTTCCCGAGGTCACGTTCGCCGGGATGTCCACCACAGCAGCACACCGTGGTAACGCACGGAAGGCTGTTGAGCACTTTGACGAGGGGCACAAGGTTCGCATCTATCTCCTCCTCTGGCATGGCATCGCCCTCAGCAGTAGCACGAGTCATGCATAAGGTGTCCGATCTTTATCTAAGTTACAGCGTCAGTGACCCGCTTTATGCATAGACTATGAGGCTGCAGAATGAGCATCTCTGCAAAGGCCATCGGCTGCGTGTTCTAAGAAGCCTAGCTTATGTCAGCACTCTTTGCAAGCTTAACAGCGGGTTTCTTGCATCACGTTAAAAACGCCAGGAACCGCACCCCTAAGCTTCTTGTGTAGTTGTGCCCTGGCCCTCCTTTGTGCTTTGCTTTCTAAAATCCGGCTTCGTTCTTTTTCTGAGTAGGTCGCGAGTGGCCTGTGATAATCCTGATAGTCCCTCCGTGTTGTTTCCATACTTCTGATTGACCTTTGAAACTTGTCGGTAAGCATTCGCTAGCCATTTTGACTCGTTACCTGAAAATAGTATACTCCGTCTCTGTTCTGAAGATTTGCGGCTAGCAATTTCTTTTCGACCAAGCCTACTTGGCTATATTCTTCTCACGACTTTCTTCTTCCCGAAGAGGACTCAAATTTTGCTGGCTAGTTTTTCAAGGATTTCTTGCAATAATCAGCGTCATCTAAGCATTGTGTCGGCCCAATATAGCATGTACACATCATGCACGTGCTCAGGCAGCGGACATCGATAATTGCTGATTCAAGGGAGACTCGCGTAACGCTTCCCCCGCGTCCGTCTCGCCGATCAAGGAAGCTCGAAGATCGCGCCCGTCGTGTCCGCCCCCGTCATGTCGGCCCCGGTGAGGTCGGCGCCGACACAGGTCGCCTCACTGAGGTCGGCGTTGAGAAGTTTAGCGCCTCGCAACACAGCACTAGTGAGGTTCGCTTTGGTGAGATTCACGCCAGAAAGGTCGGCCTCGTTGAATTCAGCTCGGGTAAGATCCGCCTTGATAAGGGTTGCTCGAGTAAGGTCAGCCTCTTCGAGGTCAGCCTCTTCGAGGTCAGCCTCTTCGAGGTCAGCCTCGGTGAGGTCAGCTGCGTGAATGCTCGCTTGGGTATGGTCAGCTCCTCTAAGGTCAGCTTCGATAAGATCCGCCTCGGTGAGGTTCGCCCCGGTAAGGTAAGCCCTACTGAGATCCAGCCGTATCTCTGGGTGGGCCGCTCTCCATTGGTTCCAGACCGATACTCCCTGCAGGAGCATTTGGACGTGTGATTGATTTGCCACGGTAAGTCTTACCTCCGCTCGATTGTGCACGAGTGTGCGCATTTGTGAGATATAGTTCTGTCCTTCGAATCGTTACTAGTGACTCAATAACACTGCGCGTTATCATGCTCCCAATGGCGTAGGCAGCAAAAGCAAACAACAAAAAAAACGACAAATTAATAATCCGAACTTTGTTGCGAGATTCGTTTAAGTGCAATGTAAGCGCAGATTGCAAGAAGAGCGATTCCTAACTAAAAAGAGTCGTTTCCCTCACAAAAAGGGGACGCATAGGGGGTTTGTTTTTTTACAATAAAATAAAAAAAACATGCAGTTCCGGTATGGCAATTTTCGGGTAGGCGCGAGCTATGATAGCGCAGCGTGTTTCACCTTCGTGTTCTGTTTTTTCCTTGCATATTCCTTATTATCGTTCGTGCGCTACGTAATTTGAGGATACTATGACCGACGAAAAGAGAGAAGAGAAGCGAATCACCGTGGAAGAACGACGCAAGCATCCCATCGAGGCAACCATTACGCCCGAGGTGCTCGAACGGGGGCGCCACTGGATCACGGTCCGGCTGCGGAATGCATCAACGGAACGCCTCGTCGACGTGAGCGCGACGCTGTATACCTATAACTCGCACGATCTCGACGTTTTGGAAAGCGGCTCGTTTCATTTCGTGCAAGAGTTGCGCCCTCACGACACGGCAGCGCTCAACTTCCACGTCTTTGCGAACCACACAGGATGGGTCTATCTGCACGTCACGGCGTACCGCGACGGAGCTTTCGTGAACTGGTACTCTCCCTATTATGAGGTTCGACTCGTTGAAGATCCCGCTGAGATCCAGACCTTCTTCGTGAATCGGCCCTACTGGGCGTATGAAGAAACAATCGAGACGGAAACGGTCGTGCACGCCCACCGCGACGTGTCGAATCTACGGCTCGAAATCGCTGCAACTCCCCCGTTGAAATCCCACACGCTCATGGACGTGGTTGATATCGATTTCATCGCAGAAGGCGGCACGAAGCGATTCGCAAGCGAGCTGTACGCGAGTGAAGAGGGCATGTACCACCTCACAGCGCGCCTTTTCCACGAACAGAAGCTCATTAACAGCAAGCTGGCATCCTGCTACGTTACGCCCCTAGAGGAGTGAATCTGCATCTGCGTCGGCGCATGCAGCATCATACTGGTATTACACCGTAGTGCTCTTTGCTGCCCACATTTATACAATACCGCTGGAAGAGCTAATAGAAAGCTTGAACGGGCCCGACTAGACGCTAAACTACGGTATGTGGTGATATACGGAGCAGCGTGCAGCTACTGCCTTGCAAGGGCCGAACGGCTTGACGCGTCGTATTTGCGGACGTTCGCTCCAAAGGCTCGCAGATTGCGAAAGAGCTGGTTTGAGCAGAGGGTTTATTACGGAGGCTTAAAAGTCAGAAGGGCACGGCGTCATACACTGCCTTCAAGTCGCTCTCTTTAAACTGCAGATACACTGACGTAACGTTAAGGCTCGAATGACCCAGCAGCATTTGTACACGGCGTATGTCGGTGTTGTGCCGCACGAGGTTGATCGCAAAGCTGTGCCAGAGCGTGTGAGGGTGCACAGTCACGCTATCCAGTTCAGTATGACCTCCTCTTCGCGTGGCGGCGCCTTTTCGATATCTTTCACGGGATAGCCGAAGATGAGCGGCACCATGAGGCGATATCCGTCGGGCACTTTTAGCTCCTGCCGAATTTCCTGATCAGAATCCAGAGGCATGCCAAAGCCTATCCAGCAGCTTCCGATGCCGAGTGACCGGGCGGCGAGCATCATGTTCTCAGCAGCAGCGGCACAGCCATCTATGAGCATTATGTTCTCGAATTCGGCTTCTGAGGCTCCCTGATGCGAAGAAGCACGCGAAGCCCCGAAAATGAGGATGAGCACCTGAGCACCGTAGAAAACATTGAATTCCGGCCTTTGCATGACGTTCGCGAGCCTCTGAACTTGAGGATCAGAACTCTCTCCCACCTTTTCCAGCCCATCCAGCCACAGTTTTTTCGCCCGATCAGAAAGCCGAGTGATCATCTCTTTGTTTTTGATCACCACGAACCTCCACGGCTGCCTGTTCACAGCACTCGGAGCATACGTGCCCGCTTTGATCAGTTCCCTAACTATGTCATCAGGCACGTCAATCGGCTTGTAATTCCGCACAGATCTTCTTGAGTAGATGTTCTCAAAAACTTCGTTCATATGTCCCTCCTGTATCCCCTCTATTCATTCAATGCCACGGCCACTGCTCAAAAGTAGAGTTAACGGCAATAACGGTTGTGATTTTGAACAGGATTCGTCGTAGTACTGCGTCGCGAAGAAATTGGTCGACAAAGCGACAATCTTCTAACCGCATGCGGCAAACAAGCGGAGCGGAGCCCTACACATGAGCCCCACGGTAGTCGCCACCGCAGTAACTACGCTTGAGGGATAAACTTCTGCAGTTCTTTCTTCCACGACTCTTAGACACGCTCCATCTTAGACTGACGTGAAAGCGAGCTGTGAAGTTTCATTGGCATGAGGTTGGTGACCAGCTAAGATACACTTTTGGACAATTCCTACCCAAACGAAAGACAAGACATGTTTGACGTGAGTAACCTGTTGCTACGCTACCGCAGGCTGCACGACGCAAGAAACGACATCAACGGTAGGAATTCAACAACCGGAGGCGGCAGTAATCAACCCTGTTCAGTTTGTCACCGCCTTAGCGAGTTAACCTATGCTGATGGCTTCAATGGCACAGTCACCGCAGACTTGTAAGCCTATTTTTGTTCCTGTGATGCTTTTTGCCACTCTGACGCGAGTTTTTTTTTCAGCAGCGTCATAAAACCATCGGGGAAGTATAGGGGCACCGTTCAATGCTGCGTTATAGGCATCTGCTATTTCTGTGAGGTGGGCCTCTATTTTAGAGTCATCATCGCATACCAAACAGTTTATTACATCCATTCGGCGCCTAAGCTCCCCGAACTTTAGGCCAGTTTCTGTATGTTTTGCACCTAGCTCTGGAAAATTAAAAAATGAGTTTACGCCAGATAAGACAGCAGCGGCCAGGCTAAATAATCCAACCACAATGAAAATTGTTTGATCATTGGACGCTGAGACTCTACTGAAAAAACTTGTGCCGACAATAACCGTAAAGACGGTTACCAGCACGCCCACCTTTTTACCCCAAGAACTGTAGAAGTCCCCCGCTCGCTGATATGCAATATTGCGGATTCTTGCTCCTCTATTCCATTGCTCAAAGGTTTTTTTCGCTTTTTCCTTGTCTACGGCCATATACTCCTCAAAAGTCCACTAGCATGCTAGCCATGTCGCCTCTTTTTAATAAATGGCAGAAATTAAGAGCAACTATAGCTTAAATCTTCTCTTTTAGTGCGATGTAACGCGGCCCATTTTAGGCTTTTTCTAGATCATTAGTCAACAATGAGAACCCAATTATCGATTCTTGCTGCAATAGGTAGCCAATTGTCGCTAAGTATAGAATTGCTGGGGGAATGGGCCGGATCTCGACCATTAAAAGAGTCGCAGTTCTCCTTTTGTCCAAGAAAATGAGCCCTAAAAAGAGATAACGAGCATGGGGCTAGAGAAAGAGAGAGGGGTTTCATGGTGACGTTTGACAAGATACGCGCTCAGAAAAGCGTAGAAAAGCCTCCGCGCAGTCGTTTTACCACATCATCGGGCCGCCCGCGTAGCCTTCCGCCTCGCCTCGCCACACTGCCAATGCAAGGGCGGTTACGAGATCATCATGCGAGCCGGTCTTGAAGGCGCCGAATTGGTCTGCGCTCTTCTCTGAGACGGGTATCTCGTAGTTCTGTAACTCCTACATCATCTCGTTAATCTCGCGCCCTCGTTTGCTTAAAAAAATCCTCTTGGAGTCGAACGACGCCACGAGGGTGGAAACCATCTGGCTCTTTGGGAGTCGCACCTCTCTGACTGCGTAGTCGACTCTTGTGTCGATCCCTCCGGTTATGTAGACCTTATAAATGTCAGCGACAGGCATCTCTTTCTCGACGAGTTCGGCGACCGACTCCCCAACCCCGGTTGCATCCAAGACGAAGGTGATCTCCGCTACCTTTTTTGCCTCTTGGCGTGCGCTTTGAGCTGCTCGTCGATCCTCGCGAGCTGCCGCGCGACGTCCGTATAAAGCATGCGCAGCGTGAACCGCTTTAAGTGCTTGACGTAGTAGTGAGTACGTCCCGACGGAGCCGATTGAACCTCGACGACGGCGACCGTGCTCGGGTCATGACGCTTCCCCAAATCGCAACCGACGAGATACCTGATATACTCGGGCGGGGGTTTCGGTGTGTTATATTCCGTGGGGTGATCAAGCAAGCGCCGCCTCCGTTGCCGCTCTTCGGGGGTCATCGGGTCACTAGCAAACCACGCCCCGGGTGCTTCTAATGCCATTGTTTTACCTACCCTAGCTAATCCAAGTCTAGCTTGACGTCCTCTGTCAAATCGGGTACGTCTAGATCGAGATTGTTGTTTTCAGATACGTCTCCGTCATAGTCAAAGTCAATTTCGTCAAAGTCAATGACCGCCGCGTCTACGACGTCCATACGGAATAGCGAGGTCTCGCTCTGGTGGAATTCGCACTCATATTCTTGCTCAAACCAATACTGACCGAGCGCCTTCCGCTCCTCTCTGAGGAACTCCCTTGTGATTCGAGGGCACTGGTCGGCAGTGATCTTTATTTTTCTAAACTGCTCACTCTCTGTCCACGTATGGTAGAACCAACCGCGCTTACCGTGCGGCGTTCCTATCGCGAATATTTTGCCATCACTGACCGCCAACATAGGACGCACCGCGCGGTATAGGTCATCGTCAATCAAAGCGGACTCATCCAAGACGAGCAGTGAGACGCCGCTAAACCCGCGGGTCGTTCACTCAAGGCCCGGGAGTGAGACGATCACACTCTTATTAGCGAGTTCAAGGGAGCGCGTGTTCTCGATGTCGGACGGAATAGGCCGCCCTAAGTCCTGATAATAGGTTGTTATCGTGCGGAAAAGGAGCGAAGACTGTCGCAATGACGGACTCAAGACCAAGACAAGGGCCCCGGGACTATTGAGGGCGTGCCATAATGCATATATCGCACAGATCGTGCTCTTACCAGACTGCCTCGCCGCCAAGATCATTATTCTCTTTTCTGTGCTGAGTAAGACGTTTTGCTGCCAGGGGTCCGGCTCGATCCGTAACCGACGAGCAAAGGCCACGGGGTTTATGGCGCTGCTCAGCTCACGATAGAGGGTCGCTTCATTCATCGTTCATCGACTCCTCGGCAAGTGCGTCGAAGGCCTCGCTCAATGCTAACCGGGCGTCGGGATATGGGAGCAACCTGTCAACGATAACTTGCTTCAATTTCACAAACTCCGGCGCCATCAAGAGGTTAACCTGGGGCGCGTCTGAGAATTGCCCGGTTATCCTTGCACTTAGCTCCAGTTGCTTCAGTTCGACTTCGAGCGCCTTGAGTGCCACTCGGTCTTTACCCTTGCTGAGCGCCGCGTTCAAGATCTGCAACGTCGTTTGATGCGACTGTCTCAGTTGATCAAGAACGTTCAGGCTGTGGGGCTCATTTGCTTCTGCCTGCGCTCGCTCGCGCACGCTGGCCGCTACACAACCATACATGTGACGCGAAATCGTGCTGTTATGACATCCAACGATTTTGGCGGCTTCGACGGTTGTCAACGAGCGAGCTGCTATTTGCTGCTCGATTTCGGATCTTTTTGGGTGTAAACAGACCTTACAAGGCATATTGAAGCACGCTCCTCACGGGATGACGGCAGCTCAGCTGAAAGCGGCGCGTATATAATGGCTTCGGCAAGCTACTCATGCCGCGCCCCCCTCCGCAAGTGAGCGCTCCTCGAAAGGCGGAATCGACGCCGTCACTTTATCCAATAAGTGGCTCTGTTGCCCTGAGTCGCTCGCTTTTATCCAGCCTTCGTCCTGGAGCTTCACGCCCAAAAATGCGTCGTCTTCGGTCACTAGTCTTGGAAGCTCTTTGAGTTTGGAAAACTCAAGGGCAATTACATGCACCGTGTCTATTTTCGAGGTGAGCGCCACACTAATTAGGTAGCATAGCGGAATGCGTGCATTTTCCTCTGGATCCTGCTTCTTTGGCTCCACTCGCCCGAAATAATATCGTATCGTCACGGGCGTCGTCAGTAGAATACCAAGCGCTACTTTTTCAACACTCGCAATCCACTTCGCCGCGAGAGCTTCGCGAGCTTCATCAAAGAGTGCCGGTCTCCACGTCCGCACTTCTCCGTTGATATTTTTTCTATCCGTTTCTTTGACGTAATCGCTAGGAACCTTCGCGTCGATCGGAGTGAAGAAGCGGTTGCTAAACTCATTGAGCTGCGGATCATCGATATTATCGCGATACTTCTCGAGCCATTCAAAGAATGTATTTGCAAAGCCGTGAATCGTAGCGACTGTTTTTGGCGCGATGCGCTTTTTCTTACCCGTATATTCCTGGTTTCGTATTGCGTAGATTGCGGCTGCCTTCTCTACAGTCGCTTCGGGCCAATCGGCTGCACGGCCTCGTCCACCGCCTAGTCCCCGCGACGTAGCTACGTCTGGTTGAGGGAGTAGCCCTTGCCGACTCCACCTCTTGATAGACGAGTGAGGGAGCTCAAAATCCAACTCGCTAAAGCGAGCGTGCAATTCGCGTTCGTTCATGCTCTACCGCCACGAGACACGACGCTGACCTAAATTCTCTTTTTGGCGCCTCATTTTCTTACCTACTTTTTTCTGAGCTCATAGCAAAATATTATGGCCTGAATAAAGTGTATGCGATCAAAGATATAAAACTTTCTAAGATCACTAAAGGGAATTATGGTCTTGGTTGGCCGAACAGATAGAACAAATAAAACGCCAATACAAGGAGCTGCA
>Ga0187884_10003464_pt1 | contig 12273 bp, 8 predicted proteins | sample June2016WEW_20_4_FD_132983 | JGI IMG/M metagenome (GOLD analysis project Ga0187884, IMG submission 132983) | Peatland microbial communities from SPRUCE experiment site at the Marcell Experimental Forest, Minnesota, USA - June2016WEW_20_40 | ecosystem: Environmental > Terrestrial > Soil >...
CTTTTTCGTCGCCCAGACCAAGAGCGGCGGATCGCCGGCGTCGGCGCCGCCGAGGTCGATGAGCTTGGCTTCGTTGCGCGAATGGGGCGCCGAACAGGTGTCGGGCAGGAACACGATCGGCGCTTCCAGGCCCTTGGCGGCGTGGACGGTCATCACGCGCACGCTGTCGCTTTCGCCTTCCATGTCGCGCTTGATCGCGAAATCCGTCGCCTCGACTTCCGCGAGGAAGGCGTGCAGCGACGGCGCCGCCTTTTGTTCGTGCGCGAGGGCGAGCGCCATGAATTCGTCGATCGCGTCGGCGACCTCGGGCCCAAGCCGCGCCAACAGCGCGCGACGTCCGCCGTCCTCGCCGACGAGACGCGCGTAGAACATGTAGGGCGTATGAGTTTCGGCGCGCCGGCGCCACGCCTCGGCGCGGCTTCGCGCCAGCGCCAGGCGCTTGCGACTGGCTTCCGGCAAAGTCCCCGCGAATCGTTCGTCGGCCGCTTCCGTCAACGCCCGCGCCAGCGAGCCCGCGCGCTCCGGCGCCAGCGCCATGAGATCGTCGTCGTCGAGGCCGACGAGCGGCGACTTGAGCGCCGCGGCGAACGTCAGATCGTCGTCGGGCAGCAGCGCGGAGCGGCCGACGGCGATCAGATCCATGACCGCGATCGAATCGCGCAAGGTCAGGCGGTCGGCTCCGGCGGTCTTGACGCGAGCTTCCTTGAGCGCGCGGATCATCGCTTCGAAGAAGGCGCCGCGCGATCGCACGAGGATCATGATGTCGCCGGCGGCGACCCGGCGCGGCGCGAGCGTGTCGGCGTCGCGCACGCGCTCGGGCGAATCCGGCGAGAGCCAGCCTTTGATGACCTCGGCGATGCGGCGCGCCAGCGCCACCGGCGGGTCTTGGCGCGCGCTCGCGTCGAGCGGCATGCGCCAATCCTCGCGCTCGGCGGACTTCGCCGCCGCGATCGGCTCCCACAATTCGATCATTCCCTTGAGATCGACGTGAAACGCGCCGTGCGGCGGCGGCTTTTCGTCGTCCCCGGTCAGGCCGCGCCACACCGTCTCGACTTCGAAGACGCGATCGACGCCTTCGAGCACGCGCGGCGCGGAACGGAACGACAGCGCGAGACGAACCCAGTCGAAATCGAGCTCGGCCTCGCGGTGCCGCCTTTCCAGTTCGCGACGGATCGAAGCGAACATCTTCGGCGCGGCGCCCTGGAAGGAAAAGATCGACTGCTTCTCGTCGCCGACGGCGAAGAAGGTGCGTCGCCGCGGGCGCGCGCCGGCGCCGGAGAGAAACTCGTCGCACAGCCGGGTCAGAATCGCCCATTGCGACTCGGAGGTGTCCTGCGCCTCGTCGACGAGAATGTGATCGATGCCCGCGTCGAGCTTGTAGAGCACCCACGCCGCGTCGGCGCGGTCGAGCAGGAGAAGCGTGCGCGCGATCAGGTCGTCGAAGTCGAGGAGAGAGCGGGCGCCTTTGAGACGGGCGTATTCGACGAGGACGGCTTGCGCGATGTCGACGAGCGCGAGGCTGCGCTCGACCGCCTCGGCGCCGCGCAGCCGATCGCGCAGCGCGACGAGCCGATCCTGCTCGTCGCCGAGGCGCTCGGGCAAATCGGGCAAGCGCTTGGCCAGCGTTTTGGTGACGAGACCGCGCGTCTGGCCGCGCGGCTTGCCTTCGCCGGTGAAGAAGGCTTCGAGATACGCGGCGAGGCTTTCCTCGCCGTCGCCCGCGCGGGCGGCGCGAAGGAGACTCGCGGCGAGGCTCTGGTCGTTCGCGCTCCCTTGCGCGAGTTCAGCGGCCCATCCCGCCCATTGCGGCTTGGCGCGCGTCATTTCGCGCCTGATCGAAGCGCTCGTCTCGCCGGGGCTGAGCCCGAGCTTGCGCCGCAGCGCCGCGCCATAGGCCGCGCGGTCGCCGAGCGCTTCGATTTCGCCGCGCCGCCCGAGCGCCTCCTGGAGCAATTCGTCGAAGCCTTCGGCCCCTGCGTCCAACGCGATTCTCGCGATCGCGGCGTCCCGCTCGGGCGAATCGAGCGCGACGGCGAAAGCGCGCGCGCGCGCTTCGTCCATCAGCAGCGCCGCTTCGCGCTCCTCGGCGACGCGAAACCCGGCCGCGACATTGGCCTCGAAGGGAAAGAGATGAAGCAGGCGCTCGCAGAAGGCATGGATCGTCTGGATCTTCAGGCCGCCCGGCGTCTCGATCGTGCGCGCGAACAGACGGCGCGCGAAGCCGAGTTGAGCGGCGTCGGGCGCCCGCGCGCCGGACTTGACGATCTCTCGCGCGAGTTCGGCGTCGTCGAGGCCGGTCCATCGCGCCAAGGTCTTGAAAACGCGCGCCGACATATTGGCGGCCGCCGCCTTGGTGAAGGTGAGGCAGAGAATGCCCGAGGGCGGCGCGCCGTCGAGGAGGAGGCGCAGCACGCGCAGCACCAGGACGTGCGTCTTGCCGGAGCCCGCGTTGGCGGACACCCAGGCCGACGAAGCCGGGTTCGAGGCGCGTTGCTGTGCGATGCGCACGGGCAACGGAACCTCCGGCGTCCTCTCGCGCGCGGTCAACTTTCGTCTCCTTGCGCGTCGTCGGCGAGGCCGCCGGTCGCCGACCATTCCTTCACCCGCGCGAGGTGGTCGTAGGCGCCGGCGCGCTTGGCGAATTTCGGATAGGGGCGCGAGAGATAGGGCGTCGACGGATCGGCGAATTGATCGAGCAGCAGCTTCAGGCCGGCGAAGTGCCGTTCGACGATCTCGGCGAAGCTCGCGTCTTTGAACTTGAGTTCGCGCGTCTCGCCGCCCTTCGCGCCGCCGAGCTTGAAGTACAGCGCCGAAACGGCTTCGACGCCCTGCAGACCGGCGAAGCCGCCGCGCGACAACATCGCCGCTTCGAGAGTCAATTGCGGCGCGAAGCCGACTTGAATCTCGCCGATTCCCGGCGGCGATCCGCTTTTGTAGTCGATCAGCGCCGCCCCGCCGCCGCGCAAGAGTTCGATGCGATCGGCGCGCGCGGTGAGCGTGAAGATCGATCCGTCCGCGAGGGGAATTTCCAGCCGGCCGCCGCGCTCGATGAGGATGCGCTCGGCGAGGACGCGCCGATCGGCGTCGAAGCTCAAGAACTTGTCGAAGCCTTGGACGATGCGCGGCCAGTGCATGGCGCGGAACGAGGGATCGGCGAGCATCGGCGCGAAACGCCCGCGTGCGACGGCGAGGAGGCGCGCGCGGGCGTCCGGAGGCAGGGACCCCGAAGCAAAGCCTTCGGAAAACTCTTGCAGCGCCTCGTGCCAGAGGTTGCCGATCTCGCGCGCGCCCATCGCGACGCCGATCGGCTCCAACGGCCTCAGCCCGAGGATCGCCTCGGCGAAGACCGCGTAGGGATCGCGCCGCAGCGTCTCGATGCGCGTGACGCTGAGCCTGTCGGGGCGCAACGCGCGCGGCGGCTTCGGCTGTGGGCGCGGCGCGGGGCGATACTGCTCCGGGCGGTCGAGGGCACGCGCGAGCTGGATGTAGGCCTCGCCGCGCGCCTCGGCGAGGCCCATCGCCGCCTCGCCGGCGACGGCGCCCATGCGCTGAAGAAATCGCGAGGCGACCGTCGGCGCGCCGCCGCGCTTCTTGGCGCGGCTGACGATCGCCTGGCGCGCGCCGAGCGCGGCGACGAAATCGTGCGCGGTCTGGCCGATGCGTCGCTCGGGCGCGGAAAGGCCGAGCGCAGCGCGCATGGAACGATTGAGAAAGGCGTCGGTCTGCGCCGCCGGCGGCCATAGCGTTTCGTCGAGCCCGGCGAGCAGCGCCAGATCTGGGGACAACAGGCGCGCCTCGAGCAGGCCGAGAATCTGCAATCGTGGATGCGCCGTGCGGCCGACCGGCGCGCGCTGGCCGGAAACGACCGCGTCGAACAGCGCGGCATAGTCGCTGAGCGCGCAGGAGAAACCCAGCTCGGCGCCCTCGGCCCATTCGTCGAAGAGTTCGCGCAGCGCCTCGCCGCCATGCGCCGCGCTCCATTCCTCGCCGGCCCCGTCCCCCTCGCCATGCGCGGCGAAGGCGTCGAGCGCGGCGCGATGGGCGGCGATGAACAGGCCGAGCGGCGCCGCGGCGCCCAGCGTTCGCAGCGGCGCCGAAGCGGCGTTGGCGTCGCGCAGCAGCGCCTCGGCGGCGCGCCAGTCGTCCTCGTCGAGGCGCCGGCGGGCTTCGTGGGCGTAACGATCGCGCGCGGCGAAACGGGCGTGTTCCATCAGCGCGGCGATGTCGCCGAGGCTAGAGGGCGGCATGATTCCGCGAAAGACGCCGATCTCCAGAGCCCGCGCGGCTGTTTGCAAAGCTTCGGGCTCGCGGGCGAGCCGCGTCAGCGGATGCGCGAACAGCGCGACCAACGGCAGCGGCGCGAACTCCAGCGCCGCGGCGAGCGCGAGCCGCGCGAAGACGCCGGCCTCGGTCTGCCCGAGCGTGCGCCCGGCCGAATCCTCGACCGCGACGCCCCAACGCGCGAGTTCAGCCGAAACGCGCCGCGCGATCGCGACGTCGGGCGTGATCAGGGCGGCGGTCTTGCCCGGCGTCTCCAGCGCCTCGCGCATCGCGACGGCGAGCGTCAGCGCCTCCTCGTTCTCGTCCTCGGCGACGACGATCGCGATGTCGGCGAGGCCGCTCGCGATCGCCTCGTCGCTCAGCGCGCCGCCGCTCGGGGCCTTGCGGCGATCGCTCCAAGCGTCGGTGCTGTCGGCGGGGCGCAGCGCCTCGCTGAGATAATGGGCGCGCGCGCGCAGCGCGTCGGCCGGCGTCCCCAGCGTTTTCACCTCATTGCGCGCGACGCCGACGATGGCGAGCAGCCGATGGAACGCAGCCTGCGGATGGCCGGCGACGCCGACCGCGCCGTCGTCGCTCGCGCCGATCATCGCCCAGGCGCGTTCGTCGAGGTTTTGGTCGAGGTCGGGCAGCACTGCCGCGCCTTGCGGCGCGCGGGCGATGGCGGCGATCAGCCGCGCGGTGGCGCGGTTGGTCCCGGTCGAACCGGCGATGATCGTCGGGCCGCGCGGCGAGCCGTCCGCCAGGGCCTGAATTTCGTTCTCGACGAGAAGCGCGCCGCGCCGGGCGCGGTCGATCAGGCCGCGCTCGTCGAGCCAGGCCGGCCATTGCGCGAAGGCGATCTTGAGAAAATCGAGGGTGATGCGCCAATACGGATCGAAATTGTCGGTCACCAGCCGATCGAGCCGTTCCGAGGCGACGCCCTCGATGATCATGTCGTCGATCAGCGCGGCGAGGTCGCCCGCCAGCGCGAAGGCCTGGGCCGGACTCGCAGCGACCAGCGGCGGTTCGCTTTCGTCGAAGACCTTTCGCCCGTCGCTCTCGACGCGGCAGATGGCGCCGCGCAGCGCCTCGCCCCAGGCGCGGGTCAAGCGCGCCAGCGTCATGCGGCGGGTGAGTTCGCCGACGGCGGGCGGCGCGATCTCGCTCGGGATTTCCTCGGGCTCGGTGAAGCCCAGTTCGTCCCGCGTCGGCTCGAAGGCGCCGAGCGGCGCGATGCGCGGCAAGATGAGGCTCGTCCCGCCGCTCGCCTCGACCAGCGCGCTCGCCAGCGCCGCCGCGGCGCGCTGGGTCGGCACGTAAATCGTCGCGCTCGCCAGATCGAGCGGCCCGCCCGCGCCGGGAAAGCCCTCGACCAGCGCGCCGTCGATCAAGGCGCGGCTCAGCGTCGCCAGAAACGGCGCGCCGGCGGGAATGGTGAAGACGTTGGGGTCGGTCAGGGCGGACTCGGGGGAGGGTTCAGGTAGTCGCCCTTTGTCACGCCCGGCGCTGGAGAAGGCAAGCCGCGACAGCGGGGCCCCTGGCCTCAGCGCGCGAGCCCGAGCAGCGCGTCGAGATCGATATGCCCTGAGAGATGCGCCGCGAGCTCGTCGAGCGTGCGCTCCACGCTCGCGTCATAGAAAAGATCGGACGAGGCCCCGAGCGCGGCGAGCCAGGCGGCGCGTTGGGCGTCGTCGGCGAATAGGGCGTGGGCATAGGCGCCCATGACGCGCCCGTCGGGCGAAATCGCGCCGTCCTCGCGTCCGTCGGCAAAGCGCAGCAGCGGGCGGGCGCAATCGGGTCCGCGCGTGCGGCCGATGTGCATTTCATAGCCGGAGAACGGAGCGCCGTTGGCGAGGCACACCCCGGAAACGGAGCGAAGCGCTTTCTCGCCCGTCATGATCGTCTCGACGTCGAGCAGCCCGAGCCCTTGCGCCTCGCCGGCCGGCCCTTCGACGCCGTCCGGATCGGCGACCGTGCGCCCGAGCATCTGATAGCCGCCGCAGACGCCGAGGACGCGCCCGCCGCGCCTGACATGGGCGAAAAGATCGATGTCCCAGCCCTGCGCGCGAAAGAAGGCGAGGTCGGGGATCGTCGCCTTGCTGCCGGGTAGGATGACGAGATCGGCCACGGGAAGCGGCTCGCCCGGCCGGACCATCACGAGCCGCACGTTCGGCTCCAACCGCAGCGGATCGAAATCGTCGAAATTGGCGATGCGCGACAGCATGGGCACGGCGATCGTGAGCGCGGCGCGCCTGTCCTCGCGCGCGCCGTCGAGAACCACCGCGTCCTCGGCGGGAAGGCGATGCGCCGGAGCGAAGAACGGCACGAGGCCGAGCGCGCGCCAGCCGGTGCGCTGTTCGATGAAGCGCATGCCGTCGTCGAACAGGCTCGCGTCGCCGCGGAACTTGTTGACGACAAAGCCGACGATCATGCCTGCGTCCTCCGGCGCGATCACTTCCCTAGTGCCGACCAGCTGCGCGATGACGCCGCCGCGGTCGATGTCGCCGATCAGCACGACCGGCGTTTGCGCGATGCGCGCGAAGCCCATGTTGGCGATGTCGCGTTCGCGCAAATTGACCTCGGCGGCGCTGCCGGCGCCCTCGATCAGCACGAGATCGGCCTCGGCCTGAAGCTCAGCGAAACTGTCGAGCACGGCGCGCAGCAGTCGCGGCGTCAGGTCATAGTAGTCGCGCGCCTGCGCGGCGCCGAGGACGCGGCCGTGCACGACGATTTGCGCGCCGATGTCGCTCTGCGGCTTCAACAGGACGGGGTTCATGTGGACGCTCGGCGCGACGCCGCAGGCGCGCGCCTGCAGCGCCTGGGCGCGGCCGATCTCGCCGCCCTCCGCCGTCACGGTGGCGTTGTTCGACATGTTCTGCGGCTTGAACGGCCGGACCCTCAGTCCGCGCGCCGCGAAGGCGCGGCAAAGCCCGGCGACGATGAGCGACTTGCCGACGTCCGAGCCCGTGCCCTGAAACATCAACGCGCGCGCGGGGCTCAAAACTCGATGCCTTCCTGCGCGCGCACGCCGGCGTCGAAATGGTGCTTGACCAGGACCATCTCGGTCGCCAGATCGGCCGCCTCAATGAGCTCCGGCTTGGCGTTGCGGCCGGTGACGACGACGTGCAGATCGCTTCGGCGCGCGACAAGCGCCGCGACGACTTCAGCGAGCGGGAGTTGATCGTAGCGCAAGGCGATGTTGAGTTCGTCGAGGATGACGAGGCGGATCGTCGGGTCCGCCATCAGCCGCAGCGCCTCCGCCCAGCCGGCGCGCGCGGCGGCGATGTCGCGCTCGCGGTCTTGGGTCTCCCAGGTGAAGCCTTCGCCCATCGTGCGCCACACGATTTGATCGCCGAAGCGCTCGAATCCCGCGCGCTCGCCGGTCGCCCAGGCGCCCTTGATGAATTGAACGACGCCGACGCGATATCCGCGCCCGAGCGCGCGCAACGCCAGGCCGAAGGCGGCGGTCGATTTGCCCTTGCCGGCGCCGGTGTGAACGATCAGCAGGCCCTTGGCGACAATCGGCCGCGCCGCGACCGCGGCGTCCTGCAACGCCTTGCGTCGGACCATCCTGGCTTTGTGCCGCGCCGCTTCGTCCGTCATATCCTGTCCTCGCGAGACGTCGTGGGCTAGCAGGTTTGGCGGGGCGAGGCTATCGGCGGGCGGGGCGCCGGCTAACGCCCGAGAATGACCAACTCGGTGTAGGCGAGATCGCAGGGCTGCGGCGCCGAGGCCCCCTTGAAATAGCGCGGCTCGCGTTCGCCGAAGAACTTTCCCGCGAGGCCGGCGATCGGCCCGTTGGCGTCGGCGACGCAGACGAAGCGGCCGCGCTTGGCGAAATAGCGGCCGAGCGCAGCGGAGAAGACGACGAGATCGTTCATCTCGCGGCAATAGATCAGGTGAACGCAGGGGATGAGGCGGCGCCAGATGACGCGCCATTGGAACACCAGCGGCCTCGCCTCGCCGCCTCTGACGCCGATCAGCGCCGCACAGCCCAGCGCGGCATGGTCGGCGAGCAGGCGCCGGTCCGCGGACGACAGCAATTCCGCTTCCCGACCGCCCTCGACGAATTCCACCACGCGCGCATTCGCGGCGCCGAGCGCCAGCAGCGGCGCGAAGACGATCTGCCCCTCGGCGTAGCGGCGATAGCCGACCGCCTTGAGCACGGGCACCGTGTGCGGCGCCGCCGATATGTTGAGGTAGACGACTTCGCGGCGGCTGATCGTTCGCGCGTGCAAGGCGTGAGCGTAGCCGCGGTAGTCCTCGTCGACATACCAGCTCGAAAGATTGCAGCGCGGCTCGGCCCCGTCGGCGCCGTCGCGGGTCGAGAAGATCTGCAACATCACGCCGACGACCCGGCCGTCCGCTTCAAGCAGATGTCCGTATCTGGGATAGTCGGCGATGCGCGGCCGGCGCGCCATGACGGCGAGCCCGCGCGTCCAATAGTCGCGCGGCCGTTCGGGGAAGCCGCGCGTCAGAGAATCCACGACCGCCGGGACGTCGCTGTCCTCGATCGGGCGGCAGACGACGCTCGGCCGGGCGGGCTCGACCATGAAATTTACCGTCAATCGAATTGGCGCGGGGCGCGCCCCGCGAAGCATAGTAGAATGATGCGAACGCCTCAACGGAAGGTTCTCCGGTCTATGACGACGCGGTTAACGATCCTCACGCAAATTCGCGATGTCGCCGCGGAGCAGGGCAAGACGCTCGCGCCGCTGACCGACGATCTGTCGCTTATGGAATCCGGGCTCGATTCCTTGTGCTTCGCTATTCTCGTCGCGCGCCTCGAGGACGCGCTGGGCGCCGACCCCTTCACTTCGGCGGCGTCGGCGCGTTTTCCCGTGACGATCGGCGAATTTATCGCCTTTTACGACGGCGGTCTTGTCTGAGCCGCTTAACCTCGCGCGGCTGATGGAGGCCGGCGCGGGCCGCGGCCGAGGAATCGCGACGCGCGAATGGCGCCTCGGCCTCGACGATTTCGCATCCGCGACGAGCTTGGGCGCGGATCTGCCGCGTCTCGAAGGGCGCTCGGTCGTCCTCGCCGTCGGCGACATGGCCAAGGCGGCGGCGGCGCTGATCGAACTCGACGGTTTTGCGCGCCGCATCGTGCTCTGTCCGCCCGGATTCGAGACGCGCGGCCTCGACGCGCTGATCCGCGACGCCGAGGCGGACGCGCTCGTCTACGACGGCGACGAAGCTGCGCCGTCGGCTCGCCTCGATTGCCTTGCGCCCTGCCGCTTGCCGCTGGAGCCGCTCCGTTCGCCGCGGCCCCCCTCTCCCCGCCTGCGGGGAGAGGGACGCAGTCGGCGCCTCGCCACGGAATGGGTGATGCCGACTTCAGGCACCAGCGGCCCGCCGAAGATGGTCGTGCATAATCTCGCGACTTTGACCGGCGCCTTTCGTCCCGCGCCGGCGCAAGCCTGGGCGACCTTCTACGACATTCGCCGCTACGGCGGCCTGCAGATCTTCTTGCGCGCGCTCGCGGGGACGGAATCGCTGACGTTGAGCGGCGCCGGCGAAAGCGTCGAGGCGTTCCTGATCCGCTTGGGCGAAGCGGGCGCCCAGCATATTTCCGGCACGCCGTCGCATTGGCGCAAGATTCTCATGAGCGGGCAGGCGCGCCGCAACGCCCCCGAGACCGTTCGTCTGTCCGGCGAGATCGCCGACGATTCCGTGCTCGCCGCCTTGCGCGCGCTCTATCCCACCGCGCGCGTCGAACACGCCTACGCCTCGACCGAAGCGGGCGTCGCTTTCGCCGTCGGCGACGGCCGGGCGGGATTTCCCGCGTCCCTGATCGACGCGGGCGGCGAGGTGGCGTTGAAGGTCGTCGAGGGCTCGCTGCGCATCCGCTCGAACCGCACGGCTTTACGCTATGTCGGGCCCGACGCGCCGCCGTTGCATGACGCGGACGGGTTCGTCGACACGGGCGACATGGTCGAGCGGCGCGGCGATCGCTATCTCTTCGTCGGCCGGCGCGGCGGCGTCATCAACGTCGGCGGCGCCAAGGTTCACCCCGAAGAGGTCGAGGCGGCGATCAACGCGCATGCAGCGGTGCGCGCGAGCCGCGTCTTCGCGCGCAAGAATCCGATCACCGGCGCGCTCGTCGCCGCCGAAGTGGTGTTGCGCGAGGGCGTCGCCGCGAACGACGACTTGAGCCGGGATATCCTGTCCTCGTGCCGCGTGGCTCTGCCCGCGCACAAGGCGCCGTCCTTCCTTCGTTTCGTCGAGGAATTGTCGATGACGTCAGGGGGAAAGCTCGCCCGCCATGGATAACGTCGTCGTCACCGGCGCGAGCCGCGGCATCGGCCTCGCCATCGCGGCGCGCCTCGCGCGGGTGGGCTTTGCGGTCGCCGCCGTCGCGCGTAACAAGAGCGACGCGTTCGATCAAATCGCCGCCGAAGCCGCAAGCGACGGCGTCGGCGCGCTTCATTTCGAGCCGTTCGACCTCAACGAAATCGACGCGATCCCCGCCTTCGTCCGCGAATTGCGCGCGCGGCGCGGGCCGATCTACGGGCTCGTCAACAACGCCGGCATCGGCACGGAGGGCCTGCTGGCGACGATGGCCAATTCCGACATCGAGGCGCTGCTGCGGCTCAACACGCTCTCGCCGATCGTGCTGACCAAATATGTCGTGCGCGGCATGATGGCGGAGGGGCGCGGGCGCATCGTCAATATCTCCTCGATCGTCGCCTCGACCGGCTACAACGGCCTCGCCGCCTATGCCGCGACCAAGGCGGCGATGGTCGGCTTCACCAGATCGCTGGCGCGCGAAGTCGGCCGGGTCGGCGTGACCGTCAACGCGATCGCTCCCGGCTTCGTCGACACCGAATTGACGCAGGGCCTCGACGCCGCCGCGCGCGAGCGCATCGCCGCCCGCAGCGCCCTGCGCCGCCTCGCCGAACCGCAAGACGTCGCCGCCATGGCGGCGTTCCTGATGGGCGAGGGCGGGCGGAATATTTCGGGCGCGGTGATGACGGTGGATGCGGGGGGGACGGCGTAGGGGGCTCTTCGTACCAACTGCTCGAAATCAACGGGACGTCATGGCCGGGCTTGTCCCCATAGGCGCTGACATGAGGGGCCTATCCCTGTCATGCCCGGCCTTGCGCCGGGCATCCACGCCGTGAGGCAGCGGCTAACTCTCAGAGTTTTTTGCAGCGGCGCCGCGTGGATGGTCGGGACTAGCCCGGCCATGACGGCGGTGGGTATTGTCACCCATCGGTCTGATAGGGCTTAAGTTGATGGCAACGCCGCCCAGGGGCCTGCGCCATTCACACATCTTGCGATGGCCGGCGTCCACATCGGCCCGTCGCCGTCAAGCCGCTTCGCGGCTCCTGCGCTGCGCTGCGGTCGCTGCGCGATGACTGCGCCGTTCCGATGCGGCGTTTTTGCATCCACGATCTTTGCTGAGCGAAGCCGGCCCGAGGGCCGACTTCTTGCAGCAAAGATCATGGAAACCAACAGCCTGAGCCGCGCGCAGGGGTCAATGTTTGCGAGCGTAGCTCGCAACCCGCGCAGCGGGCTCGACATTGACGCCGAGCACGGATCAGGCAGAGCGGACCGAGAAGATTTCGAACTTCGGTGTGTGAATCCGATAGCCGCGCCGGGGGCCAAAGATCACGGAACTATTTTCGATCCCAACATCGTCTTTCGGAAAAACGAAAATCATGCTACGCTTGTGGTTATCGCTCTCCGCCATACCCGCCTTGCCGGCACGGGTGGGCCGGGGCTTTGGGAGGGGCAATTCAATTTAGCCCGTCATGCGCGGCCTTGTGCCGGGCATCCACGCCGTGGTGAGCATCCCCGGCGCGTGGATGGCCGGGTCAAGCCCGGCCATGACGGCGAAGACGTCCGGAATTGAATTACCCTGGGCCTTCGGTCGGGATCGGCGCAAGAATTTGGAGCAAAGCGAAATTTCGTAACTCCCAAGCGGGGTGAGTCCCGGGAGCAACAGTTTTCGGGAAAGTGCGCGCGGCGGCGCGATTGAAGGGGACGAGCGGGTCGAAAATATGAGTC
>Ga0187884_10003471_pt1 | contig 12264 bp, 10 predicted proteins | sample June2016WEW_20_4_FD_132983 | JGI IMG/M metagenome (GOLD analysis project Ga0187884, IMG submission 132983) | Peatland microbial communities from SPRUCE experiment site at the Marcell Experimental Forest, Minnesota, USA - June2016WEW_20_40 | ecosystem: Environmental > Terrestrial > Soil >...
CCGCAAGACTGCTTTCGAATTAAACGTGATGCGCAAAGCCGGCGAGATCAAGGCGCAGGCCGACTTCCGGCAGGCACAGGCGCTCGTGGCTGGTGTGGAGTGCCGGGCGCACTATCTTGCCATCGATCTTCCGCACTCGGACGACACCGTTGCAGGCTGGTAAGCTGCCCAGTCCTCGATATCGCCGTCACGGCTCATGGTGACCCTAGTCACTGCATAGGGAAGACGGTGCCCATATTGTTTTGTAACTAACACTATAATATGGGGTTAGTGTGACCTGTAGCGGATCAAGCAAATCCCAGTCACAAAGCCGTATGTCGACAAAGGCATATTGAAGTTTAACTAAAGGAGAATATTCCATGGCCGGGTTCCAGTGGAAGGCACGACACACAGTTTTGGCACTACTCTTTACGACTTGGATTGTCTCGTATATTGACCGGATGGTTATGGCGGTCTCAATCCCATACATTGCCAAGGACTTCCATTTGTCGCCGGTGCAGATGGGCGTTGTGATGAGCGCATTCTTTCTTGGTTACGCCACTTGCCAAATTCCCGGCGGAATCCTGGCCGACAAGTTCGGCGCCAAGAAAATCATGACCGCAGCCATCGTGTGGTGGTCGTTTTTTACTGCTTTCACGGGAATGGTCAGTGGTTTGACCAGTATGCTTGGTATACGAGTGGCCTTCGGTGTCGGCGAGGGAATGTTTCCCGGTGGATCATGGAAAAGCATTTCTAACTGGTTCCCGGTGAAGGAGCGGTCGACAGCGAATGCGTTTATGTTGTCTTCCAATGCCTTGGGCCCGGCACTGGCGCCGTTATTTGTCGTTGCGGTGATCGCTACATGGGGCTGGCGAGCAGTGTTTATGAGTCTCTTCGTTCCCGGTCTTATAGTCGCGGTTTTGATCTGGATGTATATCAAGGACCACCCGCAAGATAGCAAACATGTGAGCGCACAAGAACTAGCGGAGATTCAGAGCATTGAGCCGGAGATGAAATCAGGTGTTAAGGTCACATGGTTCGATTGTCTGAAGATCTGGCGGGTCTGGCAATGCTTCATGATGTGGTTCACGTTTGACATCACGCTGTGGGGCTTTGCCTCATGGCTGCCCACATACCTTGTAAAGGCCCGCGGCTTTGCGCTTGTGACGATGGGGATTACTGCTTCTCTACCGTTCTTTGCCGGTGCCGCTGGTCTCATCTTCGGGGGCTGGCTCTCCGACAAATGGTTTCAAAGTAGCCGCAAGACACCAATCATAATCACGCAGCTCATGGGCGCATTCTGCCTCTATCTCACTTACACGGTCACATCTCCCACGAAGGCGGTCGTCTACGAGACTCTTGCAGGCGGTTTCCTGTACATGGGAATGGGAGCATTCTGGGCCTTGCCGATGAGTATTATTCCGAAGACAGTTATGGGCACAGCGAGTGGACTGATTAACACTGCGGGCCAGATAGCCGGGTTTGTTTCGCCTATAGTGATTGGCTACCTGGTGCAGATTTCCGGCGGCAGCTTCAATACGGCCTTCATGTTCCTTATCGCCGGAACGGTACTTTCCAGCGCTATTACGGTGAGCGTTAGAGAAAAAAAGAAGACTGCTTTGGCTGCCTCGGCTACATAATTTGCAGACACCGGTTAAAGCATGCATGCTCTTAGGACTTGTTGGTTCTCCGACACTACTTTGAAAGAAGGTGATCGTTATGGCAACAGCGCAGGTAAACGATACGACCGCGCAGGTGATGGAAAAGATAAAAGCTTTCAGGCCTAAACTTGTGGAGATGCGACGCCACCTTCACCAGCACCCTGAGTTGGGGTTTAAGGAAGTAAATTCGGCGAAGTACATCGCGGAGCACCTGAGCCGTCTCGGCATAGAGTTCAAATCCGAGATAGCTGGAACAGGGATTGTCGGTCTGATCAAAGGCAGGCGTCCAGGCAAAACAATTGCCCTGCGTGCGGATATGGACGCGCTTCCTATCTCCGAGCAGACCGGACAACCCTATGCTTCGCAGAATGAAGGCGTTATGCACGCCTGCGGGCACGATGGTCACATGGCCTGTCTGTTAGGAGCGGCGACGATTCTGTCGCAGCTCAATGGAGATTTCGCGGGCAACATAAAACTGATATTTCAACCAGCCGAAGAAGGACCTGGTGGCGCCAAACCGATGATCGATGAAGGAGTACTGGAAGGGGTGGACGCAATCGTTGGCTGCCACGTGTGGTTTGATCTGCCGGTCGGCACCGTCGGTTTTAAGTATGGCGCCGCAATGGCTTGTCTTGATGCAATTGATGTAACCATTATCGGCAAAGGAGGCCATGGCGCATATCCGCATCAGACTGTCGATTCCATTGTGGTTGCTTCGCAGGTGATCAGCGCGCTGCAAACGATCTCGAGTCGTGAAGTGAGTCCGGTCGAACCGGTCGTTGTGACCATCGGTACGATTAGCGGCGGTCAGGCATACAACATCATCGCTGATCAGGTAACGATGAAAGGTACGGTAAGGGCAATGAGTCCTGAACTCAGAGCTACGTTACCCGAGCGGATTGAACGTATCATCGCCAACATAACGAAAGCCATGCGGGCTGAGTATCAGTTTAAGTATCACTTTGGATATCCGGTGCTGATTAACCATGAAGCCATGACTGGCTTTGTCGAAAATGTTGCGCGTAAGATTGTTGGCGAGGACAAGGTGATTCGCGTGACTCAGCCCACGATGGGCGGTGAGGACATGGCCTACTACCTCGAGAAGGTGCCCGGAACTTTTGTTTGGGTTGGCATGCAGAACCGCGATAAGGGAGCCTCTTACCCGCATCATAATGCCAAGTTTGATATGGATGAGGATGCTTTGGTCACCACGACGCAGTTATTCGTTCTCTCGGCCATGGAGTATCTTGGAACGTAGCTAAACGAAAATTTTGCATCTTGTTAGAGCGAGGAGGTCAGGTTATGTACGACGTCATCATCGAAAATGGTCAAGTGGTCGACGGCACCGGAAATCCCTGGTTCAAGGCCGATGTCGGAGTGAAAGACGGCAAGATCGTGACGGTTGGTTCACTGAAAGAAGCCCAGTCCGCGGAACGTATCAACGCCGAAGGAAATGTCGTTTCGCCTGGATTCATCGATATTCACACCCACTCGGATGCACTGTTGTTCGCCGAACCCCGTGAACAAGCCAAAATCGTACAAGGCATAACGACCGAAGTAATTGGGAACTGCGGTATTTCGGCGGCGCCCACCTCGCCGGATAACCTTGATCTGCTGCAGAAGTATTGCTCTTCCGTTTTCGGAACAGTTCCGCTGGCTTGGGACTGGCGCGAGTTCGGCGACTATTTGGAAAGAGTGGAGAAGCGGAAAACAATCTCCAATGTGGCCGGCTTAGTCGGGCATGGGGCGATCCGCATCGCGGCCATGGGTTTCGAGGACCGCGATCCCAATCCTGAAGAGCTGACACGGATGAAGCAAATGGTCGATGCTGCGTTGGATGCGGGTGCCTTCGGACTGTCCAGTGGCTTGATTTATCCTCCTGGTCTGTTTAGTGGGACGCCTGAGATGATTGAGCTGTGCAAGGTGGTTTCAAACAGGGGCGGCATCTATACGACGCATATGCGCGGTGAAACCGATGCTGTTTTGGATTCGGTTCGTGAAACCATTCAGGTGGCTGAAAGGGCCGGGATTTCTACTGAGATTTCGCATCATAAAACAGCCGGAAAGCAAAACTTTGGGAAGTGCCAGCAAACCCTTCGCATGGTTGAGGAAGCGAGAGACAAAGGTTTGGATGTCACTTGCGATGCATACCCCTATATCGCAGCGAGCACGACGCTGGCAACGCTGCTGCCGCCCTGGATGCACGCAGGCGGGTTCGCGAAGATGTTGGAGCGTTTGCACAATCCGCAAAATCGCGCCCGAATAAAGCAAGAGATCGTGAAAGGAATTCCTGGTTGGGAAAACTATGTAAAAGCCGCAGGTTGGGACGGCATTCTTATTTCCTCGTGCAAGAAGAACAAAGAGTATGAGGGCCGAACCCTGCAAGCGATTGCCGACGAGAAGAAGTGTGAACCTGCCGAGAGTCTGTTTGACCTGTTGATCGAAACCAGCGGCGAAATCCTTATGGTTATATTCATGATGTGCGAAGATGATGTCGCTAGCATCCTTAAACATCCGGCAGTCATGGCCGGCTCGGACTCTCTGCAGGCGCACCCTCGGTATTACGGTACTTTCCCGCGTGTTTTGAGCAAGTATGTACGGCAGGACAAAGTGCTTACTTTGGCGGAAGGCGTGCGCAAGATGACCTCCATGCCGGCCCAAAAGCTCGGCCTGCGGGACCGCGGAGTTCTAGCGGAAGGCAAGTGGGCTGACATCACCGTCTTTAATCCGAATACGATTGAAGACCGCGGCACCTTCTTGAAGCCGCAGCAATATCCCGTGGGGATCAATTATGTCCTCGTAAACGGGCGGGTAGCGGTTCGCAAAGGCGAGTACACTGGCATAGTTTTCGGACAACTGCTACGTCATCGCAGCTGACAGACAGGGGACATCGCCACAGATGAGCGGCGATGTCCCCGTCATCCCGCTTCCATAAGCGCACGAGAGGTGCGACCCCATGAATCTCGCCCGTTTCCCCCGTCGACGCTACACCCACGGCTTCACCCCAATACAGCGGCTTGCCCGGCTCTCGGAGATGCTCGAAGGTCCTTCAATTTACATCAAGCGCGACGATCTGCTCGGCCTTGCCGGAGGCGGAAACAAAACAAGAAAATTGGAGTTTCTGGTGGCGGATGCCTTGGCCAAAAATGCCGATACGTTGATTACTTGCGGTGGCGTTCAGTCCAACCATTGCCGCCTTACCTTGGCAGCCGCAAACCAGGAGGGACTGAGATGCCGACTGGTGCTCGGCGAGGAAGTGCCAGGCAGCTTTGAACGAGAGCGCAGCGGCAACGCTTTTCTGTTTCGCCTTCTCGGAGCCGAGCAGGTCGCCACCATACCTTCGTCGAGAGGGTACGATGGAGCGCTCTCATGCGTTGCCGAGGAGGTGCGTTCCGAGGGCAGAATCCCCTACGTCATTCCGCTCGGCGGTTCTACCGCAGTCGGCGCTACCGGATACGTGAACTGCGCAATTGAAATCCTCCAGCAGACGTTTGAAATGGGAGTCTCCATCAATTATGTCGTTTGCCCAAGCGCCAGCGCCGGCACTCATGCCGGGCTCGTCGTGGGTTTTTGCGGAACCAACAGCCAGGTCAGCGTGCTCGGCATCAACGTTATGCACCGCCAGAGCGGACAAGTACGTGCGGTCTGCGAGTTGGCGCAAGCCACGGCTGCGCATCTCGGTCTGAAGCAGGTGATCCCGCAACAAGCGGTGCAATGTTTCGACGAATACCTGGGACCCGGATATGCCCAGCCGACGAAAGAGATGGCGGAGTCTGTACGGCTGCTGGCCAGAATGGAAGGTATACTGCTCGATCCCGTTTATACCGGCAAGGCGATGGCCGGTCTGATTGATCTAGTTCGCCGGGGCTTCTTCAAGAAGGATGCCAATGTTCTCTTTGTGCATACTGGCGGGACCCCCGGCATTTACGCCAACCCCGAAATTTTGCTGGATTAGCTCGGTTCAACCTATTTGACGTAATCAACCGCGCAACCAGGGTTGCTGATGCAAGAATCCCCCTTCCTCAATCGGAGATTGGTATTTCTGCCCTGCGCCCGTTTGAGTTAGTATGCGAATTGGGGAGTCGCTCTTGGAATTGGTCCGTAATAACTGCAATCTGCTTAGGGCTATCCCGCCTTTGCGGCCGGTCTCTGGGGTATGGCCCAATTATTCCGCAGCCAGCTCGTAGCATTTAGAAGATCTGGGCTCTACAGCTAAGCATGGAAAGAATTCCTCTCATGATCGTTGCGAACCCTGGCACACACGTGCGGTTGCCTGACTTTTTCAGTGTACTCGCAAGCATCACCCCACTAGACGTAATTTCTCGAAAAGGTCAGGTTGACCCAACAACCGAAATTGCCGTGATTGATATCCGCGGGATTGAGAAAAGGGAACTGGTGGAGTGTGGGCTGCTCCTGCGCAATTCTGGACGAACAGTAGTCGTTTGCGACACCACTCGATTGCCCGTGGACCTTATCATCCAGGTACACAACTTTACAGTGGAGGCCAAGAAACAGGGCAAAGCTGTCCGAACGGAACTGTTGTTTATTGAAGAGGCGATCGAAGCAGTTACGGATCTTCCCGATCTGGAGAAGCTGGTCTGATGATGCTGCTGTTCTCAACAAACCTTGCGCGAATCGCGTCTCAAGTGAGGAATCTGAGCCATGGCGAACAGTTTCCGAGGTGATATCGAGAGCGTTCCGATTTGATGCCGGACAGAAATGGAAGCCGTCGGAACAGTGTTCGCGATGATGTCGGAATCGATGGATTTTAAGGTAGGAGGCACGCTGGGAGAGACCCGAGGTAAGCACCCACATGGCTCGTTTTCTTCTGCCCGGGAACCACGGCGTCGGCAGACCCTTTTTGGGACCGATGGCGAACGCTTCGACAAGATGAACAACGCCAGCGTCGCTTCGCTCCGAGCCCGTTCGGCATCACCTCGGAATGCTGTTTGCCATCCTCGGAATAGCCACTCAAGCCCTGAAAAACATGCCGGTACACGCAGTTTTCCGGCGTACAAGGCTGGACGATAGGAGTAAAATCCGTATGGGTCTGTCGCTGGCAAGCTCGATACCTTTCGCGGGAGCGTCCCCAAAGCCCGCGTCAAGGTCTGTGCGCGCTGTGGAGCCTTGGAGGAGTGGACACGTCAATTATGGACGACAGGAAAACAGGCTTGCAGATGATCGGACGTTGTTCAAATGGCCACTACTTCGTTCGATTTCAAGATGAGTGCCCGGTTTGCAGGGCTTCGATTCAACGGACATTTGACTACATGGCAGGAGATTGCGTTGCATGTGGAGTGCTGTGTCCAGGATATGCTTTGGGGTGTGAAACACCGTCCCCGGTCACTCCTGAGGAAATTGATGCCGCGGACCGCCACATGCACCGGCAGGGCCGCTGAATTCTCTCCCATCACCCTCTCACGGATGTTTGAAAAGGCGTGCGTCGGGCTGCGTAGGATCCGACGGCAACTGAATCGTCCGTTGTAGGACAAATGCTTCGTCGATCAAAAATGAGAGAAAGTTGGTAAACAAGAGCGGCGTTTCGGCTGCTTCCCACAGGAAGAACCCCAACGAACCAGGACAAGGATTTACCTCGTTCAGCCACAGCTCTCCGGTCTTCTCGTCCGACAAGAAGTCAATTCTGGGCGCGCCCGTCCCATTCACCGCAGCGAAGCATAGCTGTGCCCATTGACGAATTTTAGACTCGAATGTTGAGGGCAATTTCGGGTTGATGTCTCTGGTCAGAGAAAGCATACCCTGACTGACGGTGCCGGGCGTTTTCCCCGCGGTTTTTCGCTTGTCGGCGGACAAGTACTTGGCTTTGAAATCGAGCAGCTCCTCCGCCGGTTTCGGCCTTTCTATTGCCGACGTGCATGGGATACCGTCTACCATCCGGATTGCAACGTTATATTCCGCCAAGTTCTGGACAAAGGGCTCGATTAGGGCTTCAGTATCAAGTCTGAAAATTGAGGGTAGGGACGCACGCAACTCCTCAGCGTTTGATGCTTTGGCGACTCCAATACTCGATCCTAAGTGAACCGGCTTCACTATAACCGGGAACGGCATCTCAGGAGGAAGCTGCTTCTCCAATTCAGGTGTGCTGGGAAGAAAACCGGAGGCAGGGCGACGGACGATAGTGGAAGGCAGCAGGTTGATCCCCGTCCCCGCAAGAGCGCGTTTCGTCGCTGCTTTGTCCATACAAATACTGGACGCTAACGGTCGCATGCCGGTATAGGGCACGTTGGCGATTTCCAACAGCCCTTGAATGCGTCCGTCCTCTCCGAACAAGCCATGAAAAGCGAGCAAAGCAACGTCGAATTCTATTGGCTTAGGTGTACGCAAAAGGCTGCGCTTTTGCCGGAGTAATAACCGCCCGTACCCCTCAACATTTGGGCAGATATCAAGGGTGACGCTGTCCAGCTGCTCCAGCGTCGACCCGCTGGGCAGATAAATGCTCCGATCACGGAGTGCTTCCCCAACGAACCAATTGCCATCAGTGGCGACATACACCGGGAATGCGCTGAAGCGCTCCTGGTCGATCGCTTGCAGCGCTTGCAGACCAGTAACAACGCTGACATCGTGCTCAGGAGAGCGTCCACCAAACAATACTGCTATACGAGTTTTCATATTTTGTGCTGATAACGGTTCGCCTCGAACTCGATTGTCCGTCCTACCTCAGCAATTTCCTTAAGATTCGCGGCTTTTTCGACTCGACTCTTGACGGAGCAGACGTGACGACACCCATCACATTCGCAATTTAGCAAAATGAGAAGTGACGGTCAGCCCCACCCTCCTCGGACCACGTTTTGGGAATGCACACCCTGGCGACAAATTAGCCCAGCCTGGGCTGCTGCTCGCCTCCATTTATAATACCTATTCTGCATTCCCGAGGGAATAGAATCGCGCGATTGCTTTCCTGTCAGGCCCATATGCATGGGACATCGGGAGTCGGTCGCCATTGTTTCCAATTGGGGAGTGGGGCACTCCGCAATTCTCCGCTGGGATCGCGAGGCGGTAAGCGGACGCGAGCTTTGCTGTTATATGGAGACGGTATGATGAAACCGGAATCGGTATCCTCGCGGACCAGCAGATTTGCGATCACACATGTTGGACAAGAACGTGAGGACGCAATCCACGTTATTTGGGGGCACGGATGGGGACAATCAAGCACCGCGTTGTTTCCACTTGCGGAATCTTTGGGCAGATTTGCATGTTCTTCCCTCATCGATTTTCCCGGTTTCGGGAACTCGCTGCTTCCCCCAAACTCTTGGGGCACAGCTGACTATGCCGATGCTGTTGCCGAGTGGCTGAAGAGCACGTCGTGCGGCAGTTGCGTTTGGGTGGGCCACAGTTTTGGGGGAAGGGTTGGAATTCAACTGGCTGCACGCCATCCGGGACTGCTCAGCGGAATGGTGCTGATTGCGGGCGCTGGGCTGCCACGTAGACGCAGCCTGTCAGAGAAATTCCGCGTTCTGTGTAGGCGTTATGCCTTTAGGGCAGCCAAGCTGGTTGTTGCCGAGGGCCCCCGCCGCGAGCTGCTGAGGGCTCGTTTCGGCAGCTCCGACTATCGAACTGCCGGTCCCTTGAGGCCGATTTTGACGAGAGTGGTGAATGAGGATTTGACAGCGGTCGCAAAAACTGTCGAATGTCCCGTGCTGTTATTGTATGGTGACAGGGACAGGGATACTCCCCCGGAAATCGGAGAGCGACTGCACCGTGCGCTTCCCAATTCGAAATTGATTGTCTTGCAAGGCTTTGACCATCACACGATCCTGCTTGAGGGGCGGCACCAGGTGCTGCGACAGATTCTTGGTTTTCTGGAAGGCATTCAGAAATGACGGCACTGGTGTGGGCCGCTTATGCGCTGTTTGCAGCGCGCAGGGGGCTTACTTATCTACACATTTTCCAACAGGAGGAGTATGACGGTGGCCGTTTCCTCCGATGGGTATTTCGACGCCGTGCATTGGATCGTCGCGCCAGCGCGGTTCTGCTGATCATCGGCATCCTCGATTCCGTCTTGTCTCTGCCAAAAGTTGTGAGCCCCCTTGGCATTTGTGCAGCACTGCTTGCGATTGCTGCCTTCGAGAGAGACCCTCGAAGGTTAGCGAAGAAACAGCTCGTGATGACAGCACGAGCCAAACGCACGTTTTGGGTCGCGTTTGTGCTTCTGTCGGGCGCAAGCGCCGTAACTTTGCGTCTGCCATGGCCCACCCTGAGATGGATTCTTTGCGTTCAGGCGATTCCTTTCGTGCTTGTGCTCGCGAGCTTTTGTTTACAGCCATATGAGCACAGGATCCAACAACGTTTCTGGCGTGAGGCACACGCTAAATTGATGTCTCTGAAACCGATGATAATCGGACTTACAGGGTCCTACGGGAAGACATCGGTAAAGCATATCCTGGGCCATGTCATTGGGGCTTATGCTCCTACCCTCAGTACGCCCGGCAGCGTGAATACTCCCATGGGGATTGCGCGGATTGTGCGCGAACAGCTGGGACCACACCACCGCTTTTTTCTTTGCGAAATGGGAGCGTATGGGCCGGGATCTATTGAGCGCCTTTGCCGTCTGGCACCGCCAGACTTGGCGATCATCACGGCAATTGGTCCGGCGCACTATGAAAGATTCAAATCACTGGAGGCCGTTGCTCGCACCAAGTTCGAATTGGCTCAGTATGCCCTCGACCGCGGTGGTAAGTTGGTAGTAACTCATGACGTGCTGAGTTGCCCGTATCCGCGGAGCTTTTATCAAACCCACCGTGACCGCATCGTTGTCGTGGGTTCCGATCTCTGCTGTGAGTTGCGGGTGGGGGCCGTTGACCAGACTACTCAGGGTATATCTGTGGAAGTGGTCTGGGCAGGCACAACGTACATTTTGCGGTCGCGTCTCTATGGCAGCCATCACGCGATGAATTTGGCGATGGCATTCGCGGCCGCCTGTGTGCTTGGAATGGCTCCAGGCGACGCGGTAGTCGCGATAGGTTCCGTGCCGCAGGTTAGTCATCGTTTGGAAGTGAAACGCCAACCCAATGGTCATGTTCTAATTGATGACGCTTACAACTCCAATCCGGTGGGATTTGTGAATGGTCTCCAGCTCTTAAACTATTTTCGCAGAGGATCAGGACGTAGAATCTTGGTTACGCCGGGTATGGTCGAGCTAGGGACCGCGCATGATGAAGAGCATCGGAAGATTGGCGAGTGCACAGGGAGGCATGTCGATGTGCTTCTGGCTGTCGTGCCTCAACGCATTGATCCGCTGATTCGAGCGTACAGCCAAGCGAACCCTCAGGGCACAGTGATCTCTTGTTCTGCGTTTGCAGATGCACAGCGCTGGTTGGAAGCAAATGTGCGGTCGGAAGACGTTGTGTTGCTTGAGAATGATTTGCCTGACTTGTACGAAAAGAAACTAAGCTTATAGGCTGGCGCGGAAGTGCCCAGACTTCCAATCCGTTTCCAACCTCCAGGACGCTATTCGTCGCTACATCCATGACGACAACAGGAATCTCGCCAAGCTATTCGCTGGACCGCCGACCCCGACAAAATCGTTGCTGCCGTCAGACGCGGGCGCCAAGTGCCACCGTCTCCATCTTGCTCTTGGGGAAAGTTAAGCCGACCAAGGATGAGACGAGCATAGCTCCGATAAGGAACATGAACGCCGTATCGAAGCTCCTGGCACCACCGCCGGAGCTCTGGACCAAGTATCCGATGATCAACGGCGACAGGAATCCTGCGCATTGCCCTGCCGTATTCACGATACCCATAGCCCGCCCGGTGATCTCCTTCGAAATGGCGCTAACCGGCAAGCCAAACAGCACTCCGTTGTTGAAGAACAAGGTAAATCCGGCCGCGGTTTGCCACCAGAGAAGCGCGTGAGTCGTTTCAGCCGTATAGGTCATGTAGAGAAGGGCGGCAGTAGTCCACTGGGCTGCGACCAGCGGTATCTTCCGGTTGTGCTTGAACGGATGGTCCGACACCCAGCCTCCCAAGGCCCATCCTACTGTTCCCGCAAAAAACGGAAGTGAAGCCACGATGCCCAGTTGGCTCAGCGATAGCCCCCGGGCCCGCACCAGATAGGATGGAAGCCAGGAAAGGAAACCCCATCCCGTGATGTTTGAGAAAAACAGGATGAAAAAAGATTTCCAAACCGGTTCCTGCCGCAAAACCTCCCAGAACGTCATCCTGGTTCCGCTTGAGGAAGCTCCGAGCGGCTTGTCCTCCTTCAGCTCTTCGAGTTCGGCCTGGGTAATTCCACTCTTCTCCGCCGGGTTGTCCGGTAGCCTGAACCAAATCCACAGCGCCAGCAAAAGGCCGGGAATCATCAGGCTGTAGAAGACCGCGCGCCAGCCCCAGGCCGCCATGACGGCCGTGACGAACAAAGGGGCCAAGGCCGGTCCAAACGCGTTCGAGCACAACATCAGGGCAGACGTGGTGGACCGTTCTTTGGCTGGCGACCAAGCGGCGCAGGCTTTCCAGGTCGCTGCTGGAGCAACGCCCTCGCCGATGCCGAAGACGACGCGAATCCACATCATGTTGAACAAGTTGTGCACCATTCCGGTGAAAAAGGTGAATGCCGACCACCACAAAACAGCTCCGGTCATGACTCTCCGTGGACCAAACTTGTCAGCCA
>Ga0187884_10003473_pt1 | contig 12262 bp, 13 predicted proteins | sample June2016WEW_20_4_FD_132983 | JGI IMG/M metagenome (GOLD analysis project Ga0187884, IMG submission 132983) | Peatland microbial communities from SPRUCE experiment site at the Marcell Experimental Forest, Minnesota, USA - June2016WEW_20_40 | ecosystem: Environmental > Terrestrial > Soil >...
GCATCTTTCCTCGGCAACCCAAGAGGTGGACCAGCTTCGCGGCCGCGTGCTGAAGGCGTACCAGGAAAAGCTCCAGAGCCGCATGCAGGAGCTGCTGGGTACGCAGATGGACCAGGACCGCATCCTGCAGGAAGCCGCCATGCTGGCCGAACGCAGCGACATCCAGGAAGAACTGGTCCGCATGAAAAATCACATTCAGCACTTCCTCTCGCTGTTGGATGCTGGCGGCGAGGTTGGGAAGAAGCTGGACTTCCTGTTGCAGGAGATGAACCGCGAAGCCAACACGCTGATGTCGAAGACCACCGGCGTCGCGGGAGACGCGTTACGTGTAACCGCGCTGGGCCTATCCATGAAGTCGGAGATCGAGAAGGCCCGCGAACAGGTGCAGAACCTCGAATGAGCGGAACCATCTTCATCATCTCGGCGCCTTCCGGGTCTGGCAAGTCGACGCTGACCAACGAACTGCGCCGCATCGTCCCGAACCTGGAGTTCTCCATCAGCTACACCACGCGGCCTCCGCGCGGCAGCGAGCAGTCGGGGCGCGAATACTTCTTCATCAGTCGGGAAGAGTTCAAGCGGATGATCCGCGAGAACGAGTTCCTGGAGTGGGCAGAGGTCTTCGGCAATTTTTACGGGACCGCCAAACGCTTTCTGCGCGAGGCTGCGGCACGCGGGGATGACTTACTCCTCGATATCGACGTACAGGGCGCAGCGCAGACCAAGCGCGAGATGCCGGAAGCGGTATCGATCTTCGTCCTGCCGCCATCGCGCGACGAGCTGGAACGCCGACTGCGCCGCCGGGCGGAAGCTGACGATAATCTGCAGAAGGAACTGATGGGCGACGGCGCCCGGCTCTTCAATACCGAAGACATTATCCAGCGGCGTCTGACGACGGCTTCCCACGAGATTGAGAATTTCCGCCAGTACGACTATATTCTGGTCAATGACCGGCTCGAGGAATCGATCGATACCCTCAAGTCGATTGTGGAAGCTGAGCGGCTCAAGCGCTCCCACGGGACTCCAACTTCTAAAGACCAACAGGTGCTGGCGGTTGCTGATCGCGCTCTGCGGCATAACATGATGCATCAGGTAGAGTCGATTCTGGCAACATTCGATCTTTCCCGATTTCCCACCGTCACGGAGTGATTCATGAAACTGGTTGAAGGCTTCGATAGCAATTACCGGTATGTCCTGGTGGCCGCGCGTCGCGCCCGCCAGATCCAGAATGGCGCTCGCCCAAGTGTTGAACCACATTCGCGTAAGCCCTGCCGCATCGCAGAAGAAGAACTGCAGGCTGGAATGGTGAAATGGGAAATCCCAACACCTGGAAGTGCGGCCTCGCTGGAAGCGATTGCCGACTCGCAGCGCGAAACGGTTGGCGGCGAGGCAGACGACTAGCGGAATCTCCGGCGCGGACTTGGCATCTTAAGGCAGTGAGTGGCATTCTACCGCTCGTGTAGTGGAGAACAGCCGAGGCTCGACATGAAAATCGCTTTGGGCGTGAGTGGCGGCATCGCCGCCTATAAAGCCGCCGAAATCGTTCGCCAGCTTCAGGAGCAGGGAGCGCGCGTTCAGGTCATTATGACTGCCGCGGCGCAGGAGTTTGTCCGCCCACTCACTTTCGCCGCACTATCCGGTGAGAAGGTCATCACCAGCATGTTTGGTTCCTCTGCCGACGAACCAAATCTCGACTCAGCGGTCGAGCATATTTCTGTAGCACAATCCATTGACTGCCTGCTGGTCGCTCCGGCCACGGCCGATACGATTGCCAAGTTCGCGCAAGGAATTGCCAACGACTTCCTCAGCACCTTGTATCTGGCAACGACTGCGCCGGTCGTCATCGCTCCGGCGATGAACGTGAATATGTGGGAGCATCCGGCGACGAAGGCGAACCTGGAGATTCTCCGCAAACGCGGTGTGCATATCGTCGAGCCGGGCAGTGGTTATCTGGCTTGCGGGATGGTTGGCGCAGGGCGCCTCGCCGAACCGGAACAGATTGTTGCAGCCACTCTGGAGCGGCTTGGCATTGCACAGGACCTCGCCGGCGAAACTGTACTGATCACGGCAGGACCAACGCACGAGCCGATCGACCCTGTGCGGTACCTGGGCAATCGCTCCAGCGGCAAGATGGGATATGCACTGGCCGAGGCAGCGCTGCGACGCGGAGCGAAAGTTGTGCTGGTGAGTGGTCCGACGGCGTTGAAGCCACCGAGTGCTGCGGAAACGATCTTTGTCGAAACGGCGCAGCAGATGCGGACCGCCGTGCTCGATCGTTGGGAAAAGGCGGACCTCATCATCATGGCCGCCGCTGTCGCTGACTATCACGTCAAGAACGTTGCCCAGCAGAAGATAAAACGTAACGGTGCGATCGAATTGCAATTAGAGCCGAACCCGGACATCCTTGCGGACCTGGGCAACTTGCGCCAGGCTGCGGGGAAGACCAAGCCGATGCTCGTTGGCTTCGCGGCTGAGACTGGCAACCTGCTGGAGAACGCCCGCGCCAAGTTGACCAAGAAGGGCGTCGACGCGATTGTGCTCAACGATGTCAGCCGCGCAGAAATCGGCTTCAACTCCGATCGCAATGAAGTTACGATTGTGACCGCGATTGAAACGATCCCCATCCCCGAAGCCAGTAAGCTCGATGTCGCGATCAAGATTCTGGGAACCATGCTTCGCTTGCGGCAAGAAAAGGCTCCAGCTACGCAACTGCAAAAGACGCAGCCGTAAGTCTGCAGTCTCTCCCCTCATACCGGAATTCCCCTCAAGAGCGCTGTGCTACGTTGCACGACTAGTCCGGGCGATTGGAGGCTACTTAGTAGTCGTCCGTGTTTCCCAATAGCTTTGTCATCCTGAGCGGAGCGTCCGCTCTGCCTTTCCGCCGCTGTTTTTGCGGCGGGCGGACGGGTAGCCGACGGATCTGCTGTTCCGATTTCGGAATCGTACCACTCCCGGAAAACCGCAGATCCCTCGGCTGCGCTCGGGATGACAAATCGTGGCGCCAGTCGGTTGAGTTACACCGGCGCACCCGTTGTACAATGGAATCTCCGCACATGACCCTCGACCGCAACACGCTTCGCGACCGCCTGCAGTTCTATCGGGAACTCGGGGTGGGACCGTTATATCGCCGCGACGTGTCTGGCAAGCCGCTGCCCGAACTGGTGGACATTGTTCGAGAGGACCTCATCGAAGAATTGCCCGTGAAATCAGCCAAAATTTTCACCGTTGCCGATCGCGACGCTGAACTTCGCGCGATCCTCGATGACATCGGTCCGAACTGCCAGCGCTGCAAGTTGGCCAAACAAGGTCGCAAGCAGATTGTCTTCGGCACCGGCGACCCTCATGCCGAGTTGATGTTCATTGGCGAAGGACCGGGCGCTGACGAAGACGCGCAGGGACTGCCATTCGTTGGGCGCGCCGGGCAGTTGCTGAACAACATGATCGGCGCCATGGGACTGAGGCGCGAACAGGTCTACATTGCCAACATCGTCAAGTGCCGTCCGCCCGGCAACCGCACTCCCGAGCGCGACGAGTGTGACACCTGTTCGCCCTTCCTGATGCGGCAGATCAACGTCATTCGACCGAAGGTCATCGTAGCGTTGGGCGCGACGGCCGCGAAAAACCTGCTAGGCATGAATGATTCCATGGCGTCGATGCGCGGCAAGTTCTACGACTTCTCTCCGCCTTCCGACGGCGGCGAGCCCGTGGAGTGCAAGCTCGCGGTGACCTACCATCCCGCGTTTTTGCTCCGCGATCCGCGGCAGAAGAAAGAAACGTGGAAGGACCTGCAGATGGTGATGCGGTATCTTGGCCTGCCCATGCCGCAGCGCAATGCTGCTGAAGAGTAAGGGAAAATCAGGCCTTGTGCTCGTACCAGTCAGAGTGTGGAGAAATCCTGTTGCACGCGAGGCATTGCGTCACCGTCCATTGGTAGACGCAGGCTGGACAGACACCTCCCGTTTCGAAGGTATTCCATTGATGCCCGCACTTGCACAACCATTTGTCATTCGATCTGGGTCGCCAGTGACAAACCGGGCAACGAATGCCTGGCACGGAGGGACCCTTCCAATCAGTGTTGCTGACCTCCAGTTCGCGATCTAGAACGGTTGAATCATCGGGCTTGTTAGTTTTTCCCGCCATCGTGAGATCATGCCATAGGATCCAACCTTTCATACACCAAGAAAGTGGAGGGTCTCTGACGGTGGCGAGGTTCAGCTGATCATGCCGCAATTCTGCGATGTGGCCGTGCCCGTGCCGCTCGACGCCACCTTCACCTACCGGATCCCCGAAGATTCGCCTGAGCCGGTCGTCGGCGGTCGCGTTATCGTGCCTTTCCGCGAGCAGCGCCTGTGTGGCATTGTCACCGAACTGCACGATCGCGAACCTGAGTTCAACATCAAGCGCATCAGTCAAATCCTAGATACGACTCCCGCGCTAACCTCTGAGCTGATGCAACTCGGCCGCTGGATCGCCCAGTATTACATCGCTCCCATTGGCGAAGTGTTCCGCACCATGCTGCCGCTCTCGGCGGAGTTCCGCCGCGTCATCGGGTACCGCATCACCGACAAGGGAATCGACGCACTGCATGCCGCTTCGAACGTAGGCTCTTCATTGCGCTCGCGGAAAGAGCCCGAGCACCAGATGCTCGAGTACGCTGTCCTGAACAGGCTCTCCGACGGTGAGGTGGTTCGCGAAGGAACGTTGCGCTCGGCTTCGGGAGCGACGCGGGCGGTGTTGCAAACCATGACCCGCAAGAAATGGATTGCGCGCGAGGACTTGAGCGACGTGCGCGACGCCAGCCGCACCGTTCAGATCGCGACTTTGAAGCAGGTCGAAGGCAAGCTCAATACCAACCAGCAGACAATCGTCGATTATCTGGGGATTCAGGAAGGCCAACGCGCCACGGTAGAGGCGTTGCGCGAACTCGCTATTCCACGCACGACGCTGCAAACGCTGGTGCGGCGCGGCGTTGTCGAGCTAACCGAGGAAGCTGCCAGTCATTACAGGTCGGGAATGAAGCCGCGCAAGCTGGAGTTCCTTTTCACGGCCGCACAAAAGACCGCTCTGGACGAGATTAATCGCGCCGTCGATGAGCACAAGTTTCTTCCCATGCTTCTGCACGGCGTCACCGGTTCCGGCAAGACGGCAGTGTACCTCTCGGCCATGCAGTCGATGCTCGCGAAGGGGCGCTCGGCCATTCTGCTGGTGCCCGAGATTGGCTTGACCCCCGCCATGGCGGCCGATCTCCACCAGATTTTCGGCGATGAAGTAGCCATTCTGCATTCGGGCCTGACCGACGACGAGCGCGCGGAACAATGGAAGCGGCTGCGAAACGGCGAGTCCCACATTGTGGTAGGAACGCGATCGGCAATCTTTGCCCCCCTGCGAGATATATCGCTCATTGTGGTAGATGAGGAACACGACCATTCCTATAAGCAGGAAGAGATGCCGCGCTATCACGCCCGCGACGTGGCTGTAATGCGCGCCAAGATGTGCAATGCCGCCGTCCTGCTGGGCTCGGCAACCCCGTCGCTCGAGACTTATTACAACGCGCAGCAGGGAAAATATCGACTGCTGGAATTGCCGGAACGCATCCAGAAACGGCCCCTGCCGGAGGTGGAAATCCTGGACATGCGCGACGAGTTCCAGCGGACGAAGAAGGACGAGGCTCTGTCGCGCAAGCTGGTGGAAGAAATTGGTGAACGCCTGGCGCGGCATGAGCAGGTCATGGTGCTGCTCAACCGGCGCGGCTATTCCGCCTTCGTGCTCTGCCGGGAATGTGGGGAAACCATCCAGTGCAAGAACTGCGCTATCGCCATGACGTATCACAAGCGCGAGCACCGGTTGGTCTGCCACTACTGCGGTTACATGCGCCCGGCGCCGAAGACCTGCCCCAAGTGCGGCAGCGAATTCGTGCAGTATCTCGGCACCGGCTCAGAGAAACTGGAGCATATTCTGCACGGGCTGTTTCCGGAGGCGCGCATCTCGCGGCTCGACCGCGATACCGTGCGCGGGCGCGATGACTTCGAGCGCATGCTGACCGCGCTGCAATCGGGCGAGATCGACCTGTTGGTGGGCACGCAGATGATCGCCAAAGGACATGACGTCGCCAATGTCACGCTGGTCGGGGTGGTTGGGTCGGATGCGGCGCTCAGCTTTCCGGATTTTCGCGCCGCCGAGCGCACGTTCCAGCTACTGACACAAGTTGCGGGACGCGCCGGCCGTGGTGATGCGCCGGGCAAAGTCGTGCTGCAGACGTTCTTTCCCGATCACTATGCCATCCAATTCGCTGCGGTGCACGATTACCGCGGCTTCTACGAAAAAGAGATTCGCTTCCGCAGCTGGATGCATTACCCGCCGTTTAACGCCGTCAGCAATGTGCTGGTGCGCAGCCAGAAGCTCGACGAAGCGCTCACGTGGTCGGGAATTCTAGGCAAATGGTTTGAGAACACCAGGCTGGAGGGCGTACGCGTCATGGGCCCGGCAGCGGCTGCGATTGTGCGTCTGAAAACGGAGTACCGATACCACTTCCTGATGAAGTCGGCCAGCCGCGAGCGCATGAACCATGTGCTGCGCGCGATGCTCGATCATGCGGCGGAACAGAAGATTCCGCGTAACAACGTAGTGGTGGATGTGGACGCGCTGTCGTTGATCTGAAGCCGGCAATCAGCAATTAGCAATTAGCAATTAGCTAAAACCGGCTAGTCCCGGGACGTTGCCAATTGCTAACTGCCAAATGCATAAAGCCGAATGTCCAGTGCCAAGTGCCAAGTGCGCTTCTTAACCCTTCCACGATCCCAATGCCTTGCGCACCAGCACCAGTTGCCCCAGGTGGTAAGCGGTATGATCGGCGATCAGGAGCGCCTCACGCAGCAAGGTCTGCCCCGATCCACCGGGCAGCGGCGCGAACAGGTCGTGATCGTCATCCGTGATCATCGAGCGCATCTCTTCTACGTTCTCGCGGATGGATTCGACGCTGCGATCCCAGGAATCTTCCTCGGGCGGCTCTGGCTTCTTTGGCCAATAGCCTTCCGGCCAGGGTGGCGACTTGTGCCGCGTGTTCCGGCAGAACTGAACGATGTCCCACAGGGCAATGTGAATGTGCTCCAAAAGCTGCCACGCTGAATAGGGCAGCCCCTGGGGGACTTTCCCTCGCAATTCAGCAGGGAAATCGGCAACTGCAGCCGCAAGATCGGCGTGCGCTTCCCGCCAGTCGATCATTTTCGCTAGCTGCTGGCGAAGCTTTTTGTCGTTCTCCATGGCGCCTCGCAAAGAAAGAATGAGATTGTCAGATATGAGATGTTGCGATCCGCCATCCGGATGTAAGTTCGATACCCCGGGCGAACACCGCCGAACGGAGGATCCCGCTAGCAGCCAATATTAACGAACTACTCAGTGGAATAGCTAATTCGCGTTGTCAGCTTCTGCCGTTGCGCCGTCGCCGATGCAGAACGTTGGTGGCGTCGGGATTTACCAGCACGGTGAAGCCATTGCGAAATCGGTTGGGATCGTTGTCGATCAGGATTGCGCGTTCGTCCCCGATGCAGCCGCCGAGCACCCGGCCCAGACTCAGCAGGGAACGGCTGCCGCATACTTCGCAGCTCTCGCCTCCGCTATTGCTGATGATCTCGCAGTCGGCACACAGAACAGCTTCCAGGAGAGGAACGGAGCTCAGAATCGGCTCCCATCGGTCACCGTTGTCCATAAGGTACTCTGGAACTAGGCTAGCGAGGTTCCGGCGGTTGGGAAAGTGCTTGTTTGTGCAGGAAGCAGGAGAGTAACGAGTATCGAAAGCGCGACCTTCAGGGCGCGCTGATGAAAGACAGGTTACAGAATTAAGTTACGTCTGTCGTGGACGCCGATGGTAGCAAATTGTGATTCAGCGCGAATAGCGCCAACTCCAGACGATTGCCCACGCCAATCTTGTTGAAGATGTTGGTCAGATGGCGCTTGACCGTCTCCTCGCTGATGCCGAACGTTTCGGCGATGTGCTTGTTGGTGGAACCTTCGGTGATCAGCGTGACCACTTCCAATTCGCGGGCGGTGAGTCCGAAGGTCTTGCGCGGTGGTGGCGCAGTTTGTGCCGTAAGGTCGCGCAACACCTGCACCAGATTCTGTACCGGCCTGCCTTCCAGCCAATACTGGCCCTGCATCACGGCGCGAATGCAGGCAGAAAGATGAGCCAGGGCCGCATCTTTCAGTACGACGCCACGTGCGCCCAGCTGCAGTGCTTCCAAAATCTGGCGCTTGTCGACCTGTCCAGTCAGGACAATGGTCCGCGTGTCGCCGCTGTCGCCAGTCATCTCGCGCAACGCTTCCAGCCCCGGCATTTTCGGCATCGCCAGATCGAGCAGCAGAATATCGGGGCGGAGCGTGCGCACCATGTGCAGCGCTTCAACGCCGTCCTTGGCTTCGGCGACGATTTTGATGTGAGTATCGGCCTGCAGCATATTGCGCAGGCCAATTCGAACTACCGGGTGATCATCGGCGATCAGAACGCGAATTGGAGTAGCCGCCATCTTGTTTCCTCACTGTCGAGGGATGGTCTTCTCGTAAGCAATTTATGCTGCTGATCCTTCGGCGGGGAGCACCGTTGGACCTACAATCTCTGACAACTCGGTCTCGACTGCCTTCAAAGCTGCCACCGCTTCCTGCAGCGCCGGTCCCGCATCGGCCAGCTTAGCATCGCGTCCCATCCGTTCCAACGCGGCGCAAGCTTGTGTCAGCTCCTGTGCCCCCAACATCATACTGCTTCCCTTTAAATAATGGGCACGCTCACGAACTGCACCGGAATCGTTCCGCTCGATCGCTTCGCGGAGTTGCGCCAGGGTCAATCGGGCTTCAGTCAAATAGTCGCGGCACAGCTCTTGCAGCACGGCGGGCTGAGAGGCAGTTGCCTGCTGAAGTCGCTCAAACACCGCGCTGTTCAGGACGTTATCGTTCACGGAGATCTAGTCTTCGCTACCCCAAGGGCCCAGTGTTGTTTTCCATTGTTAATGCAAGCAGCCTGCGCGCGTCAAGAAATAACCTCGAACCACGAGCGCCGGAGTTCAGCGGCGGGACTTGGCGGCCCGCTTTTCGCATGCACGTGGCTAGATCTTTGAAAAATCCGGTTTACGTTTTTCGAGAAATGCAGACAAGGCTTCGCGAGTCTCGGGTGATTCCAGCCGCTCGGAGATTACTTCGACCTCTTCGCGCAGCGCGCGCTCCACTTCTGCTCGATAGGGGCGCTGCATCAATTCCTTGCAGGCGCGTAAGGCGGCGGACGGCTTGGCTGCCAGGGCCTGAGCCGCGGTCGCAGCGGTCTGCAGTGCCTGATCCGGCGGCACAACCTCGTTCACCAGCCCCATCTCGTACGCCCGCTGCGCAGTCAAAGGCGAACCGAGCATAAACAACTCCGCCGCCCGCTGCCGTCCAATCAGCAGCGGTAACAACACCGTGGAAGCGGCTTCCGGCACAATGCCAAGATTGACGAACGGCATCAGGAAGCGCGCGTCGGTTGCTGCATAGACCAGATCGCAGTGCAGCAGGATGGTCGTACCCACGCCGACGACCAGCCCTTGCACGGCCGCGACAACCGGCTTCTTTGCCTTGGCAACAGCATGAATGAAGCGCACCGCCGGTGGGTTAGCCTGCCCTTTCCAAGGCTTCTGCAGGAAGTCTTGGAGGTCGTTGCCCGCGGTAAAGGCGTCACCCTTACCATGCAGCAGCAATACCCGGACTGCGGAATCCGCTTCGGCCTGCTCCACTGCAACCGCCAGCCCGCTGTACATCTCGGCGGTTAAGGCATTCTTCTTCTCCGGCCGGTTGATCGCGATGCGCTGCACCGCTCCGTCGCGTTCAACCTCAATCTGACTCATCGATCGTCCCTCTTATTGTTTCCCCAGCTACATCGTGGCAACTCGCCTACTTCTTGCGCTTGAAATCAAAATGCCCGACGGTCGTAGCGCCTTTTGCGTCAACGGAGGTCCAGTCTTCCATGTGATGGTCCGGGCCGTCGAAGGTGAAAGTTACTTCCTGCATATGTTGATCGTGCGGACCGATGTTGGTGCCATCTTTGAACTTGAAGACAATGCGGTTGGGATTACTATCCGGAACGGCTGTGAAGCGCGGCTGATTGTGGGCAGCGCAATAGTGCGTGGCCATCAGGTTCGGCCCGTCCACATGGAAGATGGTGACCATTTCATACGGCGTTCCTTCGCCGAGCCAACTCATGAGGGCTGAGCCATCGGACACCAGCATGAAACGAGTCGTGGCCGGGTATTCCTTGCCGCCGTCCGCCATGGTGCCCGTCCAAGAGCCGTCCAGCGACTTCATTTTGTCGAACGAGGCATTGGGAGCGATCACAGAGTTGTGTTCGTCGGCGAAGGCGGTAACGCCCATCGCAAGGCTGAGACCCAGGAGCAGAAGACTGATTAGGCGCTTCATGTTTTCCTCCGATCAAGATCGAGGGGATTGTAGCCGAATTTCGGCCACGCACGAACCTGAAACCGTGGTGCGACGACGTCGCAATCCTGCTGCACGATCCGGAACGTAATTTGCACGAACGCCTGCACCCCCTACAATGGTTGCAGAATCCAATTGTCGGCTGCACGTTCACCAATTGATGCAGCCAATCGCAAGGAGATGGTCATGTCCGCCAAGATTCCCGAGACTTATATGGACCTGTTCAATAAGAAAGCCTTCGGCAGCTTTACCACGTTGATGTCCGATGGCAGCCCGCAAACCACGCCGGTGTGGGTCGATTATGCCGATGGCAAGGTTCTGGTGAACTCTGCCCTGGGCCGCCAGAAGGACAAGAACGTTCGCCAGGATCCGCGAGTGGCAATCACGCTGATCGATCCCGACAATCCGTACCGTTATCTGGAAGTCCGCGGCCGGATCAGTGAGATTACCCAGGATGGCGCCGACCAGTTGATCGACAAGCTCGCGAAGAAGTATTTGGACCAAGACAAATATCCCTTCGCCCAGCCGGGCGAACAGCGGGTCATTTACAAGATCGATCCTGAGAAAGTCAGCCCGCACGGCTAGGAGGTCACAGTCCTCCTAAGCGTGCCCTCAGATGTCGGTTTCGCCACTTGCTGCATACCGCCGCAGACCGCGGCAAGTGTAGATGAGGAGAATGTGCTGCCTCGGGATACATGCGCCAGAGGCGCCGTTCTCCGTCCGGCCATCGTTGGGTTCAGGTGCCCGACGAAATTGACCGCAACCATTCGCCGAAAATAGAATCAATAACTTAGAACACGGTGGGGAAACGTGCCTCTCTACGAATATCAGTGTAAGAAGTGCCATAGCTTGACCGAACGGATCCAGAAATTTTCGGATCCGCCTATGACCGTCTGTCCGCATTGTGGAGGCGAGGTCGAGCAGCTGCTGTCTGCGCCGGCAGTTCAGTTCAAGGGATCAGGCTGGTACGTCACTGACTATGCGAAAAAATCTTCCTCTTCTGCCAAGGGGAACACCTCGAACGGGAATGGATCGGCGTCGGGCTCCTCGTCGGAGAGCAAGTCCGATTCCTCGAAGAGCAGCGACTCCTCGTCGTCTTCGTCTTCGGAGAATTCAGGGAAGAGCAACGCCGATTCCGAGAAACCGGCAGAGAAGAAGTAGGGGCAGTACGGACATGTTCTATATCACAGATGGATGTGACAGGGGTCGCTTAGACCTGTGCGGGTGCGCGTTCCGAAGCATCCATGTTTAGAATAGACTCCTTTTCGAACAATCGTTCGTAAAGTAAATGTCCCTGGAATTCATTATGTTTTTCATAGGAGGTACCGGTCATGTCGAAGGATGCTTTGACCATCACCGACCAGCGCAACGATAAGACGTACGAATCGCCGATCGAGAACGGCGTCATTCGCGCCATGGACCTGCGGAAGATCAAAATCAATGCCGACGATTTCGGGTTGATGACCTACGATCCCGCGTTCATGAACACCGCTGCCTGCAAGAGCAGCATTACCTTCATCGACGGTGACAAAGGCATCCTTCGCTACCGCGGGTACGACATCGAAGTGCTTGCCGAGCACTGCAACTATCTCCAAGTTGCTTACCTCCTGCTTTATGGAGAGTTGCCGAACGCCCAGCAGGATAAGGATTGGACCTGGGAAATCACCCACCACACGATGCTGCATGAGACGACCAAGCAGTTCATCGACGGCTTCCGCTACGATGCTCACCCCATGGGAATTCTGGTGAGCACGCTGGCAGCGCTTTCCACCGTTTATCCCGAGGCTAAGAACATCCACGATCCGGTGAACCGTCAAAA
>Ga0187884_10003481_pt1 | contig 12240 bp, 12 predicted proteins | sample June2016WEW_20_4_FD_132983 | JGI IMG/M metagenome (GOLD analysis project Ga0187884, IMG submission 132983) | Peatland microbial communities from SPRUCE experiment site at the Marcell Experimental Forest, Minnesota, USA - June2016WEW_20_40 | ecosystem: Environmental > Terrestrial > Soil >...
CGAGCACGTCCTGCTCACGGCCGAGATAAGCATTGACCGTGCATCGCGCCTCCTGCGCTCGCGACACCAGGTCCACACAGGCGTTGCAGGAGATGCATGGACGAATATCGTCCTGCCGGCCATCTTCAAGTTTCTGCACCCAATCCGGATCAGCGATCAATCCGCGTCCCACGGCTACCATGTCAGCTTTGCCCTGCTGCAGAACTTCCTCGGCAACCTTGACGCTGTGGATTCGCCCGACGGCGATCACCGGAACGTTGACTGCCGCGCGAATCTTGGCTGCGTCATCGGCGAGATAAGCAGGAGGCATGAACATGGGCGCCATGATATAGCGCAAGGTCTGCCAATTACCTGCTGAAACGCTGATGGAAGCCACACCCTCCTCGACCAGTCGCTGCGCGATCTTTGCGGTTTGATCGACGGTCAGACCGTTAGGCACATACTCGCTGCCCGACATCCGAAACTGGATGGGAAAATCTTCGCCACAAACCTCGCGAATCCCTTTGATGATCTTCAACGGAAAGGTCAGCCGCCGTTCGAAGTCTCCGCCGTACTCGTCATCGCGACGATTAGAGACAGGAGAAAGGAATTCGCACATCAAGTACCCGTGAGCTCCGTGCAGTTCGACAAAATCGAATCCAGTCTCCTTCACCCACGCTGCTGCACGAACGAATTCGTCGATCACATATTGAATGTCAGCGGTGTTCAGGACACGAGGTGCGGGTCCGCGCTCTGAGATTGGAATCGGACTGGGCGCTACCGGCTTGCCCAGTGTGGTTTGTCGTCCCATGTGATTCAACTGCAAACCAGCCAGGGCGCCGAAGCCCTTAATGACCTCGGACAGTTGCTGCAATCCGGGGAGATGAATCTTGTTGTGAAGCTGCAATTCCGGCCCCACACCGAGCACATCGGGATCGATAATGCAGTTCTCCACGACCATCATTCCGACCCCACTCTTCGCGCGCGCACGGTAGTACTCGATCACCTTGGCGGAAACTCGCCCATCTTCATGCGCATATCCCATTCCCATCGGAGGCATGACAACGCGGTTCTTCGACCGCAGCCGGCCGTTCGCAAACGTGATGGGCTCCAGCAGTTTCACAGTTAGGCTCGCAACATCCCTTCGATGTCGATCCGTTCGCGCAGCGTCCAGATTTCCTCGGGAGTCGGTTTCGCGGTCTCCGGCACATGTTCCGGCACAATCACGTCGAAGCCCGTGTTCTCCAGGACCTGATCCACGGTCACTCCAGGATGCACGCTCTTCAAACGAATGTGCTTGCTGCTCTCTTCGAAATCAAAAATGCAGAGCGGCGTGATGCAGTAGACCGGACCGCTACCTGGAATACCAAGCTTCTTGCGGCCGTCGGCCCCGCCGTCGCCCCAACCGACCGTGGAGACGAAGTCGCACTTGTCCACAAGGATCTTCTTGCTGTGTGACTGCACGAACAGATAGTAGCGATCGACGTAGTGCGCCATGCTCAAAGTGCCAACCGCTCCGGGACCGCGGAAATCAAGGTGCTTGTAATCCTTGCCAACGCCAATCAGATTGGAGTTCCCGAACTTGTCGATCTGTATTCCGCCCACGACAAACGTGTCAGACACGTTTCGTGGATCTTCCTGAAAATCGTCGTGCAGGATATAGCCTTCCGCCCACTTCGTCGGGCGGTTGTCGTAGACCGTATAGAACGGCTCCATCCGCGGCTCTTTGACCAGATTGGTAAACGTCATGACAACGTACAGCCGAACGTTCGGACAGCGCAGCAGATGAGCGAGCAAAATACCGGCACGCGGAACATGCAGACCAGCGCCCACGGCTACCCTCTCGCCATCCCGCACCTGGTGGGAAATGAACGTGGCCAGCAATTCCTTGGTCGTGAATGCCGGCGCTTGCTCGTTCTTCAACTCTGTCGCCATGATCTCGTTCGCCTTCATTCCAGTCTTAATACTCGTGTATCGAGAGCAGTCGCTTGATGCCGATCACTTCTAGATAGTCTTCGTGCGTTTGCGGATCGAGGATGTATTTCTTCAAGTAAGCCTCAAACGGCTTGCGATCGTCGTTCTTCGCGTAAGCGTTGCCCGCGGCAACAAACTCGCGAATGTGATCGCCATCTTCCACGTAATATCCAGGTCCGGCGTACGGATGCGAGCCATAAGGCGCCTTCACCACGGCGTCCACTCCTACCAGGGATGTCGCCCGCGGGTCTTTGCGGATCTCTTCATTCGGCACGACGCGCTCTACCTGGGCGATGGTCTTGTCGGCTGCACGCCACATCGCGCGGTCCCCGAATCCTGTGGAAACATGCTGCACGTTTCCATAAGCATCGGATTGGGCCGCATATATCAATGCTAGGTCAGGCTTGATGGCCGGAATCGCCAGCATTGGCTCGTTCGTAATGGGATCGTTGTAGACCCTGATCTCGGGATTGATCTCCGGGAACGACGTACCGATACCCGCCTTCCACGGATTCGACGGCAGACGTTGCGCAGCAGCACGGAGCGCGCAGTAGAACATGCCCTCGTCGCACTCGAAGATATCGAGCTCACCTCGCTGTGCAGCCACGCGGAAGAACGGCGCGACCGGACAATAATGCTCGCCGCCCATGTAGGTCGTGACCAGCTTCTTCACGCATCCCGCGGCGATCAGCAGATCAAGATCCAAGCCACCCGAGGCCGCACCCACCACGGTCAGATTCTTAAGCCGTCGCTTGATGATGTGACGCACCAGCGCCATGGGATGACTGGAATTGATAAAGCCGCCGATGGCGAGCGTCATCCCGTCATACATCCAGGAGGCGGCCACGCCTTCGTCAATCACCAGCGATTTGCGTTGTGGCAGCGTATTCACGTTGGTCTAGTCGTGCGGGGAGTCCTTAAACTCCTGAATGCGAGTACCGAGAATTTTTTCGGCAACCGTCAGCCCGGCCCGGGCCGCGCGATCAACCCCTATGCCGCGCGAGCGAAATGTCTCGGAGGCGAACCACATACCGTCCAGCCCCGGCACCGAGTAGTCAGGACGGAAGATACCAACCATGCCAGGCTTCTGCGACACGCCGAACGCGGGCTTCTCCACGATGTGGCGGCGCTTCCAAATGATGTTCTTGTCGTTCCACAGTTTGGGATAGAACGTTTCCAGATCTTTGTCGATCAGATCAAACATGCGCTCGTTCCAGTCGGGATCGCGAGCACCTTGATAGACGAATCCACAGTTAAAGAGGTGAACTCCTGGCGGCGCAACGCTTTCATCGTAACCAGTGGCAAGAAAGGCCCAGCCCGGAAGCTTGCTATGCGGAGATTCGAACCAGATCGCCAGTTCCGTTGGATCGATGCCTGTGAAGATCGGCTCGCGCGACGCAACATAATATCCCAGCCAGCAGGCCTTGAACTTATCCTGCGCCAGCGTCTTGATCTTGGCGACATACCAGTCCGGCAGGTCGCGCTCGCGCACAACGTTCAGTACGTTCCACACCGGCAAGGTACTGACCACAGCATCGGCTTCGACCGTTTCCCAGTTGTAGGCCTCGGTCATCATCGCCGGCTTCTGGCGCTCGCAGCGCACGCCCTTAACTTTGCGGTCCTCCACGATGACGCGCTGCGCCGAAGTTTCCATCCAGATCTCGCCACCATTAACGGTCAGGGCCTTCGCTAGCTTGTCGAAGATGCCGTGCCACCCGCCTTCGGGCCAGCAGGAATACCCCGCGATGCGGCGCTCCATGTAGTGCATCTTGCGCACATACAGGTTGTCGCTGGCAGAGTGGTCGTACCAGTTCTCCGTCATGCACTCCGCGACTGCAATGTATTCGAAAAGAGCGATGACACCTTCGCTGCTCGTGTACTGCAGAATCCATTCGCGCAGCGGCTTGTCGTCCCACTTGTCGAATTCAGAGTAGGGCGTCTCGGAAAGAATCTTGATGACCTTCTTCAGCTCATCTTTGTCGGCGGTGTAGAGATCCTTGATGCTCTTCCACTGGCCGTCCAGATAAACCGGCATGCCTTTGCTGGTCTTGCCGTGCTTCAGTTCGCCGCCCAAATAAGAAATGATCTTGGTGATACCGGAGCCGCCGTCCTCTAATAAGTGGCCGCCCAAGCTCAGGCGGTAGCCTTCGAAAGGAATGGCCATGCCGCGGCCGCCAAGGTGCTTGTCGCGATCCATCACCAAGACCTTCTTGCCACTCTTGGCGAGGAGCGCGCCCGCGGTCAGTCCCGCTGCTCCCGCTCCAATCACCACTACGTCGTACTTGGCCATTTGCTCCTCTAAACTGTTTCCAGTATGGCTACGACCGGAATCCCATCTGGTATTCGGCGATCATGCTGCGATGCATCTGGTTTTGACCTTCGACAATCTGGAAGCATTTCGCATCGCGAAAATAGCGGCTTACAGGCGATTCGCCCAGGCAACCGTACGCACCGTGAATCTGTACCGCCGCAGTCGCGGAGGCCATCGCCGTGTCGCTAGCAAACATCTTTGCAATGCTGGCCTCTTTGCGCGCCTGCTCGGATCCGTTGTCCTTCATCCACGCCAGGCGATACGTCAGATGGCGCGCACTCTCCACGCCGATAGTCATATCCGTGATCATCGATTGCACGAGCTGGAACTTTCCGATCTTCTGATCGAAGACCACGCGATCCTGCGCATACTTAACGGAAGCATCGAGGCAGGCCTGCGCCAATCCGACCGCGCGGGCGGCCACGCCCAGGCGACCATTCTCGACCGCGCACATCGCAACCTTTAGCCCTTGGCCCTCCTCGCCCACTCGCGCACTCGCAGGCACACAAACTTCGTCGAGGTAAACGTCTCCAGTACTGAGCGGCCGGAAGCCGAGCTTGTTCTTGTAAGGCTTGAACTTCATTCCCGGGGTATCGCGATCGATGAGGAACGCACAAATGTTCTTGCGCGGGTTCTCCCGGTCCAGTGTCGCAAACGTTAGCAGATAACTGGCTTGATCCAGAAAGCTAATCCAAGCCTTCGCTCCGGTGATGATGTAGCCGTCGCCGTCTTTGACCGCCGACGTTTGCATGGCAGCGACGTCCGTGCCCGAGTGAGGCTCGGTGACGCCTGTCGCCGCGAATATTTCGCCTTTGGCCAGCGGCTTCAGATACTTCTGCTTCTGCTCTTCCGTGCCAAAGCGCAAGAGCGCCGACCCGGCTAGTCCGCTGGGAAACGACAAGGCACAAGCTACCGCGTGGCAGGCGCGCGAGATTTCCTCGAGGATGATGGTATTGCTGACGAAGTCGAGGCCGGATCCACCATACTCAGCCGGCACGATACCACCCATGAAGCCCAGTTCGGATGCCTTACGAACGATTTCGAGGGGAAAGCGCTCTTGTGCGTCGTATTCGGCCACGAACGGAGCGATTTCTCGTTCGGCGAATTCGCGCGCCGTCTTGCGGATTTGCTGTTGTTCTTCGGTCCAGCCAAAATCCACGGGGAGCAGCCTTTCTCTTACCAAACAAACGTTTGGTTAAACCAGAAAGAGTCTAGCCCAAACCCGACAGGAGCGTCAATAGGAGAGCGGTGGCGAGGTGAGATTTCTATTCTGCAGCGAAGTAGGCAATATCCATGATGCTGGCAGTCCGTTCCTCTTTCCAAACCGGCCGCACCACTGCCCCGATCTGTAGCGAGGAACCCGGTTTCGCTTGCACCAGGTGCACTAGATTCGTACTGCAATCCTGCAAACGAATCAAGCCGTAAAACCCCGCGCCTGACGGATGGGAAGACAATTCCGCGGGAAAAGCCGCCGGCGCAACGAACGACTCCACAGCGCCTACCTGCTCAACCGGGACATAGGAGTCGATGGGCTGCCAGCATCGTCCGCAGAATGAGAGCGGCGGAACGCTTCGTTTCCCGCACGACGCGCACAAGCTGGCATAAATGACCTTATCCTTCAGCCCACGCAGGAACTTGGTCATCGCCGGCCCGGCGGAGTAGTTATAGGGAATCTGAATTTTCTGCTGGATCGTCGGAGCGATGCTGGTCTTCATTGGGCAGTTCCGATCACGCGGAAATTCGTTATGTCGCGCATGTTTCCTTCGCGCGGCTCACGGAAGTTCGCCTTTACCCTCAGACCCACCGTCAACTTGGCATCGTCGGTTTCATCGACAAAATGAAACATGCTGGTGCTGGATCCGTCGAGGCGAATGATGCCGAAGCCATAGGGCACCGGGCGCTGCTCGCCGGTCATGGGATCGATGAAGGGCAGGCGTACCACGGTGCAGCCGATGAGTGTACCTTCATCGCTCACCTCGACCCACTCAGTCGAAGGCACGTAGCAGATGCCGCACACCGGGCGGGGCGGAATATATACACGCTGACACTCGGGACAGCGCACGCCCATCAAGCGGCGGTTCTCCTTCAACTCGTGAAAAAAACGTATGGCATGCTGGCCCAGCGCGTACTCGTACTCCATCTGGAGCAGATACGGCACCCGCAATACATCGTCCTCGGCTTTGCGATCTTTAACTGGTGCTGACATAGATTCCTGTGTCGTTAGTTCGAGTTGTTGCTCAGTATGAAGGCGTCGCACCATGCATTGCCGCCGTATCCCGTTGCGAGCGCCGTTTTCACGTTGTCGACCTGCCGCTTTCCGCCCGTACCCATCACCTGGATGGCGGCTTCCGCCACACGAATCATGGCAGTCGCGCCAATGCAGTTTGTGCAGAGCACTCCGCCGGAAGGATTCACCGGCAATTCGCCACCCATTTCTGTGACGCCTTCGTCGATCAACCGGCCGGCCTCTCCGCGGGCGCAGAAACCCATGTTCTCGTACATTGCCAATTCCGCCCAGCTTGCGACTTCGTAAATTTCGGCGACGTCGAGCTCATTACGCGGATTCGTGATGCCGGCCATGTTGTAGAGCCGCCGAGTCGCGTCGATCTGGCTGCGCATCACCGCCAGGCGTTTGGGGCTGTCGCCCATGTATTGCTGCTCGTGCGCCGTGGCCACGGCCTTGATCCACGCCGGCTTGCTGGCCAATTTTTTCGCTTTCGCTTCCGAGACGAGTACGACCGCACACGCTCCGTCAGACTGAGGACACATGTCCATCCGGCGGATGGGAAATGCAATGACGTCGGACTTCATGACATCTTCAACAGTAAGTTCAGGCATCTGCAGATGTGCGTATGGGTTGTTCGCACCATTTCGGCGCGCCTTCACCACAATTTTTGCGGCCTGCTCGGGGGTGACGCCGCTCTCGTGAATGTACGTGCTGGCCATCACCGCAAAGTTGCCCAGCGCGCCCGCCATGATGGACCGCTCCCACACCGGATCACCCACGGTAGTAATTGCGGTCTGGGTGTGACCGTCGGATTGCTTTTCGAAACCGACGGCTAATACAACGTCGTAGATTCCTGATGCCACGTAGTAATAGGCGGCGGCGATCGTCGAAGTGCCAACCGTGCCGCCGGTGTTGAACTTCACTGACGGCTTCAGATATCCGCCCCAAGCCTCCACAGCCCACAACTCCGGAAACATGTATCCTTCGAACGGTTCCATATTGCCAATCATGACCGCATCGCAGTCAGAAATTTTCAGATTGGCCTCTTCCAGCGCGGGTCGAATAGCTTCCGTGATCATTTCGCGTTGGTTAACGTCGGTGCGCCGGGAGGTGTGCTTGGTCTGGCCGGTGGCGACGATTGCAACTTTCTGCGGCATTTCAAATCCTCGCTTACTGCACAGCTGAATTCGACCGCATAACCACGACCGAATGATTTTGACCGCAGATGCCGTCGCGACCGTGCGCCAGCCCCAAACCGGCGTGTTCGACCTGGTGCTCGCCCGCTTGTCCGCTGAGTTGCAGGTACACTTCAATGGCACGGGTCAAGCCAACTACGGTGGCAGGGTTCCCAGTGATCGCTCCTCCGGACGGATTTACCGATGGCCCGGCGTCCGGAGAAGCGATCCACTCGTGAATTTTCTTAGTCTTAGAAAGCGCTAGCGCCTCAGCGTAAAGCGGCTCTTCAAAGGCGAAGCGCGCGGAGACCTCCGCCACGTTGATTTGCTTTTCGGGATTGTCAATGCCGGCAGCTCGGTAAGCGCGACCCGCTGCGTCCTGCAGAGCTTTCGACTCTGTAAGATCGCGATCGGTCCAGTAGGCGTCAGTCGAATTTCCAAGTCCAGCAACCCAGACGGCTTTCGTGGCAAAGCGCTTTGCCTCATTCGCCCTGGCCAGCAGCAGAGCACAGGCTCCGTCCGAGGTTGGACCGGCGAGCAACTCGTGAATCCTGCCCATCAAAACAGGAGAATTCTTGATTTGCTCAACGGAGTAGTCGCCACTGCGTTGCGAAAATGAATTTCTCGCGGCTTGCCGATGACGGCGCTGGGAGATCGTTGCCAGATCGTCGTCTGTGATTCCACGCGACGTTTGATAACGTTCCGCCTGCATCGAGGTTGCCAGCATTGCGTCCAGCCCTAACGGCCGCTCGACGAACGGGTCGAACATGGAACCGGTAATAGGGTGAGGCTTGCCTTCCGACTCCTTGCAGTGGGCAACGACCAGGGTGTAATCGAACGCACCTGAGGCGACGCGGGCCACCCCGTACAGGAGCGCCTGCAAACCATCCGCGGCCACCTTGCACTCCGATTTCAGATAGCCACCCACCACTTCGTTTACCGACATGCTGGAAATCGTCTTTCCGTCATACATATCCTGCGAGGCGGTGATCTGGCTGTGAATCTGAGCCATTTTGACGCCAGTGGTCTCCAGCAGTTCGCGCACAACCTCATAGACCAGTTCGTTGTAAGCAAGGTGGGACTTGGCCGACTCGTACTTGGTCTGCGCTGCTCCAACGATCGCCACATCCAGATGAGAACCAGAATTCATTCGCCCGTCCATTTTGGTTTACGCTTTTCCACGAAGGCCGAAAATCCTTCACGCGCGTCGGCGCTCATCACGGTCTTCAGACAGTGCTCGCGCTCGATTTGCAGGCCCTCTTCGCGACCCATGCCTATGGACTTATGCATGGCTGCTTTCGCCATGCGAGCCGCCACCGGCGCCTGCGTAGCCAGCTTTTCTGCGAAACTTTGCGCCTCCGACAATGTGGTCCCTTCGTCGCACGCACACGTAATCAGCCCAATCTTCTCGGCTTCGTCGGCATGCATTTTGCCGCCCGTGAAGATAATTTCCTTGGAGCGTCCATAGCCCACTACGCGAGGAAGTCTTTGCGTACCACCCCCACCGGGGATGATACCGATCAGAATCTCGGGCAAACCGATCAGCGGCTTACCCCGACTCATGAAGCGGAAGTCCACGCACAGCGAGAATTCGCAGCCGCCGCCCAGCGCATGGCCTTCAATCGCCACCACCGTCGGTTTTTGAATGTCTTCTACTCGGTTCAGAGCGCGATGCACGGTAGCGATTCGATTGTCGATCCAGCCCTCTTCAAACACGTAGGTGGTCATCTCCTTGATATCCGCGCCGGCAACGAATACACCCGGGATCTTGCTGGCGAAGACGACGGCACGTGTCGCGTCGTCCGCATCCACTTCGTCGCACACCGCGTGGAGTTCCGGATACAGATCCTTGTCCAGCGTATTCATCGGCGGCTTGTTGAAGAACACCGTCGTTACGGCGCCCGATCGCTCCAGCCGAAAGAATTGATGATCTGCCATCGCTCAGATACGTCCTAATTAATCCCCTCTGGCAGCAACAGGCTTGCCGGAAGGTTTGGTCGCGGCCTGAACCATGTCTGGGAACGCGAAGATATTGGCTGCCGTATCGTGCAGAAGAGCCTGCTTAGCGTGCGGCTTCAGCTTGAGAGCATCGATTTGGCGAAGACTTTCTTCATGCAGGATCAGCGGATAGTCTGTACCCCAGACGCACTTGCCGATACCGCGGCTGTTCAGAAATTTCACCAGCTTGGGATCCCAATATTTGGGGGCATGTCCGCTCACCGCGATGTACACGTTAGGATGCTTCCACGCCATCGCGATCAACTCTTCCACCCAGGGCCATCCAGTGTGACCGCCGATGAGCTTTAGCTCCGGGAAGTACAACGCGATATCGTCCAGCAAAATGGGGCGGCCGCAACGGCTGGGCATGAACTCCGCCGAATGCCCTACCTGGAAGACAACCGGAATGTCGAGCTCGGCGCACTTCGCATAAAAGGGAAACCACTCCGCAGCGTTGATGTCCAGCCCAAAGCCGAAGGGATGCACGTGCGCTCCCTTGAAGCCGAGCTCCTTCACAGCAAATTCCAGGCGCTTTACGCCCTCCATCCGCTCGAAAGGGTTAATGCCGGCGAGTCCAACGATGCGATCGGGGTGGGAGGCGATCACCTTCCCAATGTCGTCATAGGAAAAGTCCGCGCCCATTTTGTTCTTGCGATAGAAGGCCTGCTTCAACGCAGGCACACAGACTTTCTCGACGCCTAGGCGGTCCATGTTGGCCACAAATTCCTGCGGAGAGTAGCCCACCATGTTCCCAGTGCGTCCCCACTGCGTCCCCATCATGAAATGCACCTCCTCGTTGTCGATAAAGAGGTGTTGGATACCTTCCGGGGTAAATGGATTACACCAAACGTCAATGGCGCCCATGGTTTTCTCCTGGCGAAAGCCGGGTCCTCTACGACCCTTCGCCCACAAGTTCGATCAACACTCCAAACGTGTCTTCCGGCTCCAAGAATGCAATCGGACGCCCATGAAGACCAACGCGCGGAACCTGATCTCGAAATCTCAGACCCGCGCCGCGCAACCGCTCCATCGTTCCGTCCAAGTCTCCTACGCTGTAGGACAGGTGATGGACCCCTTCCCCCAGTTCGTCGAGCAGCTTGGCAACCTTGGATCCCTCTAGCCTCGTGCTCAGCAGTTCCAAGTGCATCTCGCCAACTTCAATCACGGCGACATCGGCTCCGTTGGCTAAGGTCTCCTGCTCGATCAGCTTGGCTCCAAACGCCGATTGATACTTGGCGACCGCAGCCGGAAGGTCGCGCACCAGAACGGCGATATGATTCAGCTTCCCCAAGACTTGTGGTTGATTCACAGGTAAATTACTCTCTCCCGAGATCCAGCGGGTTTTGCCAACATCAGTCCCCCAGAAGCACCCCTTAAGTAAGGGATCGGTCGAGCAGCCCAATTAGAGGTTGCTTGCGTTTAAGCTGGCCCTACGGATTCAAACAAACGTTTGGTAAAACCGCCGGGGATACTTATAACAAACTGGCCGCCGCAGGTCAAAGGCAATTTTTGTGTCAAAATCCTGCGGTGCTACCCCGGGCATTGGCGGCGAAGCTTAACACGACGTAACATGAGGGCGGGGGGAACGGAAGAACAATTGTCTGCCCGCTGGGCCGAGGCTGTTGACATGGGCTCGGCTCGCTATCTATTGTGTATTGACCAAACAAACGTTTGGTTCACGCGTGGGAACGCAGCTACATATGCATGTGGTGGTCTGCATCAAGCAAATCCTGGATCCCGAGCTGCCGCCAGCGGACTTCCGCTTGGACTCCAAGGCAGAGCAAGCTGCCGCAGCATCGGCCGCACAGGTGATCAGCATCTTCGATGAAAACGCACTCGAAGTCGCGCTACAGGCGCGTGACAACGCCGGCGGGGGAAAGATCACCGCGATAAGCATCGGTCAACCCAGTGCAATCGATGCGCTGCGTAAGGCCCTCTCGATGAGGGTGGACGAGGCCTACCTGCTCCCGCAAGACAATTATCCGCAACTCGACGCACAAGCGACCGCAAGAATTCTGGCAGCTGCAGTTCGCAAATTGGACCCGGTGGACGTTGTGCTCTGTGGCCGTGAGGCAGGCGATTGGCACGGTGGACTGGTCGCGGGATTTCTCGCGGCTGAACTGGATCGGGCCTACACCAGCCTGGTCGCTTCCTGCACGATCGAGCGTGACAAGCTACGGCTACGTCGTCAGACTGAGGACGGCTGGGAGATTGTCGAGTCGGCGACCCCAGCGGTCATCAGCGTGACCAACGACGGTGGGAATCTCCCCCGCATTCCTAAAGTGAAGGACAATATGCTCGCCTTCCGCAAACAGATTCCCGCCTGGCAGGCCGATGCGTTGGGCGTGAACGCGCAAGGAGTCGAGGGCGCGAACGGCGCGCTCGAGAAGAAGGGTCTTTATATTCCAAAGGTCGAGCGGAATTGCGAGATGATTGACGGTGAAAATAGTACCGAAAAAGCACAACGACTAGTAAACAAGCTCGCTGCCCTGCAAGTCATCTAGCGTAACAAATAGGGTTTCCATGAAGAACGTGTTGGCGGTACTCATCCCGAACGGTTCCAGCTTCAGGCGCAC
>Ga0187884_10003482_pt1 | contig 12237 bp, 9 predicted proteins | sample June2016WEW_20_4_FD_132983 | JGI IMG/M metagenome (GOLD analysis project Ga0187884, IMG submission 132983) | Peatland microbial communities from SPRUCE experiment site at the Marcell Experimental Forest, Minnesota, USA - June2016WEW_20_40 | ecosystem: Environmental > Terrestrial > Soil >...
AAACGTTGGTGGTGCCCGTTGCTCCGAAGACCATCGCGACGCCATACAAGAAGAAGGCGGTGGCGAACGAGCCGAGCAGGAAGTACTTCAGCGAAGACTCGGCGCTCTCAGCGGCGCGGCGCCTCATTCCGGCGAGAATGTAGGTGGAGATCGAGGAGATTTCGAGCGCGATGAAGATGAGCACCAGCTCGACGGCAGAGGACATCAACATCATGCCGACGGTGCCAAACAGGATGAGTCCGTAATATTCGCCGGCGCGGATGCGCTGGACTTCAAGATAGTCGAGCGAAATCAGGATGACGACCAACGCGATCAGCAAAACGACAACATGAAAGAAGACGCTGAAGGTATCGACGCTAACTGAGCCGTAGAAAGCGGTGCCGTAGAAACCGGTCTGATAAGCCGTGGCCGCCAGCCCGGCGAGAGCGCCGAGCACGGCAACCATCCCCAACGGCTTTTTGGAGCCCTGTTCAGGAATCAACGGATCGACCAGCATGATGATGATGCCGAAAATGCTCAGCACCAGCTCTGGAAGGATCCGAATGTAGTCGACGGTCGGAATCATCGTCCGATCACCTGTAGAAATGCCTCTGTCATATGCTTCGCGTTAGGAATGGCAGCCTGGGTGACGCCGGAGAATTGCTTCAAGGCGGCTGATACCGACGGGTCAATCGAGTGCAGCCACAGCATAGGCGCTACGCCCATCACGAGCGAGGCGACCACCAGCGGCCACAACGAGACCTGCTCGCGCGCGTCGAGATCGCGCAGCGTCTTGTTCTTCGGATTAGTAACGTCACCGTAGAAAATCCGCTGGTACATCCACAGCAGGTAGCATGCGCTCCAGATCACACCAGTCGCGGCGAGAATGCCATAGATTTGCTTCGCCTGGAAGGCGCCGCTGAGGATCAGGAACTCGCCGATGAAGCCGTTCATCAGCGGCAGGCCGACGGACGAGAGCATCACGAAGGCGAAGAACACCGCGTAAATCGGCATCGGCGTCGCCAGCCCACCGTACTCGGACATGTCGTAGGTGTGACGCCGGTCGTAGATCATGCCCAGCAGCATGAACAGCGCGCCGGTCGAGACGCCGTGGTTCAGCATCTGGTAAACCGCGCCGTCGACGCCCATCTGGGTAAAGCTGAAAATGCCGAGGACCACGAATCCCAAGTGGCTGACCGAGGTGTACGCCACCAGGCGCTTGATGTTCGGTTGAACCATCGCGACCAGCGCGCCATAGATGATGCCAATGATGGCCAGTGTCATGATCCATGGGGCATTGCGACGCGCTTCGTCAGGGAACAGACCCACATTGAAGCGCAACAGGCCGTAGGTGCCCATCTTGAGCAACACTCCTGCCAGCAAGACGGAGCCGGCAGTCGGCGCTTCCACGTGAGCGTCCGGCAGCCAGGTGTGGAGCGGGAACAACGGCACCTTCACTGCGAAGGCGACAAAGAAGCCGAGGAAGAGCCACAGCCCCGCCTGGCCAAGTCCGGCGACCTGTCCGTTTTGGATGGCCGCTTGAATGGTGACGAAGTCAAAGCTGCCGGTACGCGCGTAGAGCCAGATGATCGCGGCCAGCATGAAGACCGAAGCGATCATGGTGTACAGGAAGAACTTCACCGCCGCATAAATCTTGCGGCCGTGCCCGTACATACCGATGAGCAGCGCCATCGGAATCAGCGTGGCTTCCCAGAAGAAGTAGAAGAGGAAGAGATCGAGCGCCATAAAGACGCCGATCATCGCCGTTTCCAGCACCAGCATCAGGACGAAGAATTCCTTCACCTGATGATCAATCGACTTCCACGAGATCAGCACGCACAGCGGCATCAGGAAGGTGGTCAGGATGACCAGCCACAACGAAATGCCGTCCACACCCATGTGGTAATGGATATTCGGATGGGCAATCCAGGAAACGTTCTCTTCGTACTGGAAGCCGCTCTGGCCGCGCACGAAGTACCACGTCAGATGCAGCGATGCCAGCAGGGTGATGAGCGAGACCGCCAGCGCGAAGTAACGCACGTCGCGGTCGCGCCGCGGGAAGAACGCCAGCAGAATGGCACCTGCCAACGGCAGGAAGGCGACGACGGAGAGGATGTTGTCGTTGATGAAGTTCATCGCAACCCCCTCCACACCATGAAGGCAATGACCGCGGTTGCTCCCACAGCTACCCAGCCTGCATAGGACCTGATGTTGCCGGACTGCATCTGCCGCAACCCGTCGGAAGCTTCCTGCGCTCCAGCCGCGCCGCCGTCGACTGCGCCGTCAATCAAGCCCTTGTCGATGCCCTTCCAGAAGACATTGGTCGAAAGCAAGATCAGCGGGTGAATGATCACCGCCCCGTAAAGTTCATCGATCTTGTACTTGTTCAGGACCAGCGTGTAGAGGCCGCCCGCAGCTTTGGCCATCTTTGGCGGCAGATCCGGCCGCTTGTAGTAAAGGAACCACGCCAGCACAAACCCTAAGGCGGCGATCGTCACAGAAACCGCACTGAAGATCAGCTCAGTGCTGCTGCTCTCTTCTTCCGCAGGAGCTTCCGGACTGACTGCTGGTGAGACCGACTGCACTACCGGCGCGAGGAACCTGCCGAAGGTATCAGAGCCATGCAGCGAGTGCGGCACGCCAATCCATCCGCCGACGAAAGACAGCAAGGCGAGAATCATCAGGGGAACGACCATCACCCACGGGCTCTCATGTGGAGAGCCGTGGCCATGATCCGAGCTTGCATGCCCGTCCTGGGCGGCGTGCGCGGCGCCTGCATGACCGGCATGTTGGGCGTCAGTATCTTGTCCGTGACCTGCCGTCTCAGGGTTCGGCCCGCGATAGGCGCCAAAGAATGTCAGGAACCACAGCCGGAACATGTAGAACGAGGTCATGCCGGCGGTGATGACTCCTACCATCCAAATAATGTGGAAGCCGCTGCTCCACGCCGACCACAGAATGCGGTCCTTCGAGAAGAAGCCGGCGAAGGGCGGCAGACCGGAGATGGCGAAGGTCGCAATCGTCATGCACCAGAAGGTGTAGGGAAGGTACTTCTTTAGCCCGCCCATGTGCCGCATGTCCTGCTCGCCGCCGAGACCGTGGATGACCGAGCCCGCGCCCAGGAAAAGCAGCGCTTTGAAGAAAGCGTGGGTCATCAGGTGGAAGACGCCGCCAACGTAATCCGCCACGCCGCAAGCCATAAACATGTAGCCCAGCTGCGAGATGGTGGAGTACGCCAGAACTTTCTTGATGTCGGTCTGAACCAGGCCGATCGATGCCGCAAAGATCGCGGTCAGCGTTCCGATGATCATGACCGCCATGCGCGCATCGGGCGCACGGTTGAAGATGGGATTCGAACGCGCCACCATGTAAACGCCGGCAGTCACCATCGTCGCCGCATGAATCAAGGCGGAGACCGGTGTCGGACCTTCCATGGCGTCGGGCAGCCAGACGTAGAGGGGAATCTGCGCCGACTTGCCGGTCGCGCCAACCAGCAGCAGCAGGCCGATCGCGGTCAGCAGTCCGGCGCCGGCGCTCTCCACGGGATATCCGCGTAGGAGAGCCCACAAGTTCTGATACTCCAGGGTGCCAAAGTGCTTGATGAGCAGAAAGAGCGCGATCAGGAAACCGAAGTCGCCGACGCGATTCGTGATGAAAGCTTTCTTGCCGGCATCGGCCGCGCTCTTCTTCAGGAACCAGAAACCGATCAACAGATACGACGCCAGGCCCACGCCTTCCCATCCGACGAACATCAACAGGTAATTGTTCGCCAGCACCAGGGTCAGCATGAAGAACATGAAGATGTTCAGGTAAGCAAAATAGCGGTAATAGCCGCCTTCATGCTCCATGTAGCCGACCGAATACACGTGGATGAGGAAACCGACGCCGGTTACCACCAGCAGCATAATCAGCGAAAGCTGATCGAGATAAATACCGTACGGAATCGAGAACGATCCGACGGTCAGCCAGGTGGCATAGTTCTCGATGTGAGGGATCTGGTCAGGCGGCAGGCTAAGGAACTGGGCCGCCACCCACAACGCCATCGCGAAGGCCGCAGCGGTAAAGCCCAGGGCAATGGTATTCACCAGCGCTTTGGGAAAGCGCTTGCCCAGCAAACCGTTGATGGCGGCGCCCGTCACGGGGAGCAGCGGAATGATCCAGAGATGCATAAGGTTCGATGACTCCGGTCCGATACGTGGACCTATAACGCTCTTCGCTTCTCGCCTTTCGCTCTTCGCCAGAAGGCTTGTATCTCAGCTTCAGGTTTGGGGACTCGTCTCAGACAGGCGAACCTCGCTGGCGCGCCAGTTCCTCGTATTCCCCTGCGCTTCTAGACGCCCATCTTTGACGAGTGCCTCAACTCGTGCTGAGATCATTTCGTAGTGCTCATCTTCATTCGGCAAGCCCAAGCCCATCGCATCTGCGGCTTTGACAAGTACCATGGCAACTTTCATCCAACGTGCTCCAACGACGGCAAGAATCGCTTCATCAATTCTCGATCCGGTCATAGAGTCAGTTCCCGGTTACCTGTCGCCCATGTCTCTGGCGAAGAGCGAAGACTTTTCTTACAGCTTCAACAAATTCACGCGATCCACGTTCAACGTCTCGCGCGTGCGGAACACAGAGATGATGATGGCCAGCCCAACAGCAGCTTCCGCGGCAGCCACAACCATCACGAAGAATACAAAAATATGACCGTCGAGCGATTTGAGTTGAGCGGCGAAAGCTACGAACGTCAGGTTCACGCCGTTCAGCATCAACTCAATCGATAAGAAGATGGTGATGATGTTGCGCTTGATCAGAAATCCGGCAACGCCGCAGGCAAACAGAATCGCGCTCAGCACCAGGTAATAAGAAAGAGGAACCATTATTTCTTCCCTCTCCGCCGTTCGCATTTCGCTGTTCGCTTTTCGCCAGAAATCGAGCGCTCGACATCTCTGGCGAAGAGCGAAGAGCCAAGAGCGAAGAGCCTGTAAAGAGGAACCATTAGTCTTCCTCCCTCCGCGCCAGGACGACGGCGCCCATGATGGCGATCAGAATCAGGACCGACGTTACTTCGAAAGGCAACAGGTACTTGCTGAAGAGCAACTGCCCGATGGCCTGCGGATTACCGAAGACGTCGCTGCCATTCATGATCTCGGGGCCACCGATGGCAACGCGGTCCAAATTCGTGATGTGAGCGACGAACCCGGCCGCGATGCCCAGGCCAGTGATCAGTGCAGGCACGCCCAGCATGGTCGCGACGCGGCTCTTGTGTGGCAGACGTTCTTCTTCGCCGGCATTCAGCAGCATGATGACGAAGACGAACAGCACCATGACCGCGCCGGCGTAGACGATGATCTGCACCGCGGCGACAAACTCCGCGCCCAGCAGCAGGTAGATCAGCGCCAGCGATCCCATCACCACAATCAGCGACAACGCGCTGTTGATGGGATGCTTCTGCACCAGGAGGTTGATCGCCCCTGCTACACACAACGCCGCGAAGATGAAGAACAGAATGAGTGCGAGCATGATTTCAGCAATTAGCAGCTAGCAATCAGCAACTAGCCAGCGTGTTGGACCGTTCAGTTGTTCCGCATCACGAAAGTTTCGATTCATCCCGAATTCACTAGCTGCTAGTTGCTCTCAGCTAGTTGCCGCTTTACTTAATCGCGACGAAAAACGCGGTCACGACGATATTCGCAATGGCCAGCGGCAGCAAAAACTTCCAGCCAAAAGCCATGAGCTGGTCGTAACGGAAACGCGGCAGCGTGCCGCGCACCCAGATGTAAACAAAAATGAAGGCAAACACCCGCACCGCGAACCAAACGACAGGCAAGAGCGACTGGAGGAGCGGCGGCCCGAACACCGGTCCTGACCAGCCCCCCAGGAACATAATGGAAGCCAGGCACGCCACGGTGAACATGTTGGCGTACTCGGCCATAAAGAACATGGCAAATTTCATTGAACTGTACTCGGTGTGGTAACCACCGACCAGTTCCGTCTCCGCTTCCGCAAGATCGAAGGGAATGCGATTGGTTTCGGCATAGGCCGCCATGATGTAAATGAAGAAAGCGACGAACTGGCCCTTGAAAAGGTTCCACTTGGGAATGAATCCCAGCCAGGCGCCCGACTGCGCATCTACGATGTCGCGCAAGCTGAAGCTGCCGGAAAGAATCAGCACCCCCACCAGCGACAGGCCGAGCGCAAGCTCGTAGCTCATCATCTGCGCCGAGGCGCGCAGGCTGGCCAGCATCGAATACTTGCTGTTCGATGCCCATCCGGCCAATGCGCCGCCGTAGACTCCGACTGACGTGATTCCCAGGATGATGAGCAGGCCGATGTTCACATCGGTGATCTGTAGCGGCGTGTGGATTGAGCCCAACCGGATCCATGGGCCGATGGGAATGACCGCCATGGAAGTTAGCGCCGTTACCAGCGCGATTACTGGCGCCAACAGATACAAAGGCTTGTTGGCGAACGGAGGTGTGACATCTTCCTTAAAGATAAACTTTAAACCGTCCGCCAACGGCTGCCAGATGCCAAACGGCCCCACACGCGTCGGCCCCCAGCGGTTCTGAAGGTGGGCCACGACCTTGCGTTCCAGCAGCGTCGTGTAGGCGACGGCAGTCAGCAGGACGAAGACCGCAAGCAGGATCTTAACGACCGAAACCAGGATGTACGTTCCAATGCCCATTTAGCTATCTGTTCTCAGCTTTCAGCCGTCTGATAATCGCTCTACGCTATTCGCCCTTCGCTTTTCGGCAGAAGACCTACACCGTGTCATCCTGAGCGTAGGCGCGCCGTGTGCGCCGGAGTCGAAGGACCTCTACTGTGACAAAGAACTTCTGTTAGCGTAGTGATCCGAAACTCGAAACTTCTTTCCGGCTTACATCCGCGCCATCGGATCGTAGCCGGCTACGCTTTCCTCATCCGAGGGAGTGTTATACCTCTCGTACACTATATTCAACGCTTCCGAAAAACGCCCCAGGGTGCCCGAGGTAAACAGCGTGTCGTTTGCAGGCAGAATCAGCTTCGGATCGCTCACGCCGGTTGTCCCCGTAATCTGCACCAGCTGCGTGTGGACGTCGTTTCCGGCCAGCAGGGACAGCCGCGAAATGTCATAGCCAGGCACCAGTCGCTGGATTTCATCCAGCATGGCTGTGGGATCGTACGGGCTAAGCTTCGGCTCCAGATCATGATCAGCGAGCCACACGGCATGACGATCGGCTTCGCCGGACTGGGCGCCGCGGCTCTGGCCCATGTCGGCGCGCGTTCCCTCGCCGCCGAAGGGCACCAGCTTCTTCACGTCGTATCCCATGCGAAGCGCGATGCGGACGATGCACTCGAAATCATTTCGCACACCCGAGAACTCGCCGGCTTTCTTCAGCATCTGTACATCGCCGCAGGTGTTGGTGTACGTTCCACCCTTTTCGTAAGCATTGGCTACGGGCAACACGACATCGGCGATAGCGGCGGTCTCGGTCAGGAACATGTCCTGCACGACCACAAAGCTCTTAGACAACACGAACGGGTCAATGTTGTAACGCGCAACGGGATTCGATCCTACGACGTAAAGCGCCTTCAGCTTGCCGTCTTTCGCAGCGTCCATCATCTGCAGCAGGTTCAGGCCGGGAGCCGTAGGAATTTCGTCGAGCCACTCTTCGTGGAATCTGGTCGCGCTGCCGACGGGAGCGTAGCCCGGCAGCATGTCGGGATAAAGTCCCATGTCGGCGGTGCCGCGCGAGTTGGCGTAGTCGGCCAGGCAGATAAACTTCGCGCCCTGCGCCAGTCCAAAGTCAACCAGCGTTTTCACATCGCCGTCGCGCAACTCAGACCCGAAGATGATGATGAGGTCCTTCTCGTTCTTCAGACCATCGCGCATCTGCGTCAGCGATTCGCGCGTGAAGTTCGCAGAGACAACGCCCTCGGCCGCGGCATCTTTGCCGGCGAGGAACTGGACGAAGCCGCCCTCGGAGCCGGGAACGATCTGCGCATAAGCCGAAGCCTGACGCCGCAGCTTGATCGATGCGGAATTTGCGATGTAAAGCTTCGAGCGATGCAGGCGCACGTTGCTGCGAATCTGCCAGGCCAGCAGCGGATGCTGGTTCGTAGGATCGTTGCCGATCAGCAGGATTGCCGGCGCCGTGGCCACGTCGCGCATCGAGGCCGTCGCCACAGGCTTCGCGGCCAGCGCCGAAGCGAAGGCTGGGAAGTCGGCCGTGCGGTGGTGATCGATGTTGTTGGTGCCCAGCACAAGCCGCGCGAATTTCTGCAGCAGATAGCTCTCTTCGTTGCTGGTGTGATTGGAACCGATGACACCAAGCGAGGTCGGACCGTCGCCGGTCAGTACCTGCTGAAACTTTGTGGCAATCAGATCGAATGCCTGTTCCCACGTCGACTGCACAAACTTACCGTCGCGCTTGATCAGCGGCTGCTGCAGGCGCTCCGTATTGTTGGCAAAATCGAAAGCGTAACGGCCCTTCACGCACAGGAAGTCGCCGTTGATGCCGCTCTTGTCACGGTTATCCCCACGCACAATCTGCATGCCGGTATCGGCACGGCGCACGCCGAGCGTGGTTTTGCAGCCGTCGCCGCAGTGCGTGCAGACGGTGCCGACGTGCTTCATCTCCCACGGACGCGTCTTGTAGCGATAGGCTCCGGAGGTGAGTGCGCCGACCGGGCAGATGTCGATACACATGCCGCACTCTTCGCACTCCAGGTGATCTTCTTTATTCGGCGCGATGATCGAACCCGAACCGCGATTCTGGACGCCCAAAGCCCAGACATCCATGCCTTCGCCGCAGGCGCGAACGCAGCGGTAGCACAGGATGCAGCGCGGGCGATCGAAGAAGACGACCGGCGACCACTGCTGCTCGTCGCGATGGTTCTTCAAGTCGATGAACTTCGATTCGGCGGCGCCGTACTTGAAGGTCATGTCCTGGAGTTCGCATTCGCCGCCCGCATCGCAGACCGGGCAGTCCAGCGGGTGGTTGGCCAGCAGCAGTTCGAGCATCGACTTGCGCGCCTGCTTGATTTTGTCGGTTTCGGTTGCGACGATCATGCCTTCGGCAACCGGCGTGGTGCACGCCGTCTGCAGCTTGGGCATCTTCTCGATTTCCACCAGGCACATGCGGCAGGCGCCCTGCAGCGACAGGTTGGGGTAATAGCAGAAAGACGGCACCTCGATGCCCGTGCTCTTGCAGGCTTCAATAAGGAGCGTCCCCGCGGGAACGGTCAGTTTTTTGCCGTCGACAGTAAGTGTTACGTCAGCCATAGGATCAGCAATTAGCAACTAGCTCTTAGCAATTAGCCAAAATCAAAATCGTGTCATCCTGAGCGGAAGTGCGCCGCTCTTGCGCACCGCAGTCGAAGGACCGCTATACCCGCGTGAGTGTTGTCCTTATGGGACTCGACTCGTTCCGCGCAAGTTCTGGAACTCAGACCAAGACGCTGCAGTCAGCACGTATACATCTCCGCTCGCTCTCTGCTCGTCCACAAATTTCTCGGCGAGATCATTATTACGAATTACGTAATCAGCCCATTCTTCATGCTGACTCGGGCCTGCCCCCGAGGTCGTACGCCGAAAGCGCATTCGTGTGAAACGATCCGCCGCTCATCTCACCAAGCTCGATCCCCAATATCGCGATGCCACTCTCCGCACAGACCTCGATGGCTTTCAGTACCTCGGAAAAGCTAAACGTTAGTTCCGCACCAAGTCGTCCCGTCGCCAATGCCGTGATTCCCGGCATGGCGTTGAACTCGTCCTGCGTTTCAGGAGTCTGCATGCTCCTAGAATCCTCAACAACTTGCCACTGGCCACTAGGCACTGACCACTGCTTCTTCGGCTGCCTTCTCGTACGGGCACGGCATTCCGTTCAGGTGATCTTCAAATTCCTGCCGGTACTTCTCAACGTACGAGATGATCGGCATTGCCGCCGCATCTCCCAGCGGACAGAACGTCCGGCCCAGCATGTTCTCCGCCAGGTACTTCAAATTGTCGATGTCTTTCATCACGCCGCCGCCCGAATGCATGCGGGTGAGCGTCTTCTTCATCCAGTCGGTGCCTTCGCGGCAGGGGATACACCATCCGCAGCTTTCATGCTGGTAGAACTGGGTTACTCGCAGAGCGAACTTCACCAGGCACATCTGGTCATCGATCACGATGACGCCGCCGGAGCCCAGCATCGACCCCGCCTTCATTACGGAGTCGAAGTCCATGGCGATGTCGATCTCGTCGGGCTTCAGAATCTGCACGGAAGATCCGCCGGGCACGACGCCCTTCAGGTTCTTGCCTTTCACCATGCCGCCCGACACCTCGAAGATCATCTTCTTCAGGTTGTAGCCCATGGGCAGCTCGTAGACGCCGGGCTTCTGCAACTCGCCGCTCATGCAGAACAGGCGGGTGCCACCGTTGCGCGGCGTGCCCAGGTTGGCGAACCACTCGCCGCCGCCCAGAATGATGTGCGGCACGCTCGCCAACGTCTCAGCGTTGTTGATGACGGTCGGTCCTCCCCATAGTCCTACAACCGCAGGGAAGGGAGGGCGGATACGCGGAACTCCGCGCTTGCCTTCGAGCGATTCCATCAACGCCGACTCTTCGCCGACCTCATACGCGCCGGCGCCGGAATGCACGAAGATGTCGAGATCGACGCCGGAGCCGAAGATGTTCTTGCCGATGAGCCCCTTGGCGTAGGCGTCGGCGACCGCCTTCTCCATGATCTCGATCAGGTAGCGATACTCGCCGCGCAGATAGATGTAGCCGGTCTTGGAACCGACCGCCAGGGCCGCGATCATCACGCCTTCGATTACCGCGTGCGGATCGTGTTCGAAGATCAGGCGGTCTTTGCAGGTCCCGGGCTCGCTCTCATCGCCGTTGCAGAGGACGTATTTTGGCTTGGGCGACTGCTTCGGAACGAACGACCACTTCATGCCGGTAGGGAAGCCCGCACCACCGCGGCCGCGCAGATTCGACGCCTTGACCTCGTTGATGATGGCGTCCGGCCCCATGCCGATGGCCTTTTGCAAGGCCTTGTAGCCATCGAGCTCGAGATAGCGGTCGAGGTTGGTCGCGCCCAGGCCAAAGCGCTTGGAGACGACCTTCACTTCATCGGGATGGGAAACGAGATAAGCCATTATCGCCAGTTCGCTTTTCGCTCTTGGCTTTTCGCTTTTCGCCAGAATCGCTCGCCGGAGTTATCTGGCGAAAAGCGAAAAGCGAACGGCGAAGAGCGTTTTACTGCTTTTCCTTCTTCTTAATACCCTCGATCAGCTGATCGATCTTTTCCGTTGTCAGGTTCTCGTGGAACTCGTAGTTCAGCATCATCGCCGGAGCCCACGAACAGGCGCCGATGCACTCGACCTCCTCCACATGAAACAGGCCGTCGGCGGTCGATTGCTTGTGGCCGACTCCCAGCTTCTTCTTGGTGTGCTCCAGCATTTCCTCGCCGCCGCGCAGCAGGCAGCTGACATTGGTGCACACCTGGAAGTTGTACTTGCCGATCTTCCTGGTACGCAGCATCGAGTAATAGCTGACCACGTTGCGCACTTCCAGGTCCGACAGCTCGGTGCGGTGGGCGATCTCCTGAATGGCCTCGTCCGTCACCGCGCCCAGTTCGTCCTGGATGTAGAGCAGCATGGGAACCAGCACCGAGCGCTTGGTCGGATAGTGCGTGACCATGGTGGCGAAACGTTGTTCGAGTTGGTCGGAGAATTTCATCAATCAGCCGTTAGCATTTAGCACTTAGCATTTGGCAAATACAACACCAGCTACACCCAAAGCCCAGTGTCATCCTGAGCGGAGCATTCGCGATTTCTGCGAATGCGGAGTCGAAGGACCCCTATCTCCTCGATATTCCCACCACTGCCGACAAACCGCAGATCCCTCGGCTTCGCTCGGGATGACAAACACTAAAATCCGGGAGAAAGGCGAGGCCTCTGAAGCTAATTCCTAGCCCCTGACCCCCAGCCCATGCCTTTATCTGTCGCAGTCGCCCAGCACAATATCAATGCTGCCGATGGCAGCGACCACGTCGGCGATCAGCCGTCCTTCGCACATCTTCCGCAGCGACTGCAAATTTGCGAACGAAGGCGACCGCATGTGCACGCGATACGGTTTTGCCGTGCCGTCGCTCACCACGTAATAGCCCATTTCTCCACGTGGCGATTCGATGGGCATGTAAACCTCACCCTCAGGCACGGTAAAGCCTTCCGTCACAATCTTAAAGTGATAGATGAGGGCTTCCATCTGTGTTTTCATCTTCTCGCGGTCGGGCAAAA
>Ga0187884_10003488_pt1 | contig 12218 bp, 12 predicted proteins | sample June2016WEW_20_4_FD_132983 | JGI IMG/M metagenome (GOLD analysis project Ga0187884, IMG submission 132983) | Peatland microbial communities from SPRUCE experiment site at the Marcell Experimental Forest, Minnesota, USA - June2016WEW_20_40 | ecosystem: Environmental > Terrestrial > Soil >...
GCTGCGCCAGTTACGGAGCTTCGGTTGTCTATCGCGTGGCTTCGGAAGCGCTGTCCTCCTACCAGAACGACTTGTACACCGCAGCGCTGCAGCAGATCCAAAGCGTCGCGCACGCCGACCTGATTCTGCTGCCCAGCACGACTTATGGGATGGAGATCGTACCCGTATTTGCCTATCGCATCGGCGCGAGCGCCACGATGGATTGCGTCGGCCTGAAAGGCGACCCGAGCGATGGCTCGGTCACGATTACCAAACCGGTATATGGCGGCAAGGCAAATTCCGAACTGCTCGCGAAGTCCGGGCCGGTGGTGATTGCAATGCGCATGCGCTCGGTTGTTCCCGCTACGGCCGCTGGCGAAAGGGACTGCAACATCGTTGACGTCCCGTTGGCGCTGGGTGCGACCAAGGCAAGAACAAAGATCGTTGAGCGACTCTCCGAAGATACAGGCGCGACCAAACTGGAAGATGCACGCGTGATTGTCAGCGGCGGACGCGGGCTGGGTGGGCCGGAAGCTTTTGCCGATCTCACCGCGCTTGCCGGAATGTTGGGCGGCACAATTGGTGCGTCGCGGGCAGCCTGCGATCAGGGTTGGGTTCCAGCGTCTTTGCAGATCGGGCAGACGGGAAAGAAAGTTGCGCCCGATCTATACCTGGCAATCGGCATCTCCGGAGCCAGCCAGCACATGGTCGGCATCGCCGGCGCACGGCACATCGTGGCCATCAATAAGGACGCCAAGGCGCCCATTTTTCAGATGGCGGCCTGTGGCGTTGTGGACGACTTCAGGAGCTTCCTGCCACAATTCACGGCTGCATTGCGCGAGTACAAAGCGAAAAACCAAGGATCCACCAGCGGTCAATGAGTCATCCATGACGCCGACACGCGAGGTCTACTTCAACATTCATCATGTGTGGGTGATGTACCTGCTGTTCGTCATCACGCTCGCGGTGTTTGGATTTGGCCTTTACCGTCGATGGCGGCTGTGGCAGATTGGCCGCCCTGCGAAGCGTTTCGACCATCCTAAAGAGCGTCTTGCCGGACTGTTTCGCCAGACCGGCCTGCACGAGAGACTGCTGAAGCGTTATCGTGGCGCGGGACTTTATCACTTCGCGTTCTATTGGGGCTTCTTCTTTCTCCTCATGGGAACCTTCGTCGTCTTCCTACAGGAAGATCTGCATATCCCGATTATGCACGGCTGGTTTTACCTGATTTTCCAGTCGCTCACCCTCAATATTTTTGGGCTGCTGTTCACGCTCGCGATCGTCGCAGCTATCGTCAACCGTTACGTATTGCGTCCCTCACGGCTTAAGCCAGGGAAGCCGGACGATGCCATCATCCTCGTGCTCCTCCTCACAATCCTGATCACCGGCTTCATCATCCAGGGCGCGCGCATTCAGCTAACGCATGATCCCTGGGGCGCATGGTCGCCGGTCGGAAACTTAACCGGGAACGCGCTTGCTTCCGCGTTCACCACGGAGCAACTGTTCGCGCTGCACCGCTTCATGTGGTGGTTCCACCTGCTCATTGTCTTCGGGTTCCTTGGATGGCTTCCCTACTCCAAGTTGCTGCACATTGCCACGTCGCCGACAAATATCTATCTGCGCAATCTTGAGCCGCGCGGTAAGTTCCCTTCTATTGACTTCGATACCGCCGAGGATCTGGGTATCAGCAAGTTGGAACAGTTCACATGGAAGGACCTTTTAGACCTCGATGCCTGCACGGAATGCGGACGCTGCGAGGTGAACTGTCCCGCCACCCTTACGAACAAGCCGCTTTCACCGAAGAAGCTGATACTCGATTTGCGCGAGGACCTGCACCGGCTGGATCTGATCCACCTGCCGATCTCAACGCAAGCCACCGGTGTCGCTGACGCAAATGGAACAGAGCCGCGCTTGATTGGTGCTGTCATCAAAGAAGAAACGCTGTGGTCGTGCACCACCTGTTCGGCTTGCATGGAGCAGTGTCCGGTGATGATCGAGCAGGTGCCGAAGATTGTGCAGATGCGGCAACACCTGGTGATGGAACAGGCAGAATTTCCCGGCGACCTGAAGGCAATGATTCGCAGCCTGGAGGCCCGCGGCCATCCGTATTCAGGAAACAGCGCTTCGCGAGTTGATTGGATGCACGGATTGGAGATTCCGATCCTAGGCGAAACGGCTGATGCCCAGTACGACGTGCTGCTGTGGGTAGGATGTGCGGGAGCTCTCAACGAACGCAATCGGTCGGTCACGCGCTCGCTCGCCGAATTGCTGCTGCGCGCGGGCGTGAAGTTCGCTGTACTCGGGCGCCAGGAGAAGTGCACGGGCGATCCTGCGAAGCGCATTGGACACGAAATGCTTTTCCAGCAACTGGCCGGGCAGAACATCGCCACTCTTGATGGTTACGGTGTTAAGAAAGTCCTCACGGCGTGCCCACACTGCTTCAATACGATGCGCAATGAGTATCCCCAGCTCGGCGGAAACTATGAGGTGGTGCACCACACCGAATTCCTCCAGCAACTCATTGCCCAGGAGAAACTCAAGGCGAAGCCCGGATCCCTCGACAAGGTGACCTTCCACGACCCCTGTTATCTTGGCCGCTATAACCAGGTTTACGACGCGCCGCGTGCGGTACTTGACGCAGTGCCGGGAGCCAACGTGGTCGAGGTCGAGAATTGGAACAAACGAAATGCGTTGTGCTGCGGCGGGGGCGGCGGATTCGCCTTCATGGAAGAGAAATCCGGCAGCCGCATGAATGGGAATCGCTCGCGTCAACTGCTGGACACGGGCGCGGAGACCATTGCGGTGGGCTGTCCGTTCTGCATGATGATGATCGATGACGGCGTGAAGACTGTTGGCTCACCCGAGCAAACGGTCGAAGTGCTGGATGTGGCGGAAGTCTTGAATCGAGCGACGAGCTAGCCCTAGACCCCGTATCAACGTAGATGTTTTATTGCGTGTAGCCCAATTCCTCCAACACCTTTTTGCGCATAGCGAACTTCATAATCTTGCCACTGCCCGTCATCTCAAATTCGTTCACGAACCTCACTTTGCGGGGAATTTTGAAGCCCGAGACCCGTCCTTTGCAGAACGCGATTACTTCTTCTTCGGTCAATGAAGTATTTGGACTTGTTTGAATAAAGGCCATGCAAACTTCCCCTAGGCGCTCATCGGGAATACCGATAACCACCGCCGCTTGTATCGAAGGATGACCGCAGAGGAAGTTCTCAACTTCCACGGCGGAAATGTTCTCACCGCCAACGCGCACGATATCTTTCAGACGCCCCGTCCAGGTGATGAAGCCATCGGCATCCATAAAGCCGACATCGCCGGTGTGTAGCCAGCCATCCTTGTCGATCGCGCGTGCCGTCTCGTCGGGCTTCTTGTAGTAGCCCCTCATGACGTTGTAGCCGCGGAAGCAGATCTCACCCTTCTGGCCGGTTGGAACTTCCTCCTCGGTTGCGGGATCAATGATCTTGATCTCTACGTCGGGCTGCGGACGGCCCATGGTGTTCATCCGCTTCTCGACTGGATCGCGCCAATCGCAGATACAAACGTTCGGGCTGCCCTCCGAAAGGCCAAACAGCGGGCATATGTACTGGATGCCGATCTCATCAGCCACCATGCGGAGGATGCTCGACGTGCCGGCCGTCCAGCCCTTTCGTAAAGATGCGCGCGAGCGACGCGAGAAGTCTTCGTGCCCGCGAAGGGCAATGAACATCGACTCCAACCCAATGTAGGTCGTGATTTGCTCGCTCTCGATCAGTTCCAGCGTCTTTCCGGCATCGAATACGGGGCCCATGTAAAGGGTGTAGCCCATCGTCAGGGCGCCAAGCAGCGCGCACACTGAACCTCCAACGTGGAACATCGGCATAGCCGAAAGGACCCGATCGCTGTCGTCGATACCAGCACGCACTGCCATCTGCGCAGCGTTGCGCAGAACCTGCCCGTGCGCCAGCATTGCGGCCTTCGGAAACGCCGTCGTACCCGAGGTGTACTGCAACAGCACAACATCGTCAGGAGTAACCTCCTGTTCCCTGCTGTGCAATTCAGGTAGACGGTCGCGTCCCATCTGCAGCACTTTGGAGTAGCCGAACATGCCGGGCTGCGCTTCACCGAGTACGATCAGGCTTTTCAACAATGGCGCGGCGGCAGCGTTCAGCTCGCCCGGCTTCGAAGTCGGAAATTCAGGGATAACATCGCGAAGGACTGCGACAAAGTCCTGGGTCAGGAACTGCGGCATAAGGATAAGAGCGCTGCTGTCCGATTGGCGCAATACGTATTCCAGTTCGCTGGCCTTGTAGCGCGTATTGATGGCCGTCATTGCGGCCCCGATGCGGGCGATGGCCAATTCGGTGACGCACGTCTCCGGCAGATTGGGAAGCCACACCGCGACGTTGTCGCCCTTCTGAATGCCTAACGCGAGCAGCCCCAAAGCAAGGTGCTCGACTTCTACTTCCAGCTGCCGCGCCGAGATGCGCCGTTCGCGGAAGATCAGCAAGTCGCGATCGCCATAACGTCGCGCGCAATCGTGCAATGCGAATCCAACAGTCTGCGAGCCCCATTCCTGCGGGGAACGTTTCTTGACTTCTTGCGCAGTAGATGAACTCATGAAACCCAATACTCCCTTATTTCGGCAGTGTGCCAACCATCTGTTGCACTTTGATACTGTCGTAAAAAATCTGTAGCTGCTGAATCATTCCGTCTTTTATGGTGAATACATCGACGGCATCGAAGACCACGTCGTTGCCGGTGGCGGTGCGACCCTCAAAATGAATGTATGCCGCCACGTTGCCCAGTTCGCTGGTGAACCACTGGGTCACGTCGTCGTAACGCTTGGGATAGAACTCGAGAACGCCGGCGTAAAAATTCCGGATCGCCTGGCGTCCTCGTAGCGGCTCCAACACCGGGAAATGCAGTACGCCTTCTGGCGCAAACACCGCAGCCAGATCGTCCAGGCGGGTCTCATTCACCGCCGAAAAATATCGCTTCGCGACCTCAACCGCATTCGTGGCCGTTGCCTGAGACATACAGTTGCTCCTCCTTGTTACTGGGCGGAAAAGCCGCCGTCCACCGGAATCGAAACGCCGGTTACGAAACTTGATTCCTCGCTCGCTAAAAAGGTCACAACGGAAGCAATTTCCTCCGGCCGGGCGATGCGATTCAGCAGTGTGAAACTCGCATACATCGCACGCATCTCTTCCGGCTTGTCGCCGCCCATGCGCTCCACGGCTCGCTGCAGCAGCGGCGTTTCGACTGCTCCCGGGCAGACAGCATTAACACGGATGTTATTGGCCGCATAATCGGACGCCATGCTGCGGGTCAATTGAATGACGCCTGCCTTCGATGCGCCGTACGCGGAAAACTCCTTGACCGCAACTAGACCCCCCACAGAGGACATGTTCACAATCGCCCCGCCGCCCGCCTTGATGATCTCAGGAACGGCGAAACGACTCATCCGGTAAACCCCATTCAGATTTACGTTGATCTGGAGTTCCCACTGCTCGTCAATAGCAGTCGTCACCGATCCCGACGTCTCAATGCCGGCGTTGTTCACCAAAATTTCGAGGCCGCCCATCTGTGCAACGGCTTCCTTCACCATGCGCTCAGCATCGGCCAACTTGGAGACGTCCCCAATTGTCTTTCCGAACTTCCCACCCGAGCCTTTCACCACGGCGTCGGCATTCTTCTCACTGAGGTCGGCGATCACGACCTCCGCTCCCTCTGCCAGAAAACGCTGGGCGATCGCCAGACCGATGCCTGAAGCTCCTCCCGTGACTAAAGCCCGTTTGCCTTTCAGTAGCATGCTTCGCTCTCCCAACTATCACTGAATCTCCAAGGCTCGCCTTACCAATTCATTCGTTACTTGGCAGCGACCGAAATTCCGTTCACCAGTTGCTGCACTCGATCCATGCACTGGAACGACGACTTGGCCTTGCTGGGGTCCGCGAACGCGGTTATGTTCCACAACACGATGTGCCGCAAACCAGCTTCGGCCAGTTCCTGCACCTGCGTTGCGACGTCCTCAGGTGTCCCATGCAGCGTGAAATATTCGACGACCTCGCGGGGCACCTTGTTCATCACTCGCATGGCGTCGTCGTAGGAAAAGCGGCTTGGCACGTAGTCATGAAAGCCAACGGCGCCTTCGCCAAACGGTGGCTCATAGCCGAAGCGCTTGAATGTTTCCGCGGGTAAGAGCAGGCAGAGTCCCTTCACCAGGATGTGGTCCATCAGCTTGGGAATGGCGTTGCGGTCTTCATCGACGATGACATAGGCTAGCATGCCCGGGGTAACCGCGTTCTCGCTTCGCCCTGCTTCTTTCGATGCCTCTCGAATCTTGCTAAGCTTCGCGCCGTATTCCTCAGGGGTCATTCTCGTCGGCAGCCAGCCGTCCGCCAGCTTACCTGTAATGGTCAACATGCGCGGACCGTGCGAAGCGAGCCATACCGGCGGAGCTTTGCCTTCGTAAGGTTCGAGCCCAAGGACGGCTCCTTCCAACTTCCAGTGTTTGCCGTCGAAGTCTACGGCCTTGCCGCCCGACTCCCAGAGCAGCCGCATGATCCTTAGGCCTTCTTCGAGCTTGGAGACCGGTTGATCGAAGCTGAAGCCGTAAGGAGAGATGTTGCACTGCTCGCCCGAGCCGAGTCCCAGAATGGTTCGTCCCTTAGCGATGTGATCGACCGTCAGTGCGGCCTGCGCCAGCATCGCCGGATGACGCCGGATCAAGTCCGTGACGCCGACGGCGACCTTGATCTTGCTAGTGTTCGCCGCGACCGCCGACATCACCGTCAGTGGCTCCAGGTACACGTCGGCGCTCTTCTGATAGTTCGCCAGCGGCGTGACCTCCGGAATCCAAATGGACTGCGGGTGCCAGCCCATCAGGTGACACGGCCACCACACGGCATCGTAGCCCTTGGCTTCGCCGCGTTGTGCCTGTTGCAGAACTTTGTCGAACGGCGGCATGATGCCGCCAGGTATTCCGATCTCAATCCTGTCCATGTTTGGTTACACCTTAGTTTCTGAGCCGCGAAATTCCAGCTTGCGCATGGACTTCGGATCAACTTTGTCACGAAGAATTTGTATTTGCTCGGCAGTAGGAGCTTCTGTTTCCGGCACCTTGTCCGGCATCAGCAATTCGAACCCAGTCTTTTCCTGCACCTGTTTCGGCGTGATGCCGTGATGCACGGACTTCAAGCGCATGCGCTTGCTGGTCGGTTCAAAGTCCATCACACACAAATCGGTGATGACAATCTGCGGACCGTTTTTCAACCCGAGCTTCTGTCGAGCATCGCCACCGTCCAGATAGCCGGGAGCTGCGAGGAAATCGACCTTCTCAACAAACGTTCGTGAATTGTGAGTGGTCGACCAGATATAGATTTTCTTGTCGAGCGTTGCCATGTCACCCATACCGGCTGAGCCGGGCAGCCGGACTTTCGGCTTCTTGAAATCGCCGATGACGCTGTTGTTAACGTTCCCAAACTTATCGATCTGCGCGCCGCGAATACAGAACGTCTCCAACGTATTGCGGCAGACATAGCCCCACATGTCTTCAAGCTGGGGCAGATACATGACACAGTTCTTCCACATGGTGGGATCGAGGGTGTTGCCCACAATGTAGCCCGGATCGGCATCAACGCCGACCGCGCCTGCCACCCAGGTCAATCCAGGAGCGTGCGTCTGACGCGCGAGCAGAGCCGCGGAAACCGGAATGAACGATACCGTGCCATTCAACATGATGTCGTCGTCGGTAAACTGGCGAGCCAGCGTTACCACCATCAATTCGTCGATTGTGTAATCGGTAAACTTTTCTGCCATCGCTAGCTCCACTTCCGAATGCGCAGCAGCGCGGCCGCACCGCCGGCCAGTTGCAGATACTCAGCGTGGGACTTTGGACCAAACACATACTTGTCGAGAAACTTCTTCGTGCCTTCCGCCGTGCGCGATTCACTGGCGTAGTCAGCGAAGAACTCGCGATCGAAACTGTATTGCGGATACAGCGAACACGGATGCGCGCCGAAGGGCAACTCTACGATGGCGTCGACCTTGAAGTACGGGATGCCGGTGTGAATCGGGGTGCGCCGGATTTCGTCCGTGTCAACGATCTCCTCCACCGTGACGATCACCTTCTTCGCCGCGCGCGGGAACACGTCGACATCCGTCCAGATCGGCTTGGGAAAGAACTGGACATTGCCATACTTGTCTGCCCGATGCGCATGAAGGATGGTGACGTCTGGCTCAAGTGCGCGGACCGCGATGACCTTTTCGCCAGTGAAGGGGCAGTCAATGACCTTCGTGATGTCGGGATGGGTTTCGAGCAGCTGCGAGCCCAGGCCGGAGCGCGTAACGCCGAAGCTCAACCCCTTGGCGCCGGCCTGCATGCGCGTCAGAAACTGATGCTCGGTGTATTCCTCGACTTCCAATCGCCCCGCTTCCACCTCGCGTCGGAAGTTGTTGGCCATGCCAAACTCGTCCAAGTTCACGATGATGTAACTGACCTTCTCCACACAGCCGGCGGCGATCATCCAGTCCATACCGATGCCGCCGACAAGCTGCACAACCTTCAGTCGCTTCTTGCCGGCACGTATCAGCTCGCGGATCATGCCCATAGGAGCCATCTGCGTACCCATGCCTTGCAGACCCACGACATCGCCGTCGCGGACCAGCCCGGCCGCTTGCTCCAGGCTTACTACCTTATCTTCTTTTTTTGCAGCCATTCCGCCCCTCGTTTATGGCCTAGCGCGGACAACATCGCCCCGCCAACTATTTCTTGCTATCCGATTTCTCGACCGGCTCTTCGCGAAATACCTGGCAGCTGTTGCGGAGAATCGGCAGCCACTTCTGACGATGCTCTTCCTCGCTGCTCACGTATTCCTGCTCCAGCCCGGAGTGCTTGCCGATCAGCAAGGTTGCGCAAAAGCCCACCGCTGCCTGAAAGACTTCCACCAGGTGCACACATCCCTGGCTTCGCCCCACCAGCTCGATAATCCTGCGGTTGATACCGATGCCGATGACCTGTCCCTTTAACTTCGCGACGTTATCCAGAGCTCGCGGACAATACGTGGGATATGGCCGTCGCGACATCACTGCCGATGCGTCGTCAATCATCCCGGTGTCCGCATCCACCACCAACTCAGCATGAAAGCTGTGTTCCAGATCGAACAGCGACGCACGCACCTTAAACTTGCCCGAACCGTCGTCGATGACTTTGACGTTGATGTTGCGCTCGTAGATCTTCGGAAAGTCATTCTCGTCCCCGCCGACCTTGCCGAACACCAGCGGGAGCGACTTACCGGCACTACTCACAATCGAATCCTCCGCGCGTCGCCACCGACGCGCTAAATCTCGCAGGCGTACAGAACGTTGAACACCGTATTGAACTTCTGAAAGCCGGTCACGATGGAGAAGTAGGAACCCAACTCGAGTATCTGGCTGTCGTTGAAGTGTTCATGCAAGCGCGCCAGCGACTTCTCTTCCAGCATGCCTTTGCTGTCCAGGCACATCTTGTCGGCCAGCATTAGCACCGCTTTCTCACGGTCGGAGAAGAGTTTCGACTTCTCATACTCGTGGATCTCATCCAGCTTTTCCTGCGGTATGTTATTTCGCCTGGCCCAGGCGACATTGGCTGCCTTTCAATAATCGCAGCCGTTTAGCCACGCCATTCGCAGACGCGCCAGCTCCTTGATCTCGGTCTCAACGGTTCCCGCCAGCAGCGTCGCGTACAGATCGTTGAACTTCAGGAAGACCTCCGGGCAGCGCGCCATCAATCGCGCCCACACGGTATCGCCAATGTACTGGTCAAACATTTCGACCATTTCCTTCATCTGCGGAGTCAGGTCGTCGTTCTCAACTAACGGTATGACCGGCATGTTTTCTCCTATGCGTGATTCGACAATCACGCGCTGCGATATTTCGGCATTACTTCTCTACCAAACATTTCCAGCGACTTCAGTACCGACTTGCGATCTGGTCCTTTCGGCAGACGGAATCGGAGTACGAGATAATCGACGTCGAACTCCTTGGCATACATTTCAATCTGCTGAATGCACTCATCTGGCTTACCAATGACGAAATGTTTGCGCACGCGCTCTGGGGTGAAGTCCGACTCCTGTTTGAAGTCCGGATGATGTGTAAGAATTCCGTACCGGAAATAAAACAGCCACTCCTGGATCGTGACCTCCAGGAACAGATTCTCTTCCTCGCGTGAGTTGGCGCACCATGCGTCACGCATGAGCACGACCTGCGAACGGTTGCCATTCTCTTTAGCAGAATCGCGATACAGCTTGACCTGATCGAGCCAGCGTTGCTTATCCAGTGGAAATGGATCGCTGCACCAGGCGTCGCCAAGCTTTCCGGCTCGCGCAATCGTCTTTGGGAACATGCCGCCGACCCAGATTTCGGGTCGCGGCGTCTGGTAGGGTGTTGGGCTCAGCATTACGTCGCGGTATTGGTAATACTCCCCTTCGTGCGTAAACTTCTTGCCCGTCCAGGCTTTCAGGATTACTTCAAAGCCTTCCTCGAACATCGCGCCGCGTTTCTCGTGCGGCACGTTGAAGAATTGGCTGTAGCCAGGGTGATACCCGGAGGCAACGCCCATGATGAGCCGTCCCCGCGACAGCTGGTCGATGAGCGCAAACTGCTCCGCCAACTCCATCGGATTGTGGAGCGGCGGAATGCAGATATAGGTGCCGAGCCTGGTTCGCTTCGTTCTCTCAGCCAGCGCGGCCAGCAGGGTCAGAGGCGACGGGAAGAAACATTCCGACCGGCCATGGCGCTCTGGCACCTGAATCGAGTCAAAACCGTACTGCTCTACCAGGTCAGCCTCGGCGTGCAGTTGGTCGATGAAAGCGCTAACCTCGTCGCGCGTCGGCTGCGGGCGGTCGTAGTCGCCTGCATGTGTGTCGAGCAAGTAGCCGATCTTCACCAATTCCCCCCGCTCAGCTGAACTTCGGTAAGACTTTGTCGCCGAATAGTCGAATCGCCTTCATGACGTGCTCGTGGTCAGGCCCGGTTGGGTGTCGCAGATACAGGATCATGTACTCGCACCCGACGTGGTCACGGTAGCGTTGAATCTCGTCGATGACCTGTTCGGGCGTGCCGGCGATGATTCGGTTGGGTTCGACACGGTCGAAGGTCCACTCTTCGTCCTTCACTGTCTTCACCCACGGCTCCCATTGGGTGTTGAAGCGTCCGGACTCGAAAAAGCCAAGATTCTTGTAGAACAGATGCGAAGTCCGTAGCGGCGGCCACCACACTCGCTCAATCTCCTCGCGGTTCTCGGCCAGCATGAACGCGCGCATGATCACGACTTCCGATGGATTGTTGTGCTCTTTCGCTTCTTTGCGATAAATCTCCGCCCACGAACGCATGACCTCGATGTGATGGAGGGGATCGGAGATCCAGCCACTACCTAAGCGCCCAGCGCGTTTGAGCGCCGGTTCCGACATGGCGCCCACCCAGATTGGGGGATGCGGCTGTTGCACCACCCGGGGCGTGATGCTGACATTCTCGAAATTGTAGAACTTTCCGGAGTACGAAAACGACTTCTTAGTCCAGGCGCCGCGGATTACTTCGATGTCTTCGTTGAATAGTTGCGCGGCATCTTTGACCTCTTTGCCGAACAACCGGAACTCCGATTCGATCAGGCCGAGGCCAACCCCCAGTATCGTGCGGCCGCGCGAGATGTTGTCCAGAACCGCCCAAGCCTCGGCGATGTTGATGGGATGCCATTCCGGCAATTGCAAGATCGCGGTACCCAAACGTATGCGCGAGGTGCGCGCTGCGATCGCTCCGAGCAGAACCTGCGGAGCCGGCAGGTAGCCATCGGGCATCATGTGATGCTCGGGCACGAAGACCGAGTCGAAGCCGAATTCCTCGGCTAATTCCGCCTCGCGCAGGATCTCCTTGTACAACTGAGGAATGTTGCTGCCCTCAGGCGGGTCCTGCGTATTGACCAACATGCCGAATTTCAAGCAGCAGAGCTCCCGGAAGCAGAGTCACAGCGTAGGTGCCGGAATCGTGCCAAACTTCGACTCACATCTTACCAAACAAACGTTTGGCAGACTGGAATGCTATGTCGTTTTGGGCGGCGTGTCAAGGCAACAAAGGGACTGTCTGGTCCGGAGCCTGGAGGACCGCGGCCGTCCTATCCGAAGAGGTTGTAGGGGGTATGCTGAGTGGGTATGCTGAGTGGGTACGCCGGCAACCTTCAACCGAGACTGACGGATGCCGAAAGCCAACTACCC
>Ga0187884_10003489_pt1 | contig 12213 bp, 5 predicted proteins | sample June2016WEW_20_4_FD_132983 | JGI IMG/M metagenome (GOLD analysis project Ga0187884, IMG submission 132983) | Peatland microbial communities from SPRUCE experiment site at the Marcell Experimental Forest, Minnesota, USA - June2016WEW_20_40 | ecosystem: Environmental > Terrestrial > Soil >...
ATCGCCAACCGCCGCGCGTTCTTCGATCTCGGCGGCCCGCTGCTCGAATGGGCGGTCGCCGACCGCCGGCCCGCGGCGCTGCTGCTGTTCGATCTCGATCGCTTCAAGGAGGTCAACGACACGGCCGGCCATCAGGCCGGAGATCGCGTGCTCAAGGCGTTCTGCGACCTGGTTGCGGCGTCGATGCGGCCGGGCGATCTGTTTGGCCGGCTCGGCGGCGAGGAATTTGCCTGCCTGGTGGCGAACGTGTCCATGGCGCAGGCGCTGCACACCGCGGACCAGTTGCGCCGCGAGTTCGAAGCGATGCGCTTTCCCGGTCTCGAGGGCAACGCCACCGTCAGCGTCGGCGTGGCGATGGCGAGCGAAGCCGGCCGAAGTTTGCCGGCGCTGCTGGCAATCGCCGACCGGGCGCTCTACCGCGCCAAGGCCGACGGTCGTAACCGCGTCGCGCCGGCGCCGCTGGTCCTGGTGGACATCAGCACCGGCGAAACCGCGCACCGGATGCTAGAGAGAGCAGCCGCCATCGCGGCGCCCGCTGCCGGCTAAACCAAAGCTACGGCTGATACGGCTTGCAGACGAGCGCCTCGTCGCGGATTCCGCTGCGCTCGATCCAGGCCGCGCCGCGGCGTCAATGCAGATTGACGGCGTTGTGCATGGCCAGATGCCAGTACGCGGCATTCGAGTCGGGCGGCATCGTGCCATCGCTATGATGAACGAACTCGATGGCGTCGTTATGCGCGTCGTTGCCGATGAGCGGCGACCAGTGTTGCGCTTGGGCAGCGCTGAGGCGCTCAAGCTCGGCGGCGTCGTCCGGCCCGTTGGAGTTGCCGGCGTTGGTACCGAGGCTCGGATGAAAAATGAAATTGTCGTTGCCGGGTCCGCCGATCGACACCGGCGCGCCGGAGGAATTCGCCGGCGGATCCAAGATATCGGCTCCGCCATGGCCGTCGCTCGCCACAACGAAATTGGAGGTCGAATACGTTCCGACCAATGTGAGCGTGGCGGATAATCCGTCGCCGGACGAATCGGTCACCGTCAGTGTCGTCAGGCCATCCGCGCTGCTGCTGGCTGATACGGTCGTATCCGCGGCACAAAATCCGACCAGATCGATGACATCCGAATGCGCCGCGTCTGGTGCGGTTCCGGTAAAGCCCGCTATTTGTCCAACGAAGGTTTCGGGCTGGTCGAGGACGAGGGTGCCGGTTGCTCCGGCGAAGGTCACATAGTCCGAAGCCGGCACGCTGACGGTCGAGGATTGGCCGGCGGCGACCGTGACTGGTGTCAGCGGCTGTTGGAACAGCTCCGCGCTGGTCAGATCGACGAAACCGCTGTCGCCGGCCTCGTATTGTGCCAGCAGCTGAGACGTTCCGTAGTCGTTGGCGAAATAGTCGATCGCGATTGCGTAAGAACCGGTTGTCGGAGGGGTAAAGGTGTAGGTGTGGGTATCGTCGCTGAGCGGGCTGACAACGGCGTGTTCGCCGTCGTCGTTGATCAGCGGGTTTCCGTCGATCGACAGCACCGAGCCGTCATCTGAATTCAGTCGGAACGTGTAGGCCACCCCACCGGTCAGCTCGATGTAGCCGTCCAACTGGTAGTAGCTGCTGAAGGGCGAGTTGGTGGCAACGTTAGTAGCCGTGAGGTTCGTTATCGAATTCGCGTCGTTCTGGCCGGCAGCGTTGAGGAATTGAGCGATGTCGCCTTGGCCAGACGGGACCATGTTATAATTGATATCAGTGGCGACGAAGGTGGCATCGGGGGTCTGCCCGATGGCATCGGTGACCGAGCCGTCACCGATGACGTAAGTCAGCGGGCTGATGATCTCGCCAACCAGCCCGCTGCCGGGATGGAACATCACCTCGGCCTTTCCCGCGTCGTCCGTCACCGCGAAGTTGTCCTGGGCGTAATAACCGTCGAGCTGGATCGATTCTTCCAGCGTCTCGCCGTTGTAGATCGCCAGCGTACCGCTGCCTTCACCGCCGGAGCTGACCGCTGACGGCGTCCAGACCACATGATCGCATGACGAGTAGGTAAGGTTAGTCAGGTCGAGCGCGTCGCCCGTGCTGAAACCGCTCACCGTGCCGCCATAGCACTGCGCGAGCCCGAGCGTGCCAGCGCCGGTGAACGTGACGTTCTGATCAAAGGCATCTTGGAAATCGGCAATCCCGCCGCCGGTAATCACAACGTCGCCGCAGCCGCTGACGTTGCTGTTGACATCGAGCATGCCGCCGTTCGCCTCCAGCGTCCCGGCATTGATGATGGTGTTGCAGCCGGTATCGAGGGTGAGCGTGCCGCCGGAGCTATTGGCGTCGATCGTGCCGCAGGACGTGTTGATGAGCGTCAGTTCGGAGGACCAGTTGCCGATCTGGCCGGCACCGGAAATATCCTCGGAATTGATGAGAACATTGCAGCCATCGCCGCAGGCGCCGACGATGTTGTCGCTTGAGTCGGACAGGACAACCGAACCGGTGCCTTGCAGGCAAACCACGCCGTCGATCACGAGACTCGGGTCATACGCTGCCGGCGCGAGCGTGATCGTGCCGTCATTGTCGATCGTTCCCTGCAATGTCAGCGACGTGCCGTCGTTGACCAGCACGTTGCTGCCGCAGGCGATGGTCACGTCGTCGAAAGTGCTGTTGCCACAGACCGTCTCGATCAGGCCATCCCAGCTCGTGGCCAGCGTGCCGCCGGAGATCGCCGTGTCGGAGAGTTCGACGACAGAGCCGTTGCCGTACGCCGCGATCGTCCCGCAGTTATCGACGCAAGAGTCATCGAACGTGATCGCGCCGTGATGCGTCGCCTCGATCGTGCCGCATGCTCCGTTCGCGATCGTGGCATCATCGAACGACACCGTGCCGTGATGCGTCGCCTCGATCGTCGCATCATTGCGCACGCGATCGTCGGAAAAATCGACCTGCGCATCGTGTCCGCGGGCAACGATCTCGGCGCCGCTGATGTTGTGGACATAGGCGTCGATCGCAACCTCGCTATGACTCGACGCGAAGACCTCGTTGGAATTAATGAGCGCACTCTTGATGCCGAGCTCACCGCCGCGAGTGGCTTCGAGCAGCCCGTTGTTGATGATGGCGTTTGTGCCAGTGTTGATGGTCCGGGCCTTGCCATCGACATCGGCATTGATCGTGTTGACTCCGTCACCGCAGCCGTTGACGAGTGTCAGCAAGTCATCGCCGGTGCCGATCTGGCCGGCGCCCGTGATGAGGCCGAGGTTGTCCAATGTGGCGTTTGTATCAGCTGCGCCGACGATTTCGGCGCCATCGCCGTCAAGCGTGAAGGTGCCGCCGCCCTCGAACGTGACCGTGCCGCCGAGCGTGGTCGTACCCTGCAGGTCGACTGTCGCGCCGTCGTTAGTTTGTATGAAGCTGCCGCCGGTGACAGCGACGCTCTCGAAGGTGTTGATCCCGCTCGTTACCCCAATCGTGCCGCCGTCGCTCGTTTCGAGAATGCCGCCGACGATGGTCGCCCCGAAAAGGGCGACTATTGCGTCAGTCCCGACGGCTTCGATCGTGCCGTTCACCGTAATGTCGCCCGCAACCGCATAATTGGTGACGGTATCGCCTTCGATCATGACGAAGCTGTCGGCAGTCGCCTCGATCGTGCTGGTGTTGGTCACGGTTGTGGGGTCAATCGCCAGAATGCCGCCGTTGGTCGCTTCCATCAGGCCGTCATTGGTGACCGCACCGCCGGGTTCGACGGTAAGCGTCTGGCCGTTAAGGTTGGCGTTGATGATTCCGTCCGCGTCGTTCTGGAGTGTCAGAGCGCCGTCGTTCTGACCGATCGCGCCGGCGCCAGAAATGGTGTCGTTCTGGTTTTCCAGATGGACGGTGGTAAAGCCTTGGCCGGTCATGCCGGCGATGATGTCTTGCGAGCCCGATCCGCCTTCCAGGATGATATCGCCGCCGCCGGAAAGTATGGGATACGGTTGGTTGAAATAGAGAATGGTTTTGTCACCGGTGGAATTGAGTTCGATCGTCCCGGAATTTTCGATGTTGTAGGGACTCGCTAGCGCCAGAGAACTGTTGTCGCTTACCGCGATCGTGCCGGCATTGATGATGGTGGCCACGTTGGTGTTGTGCGTCGACCCATTCGCGGTCTCGATCTCATTGCTGCTGCCGCTGACGGTCGCGATCTCGCCGCCCGCGGCGGTCGACACAAAGCCCTGCAAGATGGTGGCGTTGTCGAGATTGATCTGCGAGCCGGCAAAGACCTCGATATGACCGTCCACACCGCTGTTATCGGACGGATTGAAGGTTGAATTGTCGATCGTGGTGTTTTCGATCGTCAATCCGCCGCTGCCAGTCGCCTCGATCGTTCCGCTATTGACGATCTCGTTGATGGCAAAGTTGTCGGTCGCCGGGCTGTCATTATCGATGACCAGCGCGGTCGTGCCGCTGGCGTTGATAACCCCGGATGCCTCATTGATCAGCAGGAAGGACGGGTCGCCGGCACCGATATTGCCGGCGCCCGCAATCATGGTGTTGACGTTGTCGAGTGTTCCGCCGCTGGAGGCGGCGATGATCTGAACGGTGTTGCTCGCGCTGCCGTCCAGCGAGATCGAGGCGCTGGTGGTGTTGAGGCCGTCGGTGTCGATCGTGACTGTGCCGTCGATCACCAGATTTGTCGGCTGCGCCGTCGGCCCGTTGGTTGGCCCACCGACATCGATCTCGCCGTTGGCGCCGTCGATGTGGATGGTGCCCTGGAGTTCAAGTTGGGCACCCTGAAAGACCCCCAGATAGCCATCGACCGTCAGCGAGCCCTCGGACGCGCCGTCTAAGACACTCATATTGGCGCCGGTCGCCACCACAACGTTGATGTTGCTGCCGCTTGCGCCTGAGCCGCTGGTGGTGAGCGTGCCGCCTTGAATGGTCGCGTCGGCGAGTTCTACCAGCGCGTTGGCTCCGATCGCCTCGATCGTGCCGCCGGCGTTGTTGATCGTATTGCTTATGTTGACCGTGCCGCCGTCGGCCAGGATCGTTCCGAGATTGTTGACCGGGTCGTCGATCTGCAGCGTGCCGCCGGCCGCCGCCTCCAGCACGCCGGAATTGCTGACGGTGTTGCCGGTATCGATGACCAGGATTCCCGAATCGGTGGCGAGCAGCGGCTTCGCTTCGATGAGGCCGGCGCTGCCGTTGACCAACGTGAGAGCGCCGTCGCCTTGCCCGATCGTGCCGCTGCCGATGATGGTGTTATTGACGTTGACCAGAGTTGCGCCGCTGCCGGGAACGCCGGTGATCAGGTTCTCGGCGGTCGCACCGAGCATTTCGATCTTGCCGCTGTCCAGCAGGTAGACCGTGCCGTTGATCGCCAGCGTCGGATCGCTGCCCGAGGAATTGATCTCGATCAGCCCGGAATTACTGATGCCGTTCGAGACAGTGAGCGCGCCGTTACTAATGATATTGAGGGTTGCGCTTGCGCCGATGATCAGGCTGGCGACGGCTTCGGCTTCGTCGATGGTCACCTTCACCGGCAGATCGATTTCAGCACCCTGCGACGTCCCCGGCGCGCCGCCGCCGGTCCAATCCGACCCGGTTTCCCAGGTGCCGTTCAATGCAGATTGCCAGGCGATGGTGGCCGACGACGGCTGACCCGTGACCGTCGGCGTATTGGTCGTGATGGTCACGGTCCCCGAAACGTTGGCCGGGCCGGTGGGGCCGGGTACTGGAATGTTGATGGTGAACGGATTGCCGCCGTTCTCCTGCAGCAGGTGCTGAAGATTGTTCAGCTCGCCCGGCGGTGTGGAACTGCCGGGGGTGCCGGGGGTCGGCTGCGAATTTTGACTTGGATTATTGAGGAGGTTGAGGGTTTGGAAGACCTGCTGAATGATCGCTTGCTCGAACGCGACCTGCGCAGCCGTCATCGCCTGGACCTGGACCAGCGGCTGCGCGCCGGGGCCTTGCGGCGTGACGTAAGTCACGGTTCCGGTTTGCGATACGGTGGCGATGATGTTGCCGTTGGCGTCGATGAGGTCGTACTGGCCGTGGCCGGTGCTGCCGGGATCGTCCACCACCGCGAACGAGTAGGTCACATTGCCGACCGTGGCGGTGATGGTGGCGACCTGCTCGACGAAGCCGGTGGTGCCGCGGATGCCCATCGTCGCCACCGGCGTTTCGATGTTCATGCCGCCGGTATGGGCGACCTTGCCGGCGACGAAGGCGAAGGTGCCCTCGACCAGGCTGAACAGCGCCCCATTCGACGTTCCGTTCGGATCGTAGGAATATTCGTTGAGCGCCATCCGCGTATTGGGAACGAGATTGAGCGCGGTGCCGTCGGGAAAGCCGATGCCGACCGAGGAATTGGCCCCGGTCTGGATGACGTCGCTCTTGTAGACGGCGTCGCCGACATGGAGCGCGACGGCGACGCCGTTGCGCATGACGGTGACGTCGCCGACCACCTTCTCCACCTTGCCGATGGCGTCGGGCGGTGTCGTCGGTTGCGCCTGCGCGTATTCGCCGGGCGTCGGCGAGCCGGCCAGAAGATCGACCAGATCGGGGGAAAGCCGCGCGCCGTTCGGCGCGACCAGGGCCGGGTGCTTTTCGCCGGCAAAATAGCCGGGAATGAGATGGTGGCGGCCGTCATGGCCGGTGAGCACGAGGTCGGGCCCGGCGCGGTGGAACTGGCCGCGAAACAGCAGTTCGGCGTCGGGAACGCTGATGGATTCGGCGTGAGAGGCATCGGTAGGGATGACCGACAAACTACTGCCGTAGCCGCCCTCAGCCGCGGACGCGTAAGCCGTTCACCGCTCCCCGTCGCGCTCCATCGAGCGCGAACGATCAGCCCACCCCCTTGCCGGCTTGCGCGCCGTCACCCTCTTTTGAGGTCCCCAGTGGCCGGCGAGCAAACGCTACAATGCGCTATCTAGGCTGCGGCGGCAAGATCATCGTAAATTAAAGGGTGAAAAAGCTTCGCTTCGCCCGGCTCGCCTTGTTGCTGTAGGGTTTCGCGAAGCTGGCGCTTGTTCGAAGGTCAGGAGCCGGGCGTGCTTTAAGTCCGCTCGTCCCGCCGCGGGCAGTTTCGCAGGGTCGTGTGCAATCGGGGGAGCGGATATGAGTGAGCGCCCAAGCGCGCTGCTGACGGACCTTTACCAGCTCAACATGATGCAGGCCTACCTGGATCATGGCGAGACGAAAACCGCGGTGTTCGAGTTCTTCGTCCGCGCGCTGCCGGCCCGCCGCGGCTTCCTCATCGCCGCCGGACTGGAGCAGGCGCTCGATTTTCTCGAAAACACCCGCTTCCCGGCCGCGGAGATCGACTGGCTCAGAAGCACCGGCCGGTTCGGCGACAACCTGCTCGATTATCTGCGCGAGTTCCGCTTCAGCGGCGACGTCCACGCCATGCCGGAAGGCACGGTTTTCTTTGCCAACGAGCCGATCCTGCGCATCACCGCGCCGCTGCCGCAGGCGCAATTCGCCGAATCGCGCCTGATCAATATCCTGCATCTGCAAACGCTGATCGCCGCCAAGGCGGCGCGCGTGCTGCTGGCCGCTCCCGGCAAGTTGCTGGTCGATTTCGGGCTGCGCCGCGCGCATGGCGCCGAGGCCGGGCTGATGGCGGCGCGGGCGAGCTATATCGCCGGCTTCGCCGGCACCGCGACCGTGCTTGCCGGCCGCGATTTCGGCATCCCGATCTACGGCACGATGGCGCATTCCTTCATCGAGGCGTTCGCCGACGAGACGGCGGCGTTCGCGGCCTTCGCGCAGTCGCGCCCCGACAATCTCGTGTTGCTGCTCGATACCTACGACACCGAAGCGGCGGCGCGGAAGGTCGTCGCGCTGGCGCCCAGGCTCAAGGCCAAGGGGATCGCGATCCGCGGCGTTCGTCTCGACTCCGGCGATCTCGTCGCGCTGTCGCGCAGCGTGCGCGGCATCCTCGATGCCGGCGGGCTTAACGACGTGACGATCTTCGCCAGCGGCGGGCTCGATGAGGACGCGATCGCCGGCTTTGCGCGGGTCAAAGCGCCCATCGACGGCCTTGGCGTCGGCACCAGCCTCACCACATCGTCCGACGTGCCGGCGCTCGATTGCGTTTACAAGATGCAGGAATATGCCGGCCTGGCGCGGCGCAAGCGCTCGGCGAACAAAGCCACCTGGCCGGGGCGCAAGCAGGTGTGGCGGCGCTACGGGCCGGACGGCCGCATGGCCGGCGACCTGCTCGGCCTGGAAGGTCACGACGGGGACGGCGAGCCGCTGATCCAGCCGGTGATGCAGGGCGGCCGGCGCTTGCGGCCGGCGCCCTCGCTCGACGACATCCGCCGCCACGCCAAGCGCGAGCTTGAACGTCTGCCGGAGCCCTTGCGGCGGCTCGAACCGGGCACGACCTATCCGGTCGAGGTCGCCGACGAACTGGTGCAGCTTGCGGCGGAGGTCGATCGCCGCGTCCAGGAGAAGGCGCCGGCATCCTCACCGCCATGAGCGAATGCGATCAGTAGCATCAGCGAATGCGATCACGACTGATGAGCGAACACACGACGATCAATGGCAGCGACGTCCTCATCGTGGTGGACGTGCAGAACGACTTTTGTCCCGGCGGCGCGCTGCCGGTTCCGCGCGGCGACGAGGTCGTGCCGATCATCAATCGTCTGGCCGCGCGGTTTCGCAATGTGGTGCTGACGCAGGACTGGCACCCGGCCGGGCACTTTTCCTTCGCCTCGAGCCATCCCGGCAAAAAGCCGTTCGAGACCATTGCCGCGCCCTACGGTCCGCAGGTGCTGTGGCCCGATCACTGCGTGCAACGAAGCTGGGGCGCCGAATTTCATCACGCGCTGGACATTCCGCATGCGGCGCTGGTGCTGCGAAAGGGCATGGCGCGCACCATCGATTCCTATTCCGCGTTTTACGAGAACGACCGCACCACGCCGACCGGCCTCACCGGCTATTTGCGCACGCGCGGCCTGTCGCGCGTCTTCCTCGCCGGCCTCGCTTTCGATTTCTGCGTGCGCTATTCGGCCGAGGACGCCCAGCGCGAGGGTTTCGCGGTTTTCGTCATCGAGGACGCCTGCCGCGGCATCGATATGGACGGCTCGATGGCGGCGACGCGCGGAACCCTGGCGGCGCTCGGCGTCGCCTGCATCGCGGCGCTGGAATCGACTTGAAAGCCCGCCGCCCGCGGAACCGCACCTTCCGGTAGCGATTTACCCGTCAGGCTTGCGCGCGGCAGTGCAGCGTTACTGTGTGCAATGCACAAAAATCGTTGACTCGGCGCAAAAGAGGCGAGACATTGACAAAACCTTAACATTTGGGTCGCCGATGCGTCATCAAGCGGTCGAATCGCCGTCCAGCCTGCCCTCGCTGATGATGCCCTGCCCGATCTGCTCGGGACGTATGGCGTTTCACGCCCGGCATCCGGTTACCGCCGATCTCGATGACACCGTCTATGCCTGCCGGAACTGCGGCGCCGAACTCATTCGCACCTCGGTCCGCCAGGTGGCTCGGCCGGCCCCGCCGGCCCCGCTTAAGAACGCCGAAGCGGCCTGAACCGCATCGTTCCGGCCGAGCGCCCCGGCCTAATCCATCACCACAATCATTTGATGGCCCGCCTCCGGGTGCCTTTACCTCTCCCCACTGGGGAGAGGTAATTATCCCAAATTTAATTCCTTGAAGAAGTCGTTGCCCTTGTCGTCGATGACAATGAAGGCGGGGAAGTCGACCACCTCGATGCGCCAGATCGCTTCCATGCCGAGCTCGGGATATTCGACGCACTCGACCTTTTTGATGCAATGCTCGGCGAGATTCGCCGCCGCGCCGCCGATCGAGGCGAGATAAAAGCCGCCGTATTTCTTGCAGGCCTCGCGCACGGTGGCCGCGCGGTTGCCTTTCGCCAGCATCACCATCGAGCCGCCGGCGGCCTGGAAATCCGCGACGAAGGAATCCATGCGGCCGGCCGTCGTCGGCCCGAACGCGCCCGAGGCGTAGCCTTCCGGCGTCTTCGCCGGGCCGGCGTAATAGATCGGATGGTTCTTGAAATAGTCGGGCAGGGGCTCGCCGCGCTCCAGCCGCTCGCGCAGCTTGCCGTGCGCCATGTCGCGCGCCACGATCAGCGGGCCGTTGAGCGACAGCCGCGTCTTGATCGGATGTTTTGATAGCTGCGCCAAGATCTCCTGCATCGGCTTGTTGAGGTCGATCTGCACCACCGCGCCGCCGAGCTTTTGCGTATCGACCTCCGGCAGATATTTCGCCGGATTGTGCTCGAGCTCCTCCAGGAACACGCCGTCGCGGGTGATCTTGCCCAGCGCCTGGCGGTCGGCCGAGCACGACACGCCGAGCCCGATCGGCAGCGAGGCGCCGTGGCGCGGCAGCCGGATCACGCGCACGTCGTGGCAGAAATATTTGCCGCCGAACTGCGCGCCGACGCCGAGCGCCTGGGTCATCTTCTGGATCTCGCGCTCCATGTCCCTGTCGCGGAAGGCGTGGCCGTCCGCGGAGCCGTGCTCCGGCAGCGTGTCGTAATATTTGCAGGAGGCGAGCTTGACCGTCTTCATCGTCATTTCCGCCGAGGTGCCGCCGATGACGATGGCGAGATGGTAGGGCGGGCAGGCCGCGGTGCCGAGCGTCAGCACTTTCTCCTTGAGGAAGGCGAGCATTCTTTCACGGGAAAGGATCGACGGCGTTGCCTGGAACAGAAAGGCCTTGTTGGCGGAGCCGCCGCCCTTGGCGATGAACAAAAACTTGTAGGCGGCGTCGGCTTCGCCCGCGCCTTCGGCGTAGATCTCGACCTGCGCCGGCAGGTTCGTGCGGGTGTTCTTCTCCTCGAACATGGAAATGGGCGCGAGCTGCGAATAGCGCAGATTGCGTTTCAGATAGGCGTCGCGCGCGCCCTCGGCGAGCGCCGCCTCGTCGCCGCCGTCGGTCCAGATAAGCCGGCCCTTCTTGCCCATGATGATCGCGGTGCCGGTGTCCTGGCACATCGGCAGCACGCCGCCAGCGGCGATGTTGGCGTTCTTGAGAAAATCGTAGGCGACGAATTTGTCGTTGTCCGACGCCTCCGGGTCCTCGACGATGGCTTTGAGGCTCGCCAGATGCGCGGGGCGCAGCAGATGATTGATGTCGGTGAAGGCTGCTTCCGCCAGCGCCCGCATCGCCTCGCGCGGCACCACCAGCAGTTCCTCGCCCAGCACCCGCTCGATGCGCAATCTGTCGGCGGAAATCTTGCGGTACGGCGTTGTGTCCTTGCCGAGCGGGAACAGCGGGGTGTGCTTATAGGGCGGCGTGGGGTGGGTGGAGAGCGGTGCGTTCATTTGGGGATACCTTGTCGGGGCGGTCGGTTTATAGCGCAGCCGGCAGTTCTGTCATACCCGGGCTTTCCCGTTGCGGGCCGTGGCCGTTTGCGAGGACTCCCGTCCTGTCGGCGCTGTCTGCGACTCCCTCTCCCCGCGTGCGGGGAGAGGGTTGGGGTGAGGGGGCTTTGCCGCTGGGCTCAGAATCGCGGCGGCGCCCCTCACCCTCGCTTCGCTCGACCTCTCCCCGCCCCGAAGTCGGATGTTTCCGACTTCGGTCACTTAATATTGCCGAACTCGGGAACACCCGAGTTCGGCTGGGGAGAGGTGAAAAAATAAATCCGTTCTCGTAACGCTATCGCAGGCATTCAATGGACGAAATTCGAGGGCGGATAGCGGCGCAGCGCCCATTCCATATGCGTCGCCGACGGCAGACGGCGCGGCCCGCCCGCGACGACCTGACGGTAGGCGGCGTTCTGCAGTTCGGGCGCCATCTGCGGCCAGCAGCGCTCGATGCACGGCCTGATATCGCCGCAGCACTGTTTGTGCCGCCGGCAATAACCGCGCCGGCAGAATCGCCACAACGGCAGCACCTCGGCATACAAGCGCCGGATCGCCACGAACGCGGCTTCGCGTTGCACGACCTCTTCCTCGTCCGTTAGACGCGGTTTGCGGAAGAGGCCGCGCATCCCGGGTTTTTTGCGCCGTTTGCTCATGGTCGTTTCCTACTTGCTGGCGTCGCAGCAAGGATGCCGGGGACGAATAAAATTCGGTTCTCGCGACGCATGTGCGCCCGAGGTTTGCCAACCACCACAACGAAAAACATTTGCCTCCGGCGCGCATGATCCCGAAAAGTGGTGTCCGGTTTTCGGACAAGATCATGCGCACGAAAAAGGGAGGCGGAGCGCCGAAAGGCGCAAGTTCATTGGAGCCGCGCCACACCGACAAACGTTGCCGTTTGCCGGTGCACCGCAGACAAGTGTACGCAG
>Ga0187884_10003490_pt1 | contig 12212 bp, 11 predicted proteins | sample June2016WEW_20_4_FD_132983 | JGI IMG/M metagenome (GOLD analysis project Ga0187884, IMG submission 132983) | Peatland microbial communities from SPRUCE experiment site at the Marcell Experimental Forest, Minnesota, USA - June2016WEW_20_40 | ecosystem: Environmental > Terrestrial > Soil >...
CGCCATCGTGGCGCGGTCGGTCGGGCTCGACGGCGCTCTCTGTCCGCCCGGGCCGATCCCCGAAACGGTCCATCCCGAAGACTACGCCGTCTTCGCCGGCGTCCTGCCGGAGGACAAGTTCAAGCTCGTCAAGGCCTATCAAAACGGCGGGCACACCGTCGGCATGTGCGGCGACGGTGCCAACGATGCGCCGGCGTTGCGCCAGGCGCAGATCGGAATTGCCGTTTCCACGGCGACCGAGGTCGCCAAAGCGGCCGCCGGCATGGTGCTCACCGAACCCGGCCTGGCCGGCATTGTCGCCTCGGTCAAACAAGGTCGCGTCATTTTTCAGCGAATCCTGACGTATACGCTCAACTCCATCAACAAGAAGATCGTGCAAGTGCTCTTCATCGCGGCCGGGCTCGTCATGACCGGGCAAGCGATCCTGACGCCGCTGCTGATGGCGCTGATCATGATCATCGGCGACATTCTCGGGATGTCGCTGACGACGGACAATGTGCGGCCTTCGCCGCTGCCCAATGTCTGGCGAATCGGCAATCTGACGATCGCGGGCGCCGTCATGGGACTCGGCGAGCTGGCGTTTTGCGTATCCGCCCTGGCGGTGGGCGCGGACCTCGCCGGATTCGACATCGACAGGTTGAGGACGCTGGCCTTCGTCATCATCGTCTTCGGCAATCAAGCGACGACATACGACAATCGCGAACGTCGACGGATCTGGTCCTCGCGTCCCAGCTTATGGCTCGCCGCGTCGTCATGCGTCGACATTCTGATCGCTGCGGCGCTCGCCCTGACGGGAATCGCCATGGCGCCCCTGCCGCTCATCGCGGTCGTCGGGACGTTTGTCGCGGCCGCCGCTTTCGCCTTCCTCATGGACTTTGTGAAGGTTCCCGTTTTCCGCCGTCTTGCCATCGGATAGCAGGAGTGAAAATGCCAATCGATTCGAGCGACTTTCGCGTCAAAGAAGGCGACGCGGTCAATCTGCGGAAATGGCCGACACGGGTGAAGCCCGTATACGATTCAGCGAAGAATTATCGCAATCTCCTGGAAGACCATGTCGCCCGATTGAGCGCGCTCCAGCAGCTTCTCTATGCGTCCGACCGTTACGCCGTCCTGCTGATTTTTCAGGCGATGGACGCGGCGGGAAAGGACGGAGCCATCAGCCACGTGATGTCCGGCGTGAACCCCCAGGGTTGCCAAGTCTTCAGCTTCAAACATCCCAGCGCCGCCGAAGCGCAGCATGATTTTCTCTGGCGAACGACTCGCGATCTGCCGGAGCGCGGTCGGATCGGCATTTTCAATCGATCCTATTATGAAGAGGTTCTGATCGTCCGCGTCCATCCCGAAATTCTCGAGTCCGAGGGATTGCCGGATGCGCCGAGCGACAGCGCGACGGTCTGGCGGATCGCTACCGCTCGATCGTGGATCTGGAGAAGCATCTCCACGCCAACGGAACTCGGATCATCAAGTTCTTCCTGCACCTTTCCAAGGAGGAGCAGCGCAAGCGGTTTCTCTCGCGCATCGACGAGCCGGAAAAGAACTGGAAATTCAGCCTGGCCGACGTCGAGGAGCGAAAGTTCTGGAAGCGCTACATGACGGCGTTCGAGGACTGTCTCGGCGCGACCAGCACGGCCGACGCGCCCTGGTACGTGGTTCCCGCCGACGACAAGGAAAGCGCTCGGCTGATCGTATCGCAAATCATTCTCGACACGTTCGAGCGACTGAAATTGAGCTATCCCAAAACGACCGCCGCGCGCCGCCGTGAGCTGCTCGCCATACGCAAGCGCCTCGCCAAGTGACAAAGCGACTCGTCTTGCGGGAGAAGGCCGCGCATTCCCGTGGCCGGGGCTTGGGAGAACAGGTCGCGAGAAAAAGACGATCGCGAAAGACCCGCTTACCGCGTCGGGCGCGCCGGTCGTCGAACGATTTCGCTAGGCGCCGGATCCCGGCCATCCGTAATGGTCATGGAGCCGCTTGGCATAGTCTCGATTGAAGGCCTCCAGGGGATCCCACGGCGGGCTCGACTTGACCTGTGCGCGCGACACGTCGAGCTCGACGTGGCGGTCGAACCAATCGATCGATTTCACCGCGAGCGGCGAAATCAGCACGCGCTTGCCAAACCACCAATTCCGGGTGTCGACGATGAAATAATGGATGCTCCAATCGGCGTCGTCGATCATGAAATTCTCGATATGGCCGATTTCGCCGTCGACCGCGTGAATGCGGTATCCCGTCACTTCGTCGACGCTGCGCAGGTGCGGATCGGCTCCATGCAAACTCGGGCGGCCGCCATGCGCCTCGCCGGCGCTCAGGCCCAAGCCGAAATAGGGCGGCGCCATATAGGGCCACGCCATCGCGCCAGGCATCGCGCCGAGATAGGGGCCGCTCCAAAGCGGGTCCCACCCATAGTAAGTGTAGAGCTGGTTCTCCATCTGCTGCGACACCGGCTCGTCCTCAGCCAAGTCGGGGCTTTTTTCGACCTGAGCCTTCGTTAGCGTCACGAGAAATCGTTGATGTTCCAAGTCGGCTCGCGAAATCGCCGAGGGATGGATCAGCACCTTGCGCCCCGTCAGCCACGTCCCGCAGTCGATGACGAGCCAACGCACTTTCCATGTCGTGTCGTCGAACAGGAAATCGGCGACCGTTCCAATCGTGCCGTCTTTCGCCTCGATCGCGAAACCCCTCAGGGGTGAAATGACCTGCATCATAGCTCGGCGCCTTTTGTGAATGGGTCTGGCCGCCACCCTGGCCGCGGGCCGAAACGTTCATGCCGTTTTCAAGTATAGCCCGACAACCTTCCTTGCGTCGATCTAGGCCGCCCGAAGCATCAGGATAAGCGACGACCCGGCGGGAAACAGGTTCGGAAACTACCTAGTTCCGCGGCGCGGGCTTCGACGGCTGAAGCGGCGCTTCCACGGCGCCGACCTCGACCCTTTCGGCGATGGAATCGCGATGAGTAGACTCCGAGTCTGACGTCGCGGTCGCGTTGTCGACTACCTCTTAGCCTCTCACGCGTCGTCACTCATGCGCCCAGGGCTGTCGCGACCGTTCAAGAGGGAGCCACATGCAAAAGATCACCGTCGACCTCCTACGGCTGGCCTTCTCGGGCGCAGTGGTTTGCGCCGTTGCTGGGGCCGCGGATCTCGGAGGCCTTCACCATCGCGGCCAGTTCGCCAGCGCGAAGAGTCGCGTTCCGACGCCCATTCTTGTGAAAGCAATTTCCATTGCGGTCCCGTGGATGTGTTGGGCGACGAACGACCGGATTGGCGCTGCTGCGACGGAAGAAGCGCAAGCCGAGCCCAGCGCGATTTTGCAAATCTGCGCGAGCGCCGCGCCGGCATTGCGCCGCCATGGCGAGCCGGCGCTCAAACCGCAGAGCCTGTTGGCGCTTGCGCCTTGAGCCGCCGGCGCGGCGAACTGCGTTCGATCATTCGCGCGCGCTGGGGATCGGGAGCGCGCAAGACCTGAGAATTGCCAAGTTCCGCTCAATCCTCCTTATAAGTGACCTTGCCCGATCGCGTCAGCTGAGTCGCCTCCATGCGTCAGGAAGCCCCCAATCGAAGCCGCTGGCCGATCGCCTTGAGCGTCCTGCTCGTCGGGATAGTGGTCGCGATAGCGATTGCCGCCGCACTCGCGCCGGCTCTGCTCCCGGCAGACGATCGAATGGCCGGAGAGGGCCGCAGCCTCGCCGCTGGCGTCATTTTTGTCGGAAGCTATTTCGCGCTCGCGATCGGCCGGATTCCTGGCTTGAGCATCGACCGCGCCGGCATCGCCCTGGTCGGCGCGGGCCTCATGGTCGCGTCCGGAGCGCTGCCGCTCGAAGACGCCTACAAAGCGGTTGACGGCGACACGATCACGCTGCTGCTCGGCATGATGATCGTCGTCGCCAGCTTGCGGCTTTCAGGCTTCTTCGCTGTCGCCAATGCCTGGGTCATCGCCCATGCGAAGCGGCCCTTCCTCCTGCTCGGCGCGATCGTCGCGACCTCGGGCGTGTTCTCCGCCTTCCTCGTCAACGACGCGATCTGCCTGGTGCTGACCCCGCTCGTGTTGGAGATGACGTTGGCGCTGGGACGCCGGCCCGCGCCCTACCTGCTGGCCGTGGCGATGGCGTCGAACGTCGGGTCGACCGCGACGATCACCGGCAATCCGCAGAACATGATGATCGGCAGTTTTTCTCATATCCCCTACACGCAATTTGCGCTGGCGTTGGGGCCGGTCGCGCTGGTCGGGCTGATCGTCGCCTTGGCGCTCATCGCGCTCCTCCATCGCGAGGAGTTCTTCAGCCGCGCGCGACTGGAAGCGAAGCTGCCGAGGATCACCGCCAATCGCTTCCTAGTGATCCGCGCCTTGCTTGCGACCCTAGTCCTGATTGCATTGTTTTTCGCCGGGGTCGTTCCGGCCAAGGCCGCGCTTATCATCGGCGGCCTTTTGCTGCTGACCCGGCGGGTGAAGAGCCGACGGGTCTACGCAGACATCGATTGGTCGCTGCTGCTCATGTTCACGGGTCTGTTCGTCATCGTGGCCGGCGCGCAGCGCGCGCTTCTCGGCCCCGACATCATTGCCGACGTCGGCCGGCTTCATCTCGATCAAGTTCCCGCGCTCAGCGCATCGACAGCCGTGTTGTCCAACCTCGTCAGCAACGTGCCCGCCGTGTTGATGCTGAAGCCGTTTGTCGAGGCGCTTAAAGACCACGACAGGGCATGGCTGATTATCGCGATGGCTTCGACCTTGGCCGGCAACTTCACCGTGCTCGGCTCGATCGCCAACCTGATCGTCGTGCAGACGGCGGCGGCTTCCGGGGTGACGATAAGCTTCTGGGACTATTTCAGAGTCGGCGCGCCACTGACCATCGCCACGCTCGCGATCGGGACGCTGTGGCTGTGGCTGTGAGATCGACCAACAGCAAGCGCTTCAACCCGTTGGCGCCCGGCGGCGATTGACTTGATCGTCTCGGCAGGGTCGACCCCGGTTTTTCAACAGGTGCGGCGCTAAGTGACGGATTTCATCCGCTCTAGGTAATTTCCGACGCTGCCGCCTCTCGAATGATCCCGCTACGGTCTCGAAGCGAAAACCGAACGGCGCGAGACCGACGAACCGTCGCGCGTCGCAACCAAACGCAGGAGAGCATCGCCATGGACAAGAACAGAATCGCCGGTTCGGTCAAGGAAATCACGGGCGCCGCGAAGGAAGCGGTCGGCAAGGTGATCGGCGACGCCAAGTTGCAGAGCGACGGCAAGGCCGAAAAGGCCGTCGGCAAGATTCAGAACGCCGTCGGCGGCGTGAACGACGCCGTGCGGGACGCGCTGAAGAAACCGTGAAGCCCGCCGCCTCCGCCGAGGCGAACCTCATCAACCTGGAGCTAGATCATGAGCCTGATTCTTATCATCATATTGTTGGTGCTCGTCTTCGGCGGCGGCGGTGGATATTACGCGCACAGTTACTATGGCGGTCCCGGACTCGGCGGCGTTCTCGGCGTCGTTGTGATCGTGCTTGTCGTGCTGTGGCTCGTCGGCCGCTAGCCGATCGCAAGCGTACGGCGCCGCGACGCGCGACGTCCCTTGGAGAGGATCGTCAGTGCCTGACTCGGACGCCGCGCCTTCGATCCTTCCGATCCATATCGAAGAGACGATCCAGTCGATCGCCCGGCTCCACGCCGAGCACCACGCCAACGCCACGCAACATCAGCGCGTCGTCGACCGCATCACATCCTTGCTGGGCCGCCCCGTCTTCATCGCGGCCCTGACAGTCGTCGTCGCCGGCTGGGTGAGCCTGAACGGCCTCGCCGTCGCGCTCGGCTATCGCGCGCTCGACCCGCCTCCCTTCCCTTGGCTGGCGGGCGCTGCGTCATTGGCGTCCCTCTATTTGGTCGTGCTGATCCTCACGACTCAGAGGCGCGACGATCGTCTCGCCCAACGTCGCGAGCTGCTGAATCTGGAGCTGGCGATTTTGAGCGAGCAAAAGACCGCGAAGGTGATCGCGCTTCTCGAGGAGCTTCGCCGCGATAGTCCGCTCGTTCCCAACCGCGTCGATGAACTGGCCGATGTCATGGCGCGACCGGCGGACCCGCAATCGGTGATCGACGCAATCCAGGAGACGCGCTCCGAGGCCGCGCACGCCTCCCGCGCGGCGGACGGAGTCTAAGCGCGCCATCAGAAACCTCATAGGAATCGAATGACGGGACGCCAAACGCAGATGCGTTTCACGGCGTTGCCTTCCTGCCGCTTTCCCGCCGAACTGATCGAGCGCTCACAACAACGCGAAAGTTGCGCCATGTTTACATGAGTGGTCGTAGGTAATATCCGATCCTATTACTCGCTCGCGAGGCTGATATCATGCCGCGATCGGCGTCAGATCGATTGCGAAGTACAATCGATGCAGCGAGATCGATCTCGTTTAAGCTATAACAATGGACGCGCAATCATGACAAATAACATGCTCAAATATAGCGCCGTGCTGCTTTTGCTGTTGGCGCCGATCGGCGCTAACGCGCAAGGCGTCGTCGGCGGCGCGGCCAATGGCGCGGAACAAGGAAATGCCGTCGCCGGCCCCGTTGGCGCCGTCGTCGGAGGCGCAGTTGGCGCGGTGACGGGCGGAGTCGACGGTCTGCTCGGCATCGATCAACGTCCGCGTTTTCGCGATTACGTCGTCCACGAGCGTCATCCCTCTTACCGGTATGGCGAGGAGGTGCGAACCGGCGCCGTTCTGCCGTCGGATGGCGTCCAATATTATGACGCGCCTCCCGAATACGGCGTCAGGACGTATCGCTACGCCATCGTCAACGATCAGACGGTTCTCGTGGAACCAGGCACGCGTAGGATCGTTCAGATCGTCAACTAGCGGCTGAAGAGAGTTGGCCGGCCTCGCCTAGCGAATGGCGAGCCGGCCAAGTCTTTCGAAACTATTTCGCCCATCAAGAACCGGGCGCCAGAGCCGCAAGACCTCGCGGCCGCCGTTCTTAGGGCGCTTGTCGCGGCTCGGCGACGCCGCCCGCCGCGACGAGCGCCAATCGGGCCAGTGCGGGAAGCGACTTCGATCCGGTTCTCTTCATAATGGAGGCGCGGTGGTTCTCGACCGTGCGTTGGCTGATGCCGAGGTCGGCCGCGATGTTCTTGCTGGGGTGGCCGGCGAGCACCCTTTCCATCACCTCGCGCTGTCGCGGCGTGAGACCCGCGAGGTGAGTCGCCGCCGATTCTCGCCATTCCAGCAACTTGACCGAGTCTTGCGACAGTTCGAGAGCCCGCTTGATGCTTGCGATCAGTTCCTCGCGGCCGATCGGCTTTTCGATGAAGTCCAACGCGCCCGCCTTCATCGCCTCGACCGCGATCGACACGTCGCTATTGCCGGTGATCATGATCGCCGGCAAGCGATGGCCGTCGTCATGGAGCTTCCGCAGCAACTCGAGCCCGCTCATTCCCGGCAGATAGGCGTCGATCAACAGGCACGCGGATTTGTCGGGACGAAAGGCGGCGAGAAACGTCTCGCAGCTCGAATACGATTCGACGACGCGGCCGTCGTCTTCGAGCACGACGCGGATCGCCTCGCGAACGTGGTCGTCGTCGTCGACGACGAAGATCTTGGAGCGTCCGGAGGCGCTTGACGCCTCAGCCGGGTGAACGGGGCGCGCTGCGGGCGCGGGCGCGGCGGGCGGCTTCGCCAGGAGCTTCTCGATGGCCTGCATCAACGCTCTCAACTTGACGGGTTTGTTGAACTGAACGCAGTCGTGAAGGGCGATGTCGCGTAAGGCCTGGGTCGAAATATCGCCGGTGAGAATGATGAAGGGAATTTGGCGATTGAGCTCCTGCCGCAATTTCTCGGAAATTTCGATTCCGTTCATGCCGTTCGGCAGATTGTAATCGGCAAGGACGAGATCCGCCCGCATCGTCCTGCGAGCCGCCAATTCCAGAGCGCTGGGGCCGTCGATGGCCGTCATGGTGTTATAGCCTTCTTCCGCGAGGAAGAGTTCGAGGTGCTCGCGCACTTCCGGATCGTCTTCGATGATCAGGATCGTTCCTGTGCGAGGCGTCGTCTGCGCGGAGCCTTCGTCCGCGCCGGGCCGACGATGGTCAGGCGACGACGAGGCGTCGCCCGGCGTCACCGCGACCTCGATCGAGAACACGGAGCCCTTTCCGTGCAGCGAACGCACCTTGATCGGATGGCCGAGCAATTCGCCCAAACTCTTGACGATGGACAGCCCCAGGCCCAGGCCGTGGCTTCGCTGGCGGGCGGCGTTGTCGAGCTGATGGTATTCTTCGAAGATCGCCTGCAGCTCCGATTCGGGGATGCCGATCCCAGTGTCCCAGATTTCGATGCGCAGCTTTCCCTTGTGGCGACGGCACCCGACGAGCACTTTGCCTTGCTGGGTGTATTTCAGAGCATTCGAAAGCAGGTTGCGGATCATTTGCTCGAGCAGACGCGGATCGCTGCGAATGGACAGAGCGCAGGGCATCACGCGCAAGGCGAGGCCCGCCGCCTGCGCGTGGTAAGTCAATTCTTCCCTGAGGCGGTCGAACAGATCGTTCACCGGGAAGTCGACCGTCTCGGCCTTGACGGCCCCCACTTCGATCTGATTGATGTCGAGCAGCGTATTCAGCATGCCCGTCATGGCGCCCAATGCCTCGTCGATGCGTTCGACGAGATTCTGGGCCTTCTCCCCGACCACCTTCTTCGCCAGCAAACCCTGCAGCAGGGCGAGCGTCTGCAACGGCTGGCGCAGATCATGGCTCGCCGCCGCCAGAAAGCGCGACTTGGCGACGGTCGCCAATTCCGCTTGCCGCTTGGCGGCGGTCAGCGCATCCGCCGTGCGCCGCCGTTCCGTTACGTCCTCGAAAGTGATGACGACGCCCTCGGTCTTCTCGTCGCTGGCGCGATAGGGCAAGATCCGGCGTATGAACCAGTAGCCGCTCTGCCCCTGGATTTCCCGCTCGACCGGCGTATGGTTTTTCAGGACCTTGCGGGCGTCGTCCAGAAGAGCCTCATCGGCGGCCAGCGACTTGAGATCCGTGAGCGGGCGCCCCACATCGCTCGGAATCACGTTGAAAAGCGCCTTCGTCGCCGGCGTGAAAAAGCGGATGTTGAAGCGGGTGTCGAGGAAAATCGTCGCGACGTCGGTGCTGTAAAGCACGTTCTGCAAATCGTCCGCCGTCGTGCGCTGCCGATCGAGCGTTTCCTGCAACTGGGTGTTGAGAGCGTTCAGCTCCTCGTTGAGCGATTGAAGCTCCTCTTTGGACGCGAGCAATTCCTCGTTGGTCGATTGATATTCCTCGTTGACGGACAACGCCTCCTCGTTGATCGCCTTCTGCTCTTCGCTCGAGGTCTCGAGGTTGCGGATGGCGCCCTGGAGTTCGATTTTCGTCGCCTCGAGCTCCCGTTCGAGCTCCACGACGCGGGGAACGTCAGCCGACGTCATGCGGCCGCCCACGGCGATTTCCGGCTCCGGCTCCTCGACGAAGCACACCAACAACAATTCTTCGCGCTCGCTCGGCGCCGGTTCGACGACGATGCTGAACGACGAGGCGCCGGCTTCGCCATTCGTCCGCCCGCCGGGCGCGACGACGCGCGTGTTGTCCTGCAGCGCGCGCTGAACGGCCGACCTCAGCTTGGTGCGCACGCCCTCGCGCGCCATGGCGATCAAGTCGTGCGCGGGGCGGCCCGACGCGACCTTGAGATAACGATCCGTGGGTCCCTGAAGATACAGACATTCGAGTTTGCGGTTGACCAGCACCGCAGCCGGACCATAGGTCTCCAACACCATTCTTCGACAAAGCTCGGCAAGCGAAGCTTGAGGCGAAGGCGCCGGCGCGGGTCCGAGACGCGTACGCATCCGTGGCCCGTCGCCGACGCTCGGGGACAAGCCGAAGTCGCCGGGCCGGCTGCCGCCCACGCGCCGATAGAGACGCTCGGACTTGGAGACGACGGCAAACCGGCCGTCGGCGACCGCCACCGTCTCGGCATTGCCGAGAAGCAGCAGACCGCCTTCGCGCAACGCAAAATGAAGGATTGAGACGACTTTCGCTTGCGCCTCGGGGCGCAGATAGATCAGCAGGTTGCGGCACGAAACGAAGTCGAGACGCGCGAACGGCGGGTCCGCCAGCACGTCCTGCACCGTGAACACCACGCTGGAACGCAGCTCGGACGAAACCCTGTAGGAGCGATCTTCCCTTGTGAAAAAGGCGGCCAATCGACCTGGCGAAACGTCGGCCTCGATCGATTGGGGATAGAGGCCTTCACGCGCGATCGCCACCGCATCCGGATCGACGTCGCTGGCGAAGACCTGCAGTTTGATGTCGCGTTTCGAGGCGTTGATCTGCTCGCGGAACAGCATGGCGAGGGAATAGGTTTCTTCGCCGGAACTGCAACCGACGACCCAGATCCGCAGCGGTCGATCCGCAGCGTGATCGCGAACGAGTTTGGGAACGACGCTCGTCTCCAGAAAATGAAATACCGGCGCATTGCGAAAGAAGCCGGTGACATTGATCAGCAGGTCCCTGGAGAGCTGGTCACGTTCGTTGGCGTCGCGAAGCAAGAGATTAAGATAGTCGTCCGCGGTTTTGACCGCAGCCATCGCCATCCGGCGCTCGACGCCGCGTTCGAGCGTGCCATGCTTGTAAAGCGTGAAATCGTGACGCGTTTTTGTGCGCAGGAGATCGATGATCTTCGGCAGCAAATCCTGCACCGAAGTTTGCGAGTGCGATTTCCTCGACTTCGGCGCAAGCGCCGCGCCCTGTTCGTGGCTGACGAGCGCGTCGGCGATCTTTCCTATGGGAAGCACGAGGTCCACTGCGCCCGTCGCGATGGCGCTTCGGGGCATGCCGTCATAGTCGGCTTCGCCGGGTTCCTGCGCGACGACGAGGCCGCCTTTCGTCTTTACCGCCTTGAGCCCAAGGCTGCCGTCGGCGCCGGTTCCCGACAGGACCACGCAGACGGCGCGCGCGCCATATTCGCTAGCCAACGAATTCAACAGGAAATCGAATGGGAGCCGCGCGCCGTGAAGCGCTGGCGGTCTCGAAAGCCGCAGCACGCCTTTGCCGGCCGAAAGATAGACGCCGGGTGGAATCACATAGACCCGCTCGCGTTCGATCGCCATGCCGTCGGTCGCTTGCAAGACCGGCATCGAGGTGTGGCCCGCAAGCAAATCGACCAACATGCTGTCGTGGGTCGGGTCGAGGTGCTGCACGATTATGAAGGCCATGCCGTTGCCCGCGGGCAGCGCGTCGAGCAGCTTCCTGCAGGCCTCGAGCCCGCCGGCCGAGGCGCCGATCGCGACGATCGGGAAATCCGCGTGGCGGCTGGCGGACAGGGGCTTCTGGATCCAACGCGGTCGCGCCGCCTTGGATTGGTGCGGACGACTTCCGAGCATTGCGTTATTTTTCTCTGGAAGCGGCGCTCCAAAGGGAGCGGCGCAGCATTTCATAGCACGATCCGCGCGCTAGCACGACCTGTGTAATTCCGGAGACGTCAACGGTGTCTCCATCGGCGCCGGCCGAGCGACGCTTTTCCCCTGGGCCGGTGAGCATTAGCGCCTCGCCGATCCAAACCAGCGATGCAGTTCCTTTCCCGTGCGGTCGTCGACGACGATAAAGCCATCTGGTGGCGTTTTCGTGTGTCTCAGCCTCACGGCCTCAAGCCGAATTATGGATTTTGAAATGGCCATACTCAACTGTTGATACCCGCATTGATCCGATTCGATCGGCTCTTCCTCTTTGCAGCGGGCGACCCACTTGACGGTAAACATCGGCGACCCCCGATATCGACGTGTATTTAATAAGTCTAGGATCTGGGTTCGGCTCGGTTTTGAGCCAAATCAAGAGCGGAAATGTTCAAAATAAGCGGCTTTGGACGTCGCTCCGGCGTCTGGACGCGTGGCTCGCTGGAATATTCGGCGGCGGCGAGAATTAGGCGCCGCTACGAGAAACGCCCTCCGCCGGCTCCCCGTCACGCTGCGGCGTGAGTAGTTCCCGAGGCTGCCCTTTGCCGTGCTGCGTCCGCTATCATCCATCGAGAATTATCATCGCCTCGCTCCGCGCGCCATGAAGGCTTCGCTCGTCGCACGAGCGCCGAGGCGCGGCGTCCGGCGATCGCTCTGTCGTAACCTCGAGGCCCGACCATGCCGCCGACCCACAACACATTATCCGAAAACATCCGCACTCAGGCCGTCGAACTCCTGAACAAACACCTAGCGGCGGCGATCGATCTGCACGGCCAGCCGAAGCAGGCGC
>Ga0187884_10003499_pt1 | contig 12185 bp, 14 predicted proteins | sample June2016WEW_20_4_FD_132983 | JGI IMG/M metagenome (GOLD analysis project Ga0187884, IMG submission 132983) | Peatland microbial communities from SPRUCE experiment site at the Marcell Experimental Forest, Minnesota, USA - June2016WEW_20_40 | ecosystem: Environmental > Terrestrial > Soil >...
ACAAGCCGGTGCCCGAGGTCGTGTTGATGATCCGCCCCCGCGCCGCTGGCGGGGACAGCGACGGCAGGGTCCGGCTTTGCTTGACAAATCAAGCAAAAGTGCTTACTATAGAAAGCAGAAGATGAGACCAGAGAGACAAGACCCCCAGGGAGAAGAAATGACTGAGACCCGTAGCACCGGCCAGGAGCTCCAGGCAGACGTCCTTGGCGCGGTCAGCAAGAGCGAGGATGCACTGGTCGACGCGACCAAGCGCTGGGCTAAGGCAGTCCAGTCGGTAATGCCATCCTTCCCGATGCCCAACCTGCCCTACAGCGACAAGCTGCCAAAGCCCGAGGAGTACATGGCCAGCGGTTATGACTTCGCCGAGGAGCTGCTCAGCTCCCAGCGGAAGTTCACTGAGAGCCTGTTTGAGGCAATCAAGCCGCTGCTTAACGCCAGGAATGGCGTGGCAGCCAAGAAGGGCGCCACCAAGTAGCACCGCCCGTGCGCGGCGAGCCCGGAATCCCGGCCCGCCGCGCATTTGTGCGTTACCCTCACTGTCGTACCCATACCGGGGAATCCGCCTTCTGGCGTCATAGAATCCGCGAGTGGCCGCTGGGAGCTGCGGGATCGTCGGGCCTTCCGTTTGCGACCTCATCGCCGGGGCAGCGCTGGCGATCGAGATGGGCGCCGACGCGGCCGACATCGGCTTGACGGTCCACCCGCACCCGACTCTGTCGGAGACCATCGGAATGGCCGCGGAGGCGTTCGAAGGCACGATCACCGACCTTTACCTCCCGAAGCGGAGATAGCCGCCGGCACGGCCTCGTATCAGGCAGCCCGTATGGAGACTTCGATGCGCCTGGTGACGGGGCCTGGGCTATCGCCGACACCGAGGCTGCCATCAGCCGCCCACCCTCCGCGGCACTGAGACACCCCGGCCGAGTTAGACCGTCGCGCTTGCGCGCCGGTCTGCGCCTAATCCTCAGTCGCGGTGCTCTGCGCGCCAGGCGGCCCAGATCTCGGGCCGGAGCTTGCCGCGGCCAGGGACGGTAAGACCGGAGGCGCGCGCCCATGCCCGGACTTCGGCGGTGGAGGGCTCGGGTGCGTCCGGCGCCTGAGCGAGCTCGGTCGTGGCGGGTGCTGCGGCCAATGGAGCGAGCCGCTCGATCGAGGCGGTCTCGGCTTCGGCCCATGCGCGGGCGGCGGCCAGGAACCGGTAGGTCCATTCCTCGGCGAGCCGGCGGGTCTCGCAGAAGACGACCGGGACGCTAGGCCAGCGGATCTGGAGTTCGGCGAGACCATCGGCGACCAGCGCGGGCCGGACCCGCTCCAGCTTGAACACCTGGGAGTAGCGGTCCTCGACCACGACCGCGGCCCGGGGCAGCGCAGCGAGCTCGGCCAGCGCGTAGCGGAGCTTCCCGCCGGTCAGGCTGGCCACCAGGTCGGTAAGGGACTTGCGCTCGACGGAGGTGATGAGCCGTCCGCCGACGACCAGGCCGTAGTCACCGCAGGGAAGCGCCCGCTTGACCGTAGAGACTCGCTGGCCGCCGAACCGGTAGGCGTATTGCTCATGGGAGTCGACCACGATCTCCAGCTCAGCGATCCCGGCGGCCCGGGCCGTCGGAGTGGTCACGTTCGGGCGGGCCTGCTTGCGGGTGCGCGGGGACTGCCAGAAGACGGCGTCGCGCCCGCGGGCCCTGGTGAACACGATCTGGGAGCGATTCTCCCGTGCTCTGTCGAGGACGAGGTCGATGGCGGCACCCCGCCGGACACAGGACCGAAGGGCGGCCCGTTCAACGATGTCGGGGGCTTCGGGCCACTCATCCGCCGAGACCGGATAGCAGTACAGGGCGTTGGTGCGCGGCCAGGTCCCCGAGGTGCGGAACACCATCCCGCCGGCCAGCGGCAGCAACAACAGATACGGCAGCCTGGAGTCCGGGTCCGGGTTGCGGGCGATCAGCAACTCCACGCTCTCAGCCTTCCACCCGATCCGGCCGAACAGGCCAGCGGCCCAGCCAACGTCCCAAGATGGCCGGGGGGCCCGGGCACAGCCGCAGCCCCTTCCCAGCCCCCGGTAGTGGCATCGGTGCAGCGGCAAACCCGGCACCGCGGACAACCCGGGAACTGCTGCCCAGGACCCGCCCAGCTAAACGGCGGCAAAGCCAGGCGTAGCTCCTGCGAACGTCCTCACGTCCCGGTTCGCTCCCGGGTCCGATCGTCTGGATCATTACGCGGTCAGTGTGCCTTAGACGGCTTGCTACCGCCACCACACCGCAGTTCACGGCAGCGGACCACGCTTCATCTAGCGGGCTGGTTCCGGTGGCGGCCAGTCACCGGGCAGCTTGTTCAGCCGGCGGGCGTAGCTGGCAGGATCGGGCTGCCTGTGCTCGTTGAGGGCCCGGTAGACGTCCTCGGTGACCAGCGAGGCGATCATGTGCATGATGTTGTGCCAGTCATAGCCCAGCCCGGCCAGGCGCTGAACCGCCTGCCATGTCCCGGGCGGGTCGCCGGCCAGCAACTGGTTCGCCACGACCTGGTGCATCGCTACGTGCAGCCTCGGATTGACGGGCTCACCATCGACGATCACGTCTTCATCGCTACGGAGCGCGTAGCCGGCGGGCTTGGCCGGGCAGGCCACATCCAGGTAAGCGCATCCTTGAGGAGTTGAGGAGCTCGCGCCGCCCTGTGTGCCATCCCCTGCGGTGGGGTGCAGGCGCCGCCCTTGCCAGCCGGGGTGCAACAATCGGCGCATGCCGGAACGACTTGAGGTGCAGCGGGCTGTGGCCGCTTCAGCGGGCGAGATCTTCGCTGTGCTCAGGGATCCCCGGGGGCACGTTGCCATAGACAGCTCTGGCATGTTGATGGAGGCCAGCGGGGACGTCGTCGCCAAGGCGGGAGACACCTTCGTTGTGCACATGGACCGGGAAGCCCTCAACGACTATCCCCTCGGCCTCTACGACGTCACCGTCGAAATCGTCACGTTCGAGCCGGACCAGGAAATTGCCTGGACCGTCCACGGTCAGCTGGACCTCGGTCACGTGTATGGCTACCGGCTGGAGCCAATCGAGGAGGGCACGCTCGTGACGTCCTACTACGACTGGTCGGCGGCCGGGCAGGACTGGAAGGACGCCGCCATCTTCCCGGTGATCCCGGAGAGCGCACTGCGGGCCACGCTCGGGATCCTGGCCCGCACTGTCGCCCCCGGCAAGCCCCGGCCCGCGCCCTCAACCCGGTGACCGGCCGCTGCGGCATCCCGGCATTACGCAGAGTGGACTGGAGGCTGGGTGTGATCGCGCGCCGAGCCGCCGTTGTCTCAAGTCGCCTTCGAGCGTCTCCGACGTAGCGGGACACGCCTTTGAGCTGCGTCGCGGACGCGTTATCTTAAGCGGTGTCCACGAGGCAGCTGAACCGGCGTCACCCACGTCACCTGCGCTACTCTCCTTGTCGGTGCGGCTGTGACCGTTTCCCTTTGCCCGCGGGAATGGCCCGCTGACGCCCGATTCTATGGTTGTCGGCACTGTGGAGACCGATCGCTGTCCGCCAAATGTCCGTGCGAATGGAGGCGGCCTGGTCAGCGCCCGTGCGTGTTCTGGATCTTGTCCTACCGAATCCAGTGCAGTCTCATCGTGTCCGACGTTGCCTTCATGGCACTTGCAAGATGAGGGCGTCATCGACTGCACGCAGATCCTCTGGATCGGAGGTGACGACACGCAGGTTCCGCTGCCGCGCGCAGAGGGCAACCGAGACATCGACCACATCAGCGTGGCCCGACCTGCCGCACAGCAGGCCAACAGCGCGGGCGACCGGATCGTCCAGGGCGACGATCTGCGTGCGCTCGTCGCTCAGTAGCGCGGCGATCCGCGCCTGTCGAGGTCCGCCGCGCCACGCCTGAGCAACGGCACCCGCGGGCACCGCGACTTGCCAGTCACGCCGGTCGATCTCCTCCAGCAGAGCCTGCATCCGCCTGCTACGACGCTCGATCGCGATGAGAGCGCCGGCATCGAAGGTGATCGCGCCGGTCACTCGACTCCGAGCGCCCGCCGAGCCCACGCGTAATCTTCCTCGCTCGGCTGCCCGTCCTCAGCCCGCATGTCAGCGACCAGGCGGGAGATCGACCTGGTCCGCGCTGACTGCGCCATCGCATCGGCGATGTAGGCCGAGACCGAGGCTGCCCGGCCTTCGCGCACAGCCTGCCGTGCCTGCTCAGCCAGCTCATCCGGCAGGCTCACAGCCAACTTCGTAGTCATACCAGCAGCCTACCACAGTCATACCTGGGTAGTGCCGCCGAGGGCATCTGACAAAAGCGCCAGGTTGACGGGCGCACCCACCGAATCGGCCGGACCGAGAGGCTCCCTCATCAACCGGGCCGCCATCCGACTGCGGCGACTCCGGCGACGGGGCTCCGCCGGTTTCCCGGTCGGCAGCCCTGCCTCCTCGCACACCCCTGCGGGTGGGCGCCGGGACGGCTGCCTGCGCCCGGCACTGCCGGGATGGGCCGCTCCGGCACAGCCGACCTCAGCGGTGCCCGCGCCGCGGCAGCTCACGCTATCTGCATTCTTGCCTCGACGGCCGCCCAGGTCCTCAGACACGATGGCCAGCAGGCCAGGCCGAGAACATCGCCAGATCACTCCGTCCTGGTCGATGACATGGAAACCATCACTCTCAACGGCGTCGAGATGCCCGCGCTTGGCCTGGGGGTCTTCCAGACGCCCCCGGCCGAAACCCGCGATGCCGTCCGCGCCGCACCGACACCGGGTACCGCCACATCGACACCGCCAGCGGCCTACGCCAGATCCGGCAGACGACCTGGGCTGGGTCCTCGACCGGCGGCCGGCCGGCACATGACGGGGACAGCGCATGCGGGCCACGGCGTGGCGATCGGGTCAGTGCCCCCGGCCGGTCTCATTGCGCTGGGCTGCGTATCGCTGCGAGCAGGCCGTCGAAGTCCTCGCCACACGGTCCGCACGCGGCCAGATGAGCCGCGATACCGGGGTGGCGTTGCGCCGCCGAGGCATCGGTGGCGGCCAGTTCGGCGTACACGTGCAGCAGCTCCATCGCCTCAGCGCAGCCCACATCGCGCGGGTCGGTCCGCAGGAAGCGGTCAAGCACCGTCCAGGCGTTCATGAGTGCCTCGAAGTCTGGTCGTCCAGGTACCCGTTAGCGGCAAGGTCGGCCCGCAGCTTACGTCTCGCGTCAAACATTGTCTTGTAAATCGCGTTCCGGGTGGAACCGAGCTCGGCGACCAGGGCGTCCAGAGGTACGCCGTTGAGCACGATCGCGACGAAGACCTTTCGCTGCCGCGGGGTGAGCTGTATATCTACCGCGCGGCGCACGGCATCGGCCAGCTCCCGCCGCTCTGTCTCCCGCGCGGGGTCGGGCCCGAACCGGCCGGGCAGCCGATCCCAGTCCTCGGCGTCCATCGGGACAGCTGGGTGGGCCCAGAAATGGCGTCCGATTTTTGCCGACACCTCGAAGATGACGAACTTGTAGGCCCAGGTCGTGAACCTGCTCTCCCCCCGGAACTGGCCAAGCTTGAGGTCGATGGCCAGGAGGGCATCGGCCGCGGCCTGGTACGCGAGGTCGTCGAGCTCGGGGCCGGTGATCCGGAACTGCCCACTGCGGCGCTGCAACTCGGCGCGTGCGATCCGCAGCAGCAGCTCATGCAGGCGCGCCAGGCCCGCCTCCCGCTGCGACCCGGTGCCGCTCAGCACCCGGATCCACTGCCCGGAATCGGGATCGAGCCGCGGCGGCGGGGAGATCCCGTCAACGGGATCAGCTGGCGCCATGACACGATCCTACGGACGCGAGTGTCCCTGGCCCGCCTGATCGGGCGGGCCAGGGACAACGGCTGGATGGGTCTAGATGCTGGCGATCCCGGCCGGGGCGCCCCCGGCGGGGAGTGGTGTCGGTGAGCTGGGCAGCTCGGTGAGGGTGCCGCCGTGGACGGCGAAGACGGACAGGATGTGGTTTCCGCTGCCGTCCACCGACAGGGTCTTGCCGTCCGGGGACAGCCGGAGGTCGGTGTCAGCCCCGCCGCCGCGGATGGGCGTGCTGCCGATCAGGGACAGTGAGCCGCCGGTGTTAATGGCGTAGCTGGAGATGTTCCCCGAGCCGGTGTTGACCGTGAACAGGTACCTGCCGTCGTGGCTGATCTCCACCCAGCACGGCGCGGTCTGCCCGTCGGCATACGGCGAAGCTCCGATCGGGGTGAGGCCGCCGAGGAAACCGTCGCGGTAGGCGGAGACGGTGCCCAGGCCCGCGCCGTTGTGCGCGTTACTGACGAACAGCTGCCAGGGACGGGCAGGCGAGAACTCCGCCCCGAGCTGGCCCAGGCCCTGCCCGGTGAACGGGGACCCCTTCGCGGCCAGCAGATGACCGCCGGGCAGCACCACGAAACTGTCGATCTGCGAGGTGCCGGTCCGGGTGCCGATCAGGTGGTTGCCGGTGGCGTTGAAGAACACGTCACCCAGGCCGGCGGCGTCCGGGACGGTAACCGTCGAGCCGGGGATGGCGGTCAGCCGGCCACCAGCCCCCAGGCGGAAGCCGGAGTAGCCGCTGCCACCGGCCCCGGAGTTCGCCACGTAGACCAGGCCGGAGCGGGCGACCGAGATGCTCACCGGCTTCACGCCGCCTGAGGAGACCGGCTGGCCGACGAGGACAGGAACGCCGCCCGCGGTGATACGCAGGACCGAGATCTGGTTGCTGCCGGCGTCGACCGCCAGCAGGTACCGGCCGCCGGGGGTGGCCTGGATCGCGCCCTGGGACGCCAGGCCCGCGCCCAGGCCCGCGCCGCCCGCGGCGAACGGAGACCCCGGAAGCGGGGTGACCGAGCCATCCGCGTGCCGGGCGAACCCGTCGATGGTGTTCGCGGTGGCCGTATTGCCGTCGATGTAGGTGTAACCCACCACTGGTGAAGCCGTGCTGGCGCTGGCCGCAGTGCCCGCGCCGAGCAGGCCGATCATGGCCGCCAGCACACTACCGCCCGCTGCCAGCCATCTGCCCTTACCCATGGTCCGCTCCTTCGGTGAGAAAGGATCCGCGGTGATCCGCCGATCCACCCCCATGAGCGCCGCGCCGCGGCAGCCTTCTTACGGCGGCTTCCCCCCGCGTCACAGGTCCGTAAGATTTGCGCTGCCCGGAAGCTCGTCCGGCGGGGCGCCAGGATCCTGGACCGCATGGGCGCCGCGGGCTGCTGCCTTAAGGGGACGGGGGGCAAGGAGGTTGATGCTGTCCCCGGCGCCGAGAATGCGCTCCGGGCCCGGACTGCCGGGCTGGCTGTCGCGGCCACCGAAACCGCGGTCCAACCGTGCGGCCATGCGATAGCTCCCAGCGGCTGCCCGACCGCGGCGGAGCCACTTCGGCCGGCGCAAGGCCGGGTAGTCGCCTCACGCAAGAGCGCAAGCGTGAGCGACTCAGCGCTTATCGGTGAATGTTTGAGACGCCGGGTGAACCTCTAGAGCCCGATCGCGACGCCGTCGAGGCGGTGGTCTGTTCCGCCTTCCAGCGAGCCGTGGTCACGATGAAAGCGAATCATCTGGGCGCTGCCCTTGAACCGACTCCCAGGCGGGAGCTTCTCGGAGCTCGGCAGCTGGTGCCCGCGTCGCTCGAGGTCGGCGATTACCTCCGGATCAAGCCCGTCGTCGACGGTCACATCGAGTCCGTCGAGGATCCGATAGCGCGGGGCGTCGATCGCCTCCTGGAGGCCCATGCCAGCATCAAGGACGTTGACCATGAGCTGGATGTGGCCCTGCGGCTGCATCATCCCCCCCATGCACCCGAACACGATCTCCGGCCGGCCATCGCGCAGCGCCATCGCGGGCAAGATGCTGTGGCGAGGGCGGCGCCCGGGGGCGATCAGGTTCGGGCTCTTGGGATCGAGCGAGAACTCCGCACCGCGGTTGTTCATGACCACACCCGTGCTCCCTGCAACCACGCCGGCGCCGAAGGCCGACGAGACGCTGGTGATCAGCGAAACGGCGTTGCCGGCCGCGTCGACCACGCACAGGTAGGTCGTGTCACCCAGGTCGCGTCCTATGTCGGGCTGCGGTCGCGCCGTCTTGGGATCTATCCGGTCGCGCAGGCCCGAGAGCGCTGATTCGGTAAGCAGCGAGGTCACATCGACCTCCACGCACCGGGGATCGCCGACACGCGGGAATGCCTCGCCGAATCCGATCCGGGTGGCCTCGATCTCCAGGTGCATCCGCTCGGCCGGCGAGAGCTTGCCGAGGTCGTCGAAGGACAGGATGCCCAGCGCGACGAGCGCGACGATGCCCTGGCCGTTCGGGGGCATCTCCAGGATCCTCCGGCCGCGGTATTCCAGACTGATCGGCTCCGCCCACTCGGCGCGCTGAGCTGCGAGGTCGGCTTCGGTTAGACCACTGCCGCCGGCCGAGGAGGCGCGGACGAGCTCGCGCGCGACCGGGCCAGTGTAGATCCCGTCGCGGCCTTCGCGGCCGAACAGCTCCCAGGTATCGGCCAGTGCCGGGTACCGGAAGCGTTCTCCCGGTACCGGCGCTCGCCCGTCGACGAGATACTCGAGGCCCCCGAACTGCTTCAGCTTGCCGGCGCCGATGGCCCAGGTGGCAGCGATCGTTTCCCCTACCGGGAACCCGTCACGGGCGTACGCGACCGCGGGAGCCACCAGCTCGGCCAGCGGCCGGGACGCGAAGCGTTCGTGCAGCGCGGTGTAACCGCCCGCGGCCCCCGGCACGGTGACCGTCTCCCAGCCCGCCTCTGGCATCGTCTTGCGGCCGGCGAAGCGGGAGGCGGACAACCCGCCGGGGCAGCGTCCGCTGGCGTTGAGACCGTGAACGCGCCGGTCGTCCTCCCACCACACCATCGCCCACATGTCGCCGCCCAGCCCATTCATCATCGGCTCGACGACGCCCAGGACCGCCGCGGTCGCGAGCGCGGCATCGACCGCGTTGCCGCCGTCGGCGAGGATCCTGAATCCCGCTTGCGCTGCCAGCGGCGAACTCGTCGCCACCATCCCGCCGGAGGCAAAGACCGATGAGCGGCGGTCGAAGACGTCGCCGCTTTCCGTAGCTCCCATTTCCGTGACCCCCCATCACAGATCCACCGGGTTTGCGTTCCTCCACGATCAGCAAGTCGCCCAGCGTCGGAGGTAGCGACGGCAAGGATCCCCTTCCGGCGCCGGAGGAAACATATTTACGCCCGGTTCGGGGAAACAGGTCCCAAGACCGTCTGATCGTCCTGCTGGCAGGAAGCGGGACAGACCAGAGATAACGCAATGAATTCCGGTCCTAGGGCCATCTGATCAAGGGGAAGACATATCATGACCGCGAAGTCGCCCCATGTGGCGTCATTCTCTGCCATCCGGCCGGCTTTCGAAAGCGAGCTGGGCTCGGTGACCCAGCTCGACGCCGCCTCGCTGCCGATACTCAGCGGCCTGTCCATCAAGCGCATCATCCTGGAGCCCGGCGCCATCCGCGAGCCGCAGTGGAATGTCAACGCTAACCAGCTGGCCTACTGCATTTCCGGCACAGTGCTGGTTGCCACGCTCGGCAACGCCGACAGTTTCTCCTCATTCATCGTCAGCCCCGGGCAGATGTATCACGTGGAATCCGGCGCGGTTTACCATATCGAGAACGTCGGAGACACCAGGGCAGAGCTCATCCTGGCGCTGCGCACCGAGCGCCCCCAGCATTTCTCCCTGCGTTCCAGCTTCAGCGCCATGACCGACGCGGTACTCGGGAACACCTACGACCTGCCGGCCTCCGCGTTCGCCGCCTTCGACCGCTCGCCCTCCAGCCAGATCGTCCGCCGCGACGGTCCGCCCGACATACCGTCAACCGCCGGGCTGCCGAACGCCCGCCTGTTCGACGCCGAAGGCCAGCACGCGCCGCTGTCGTACGCCTACGGGCAGGCGAAACTGGCCCGCAAGCAGTACTGGGCCACCCTCGAAGACCTGTCGATGTACTCGCTGCAGATCAAGGAGAACGGCATGCGCGAGCCGCACTGGCACCCGGTCACCGCCGAGATGGGCTACGTGGCCAAGGGGCACGCCCGGATGCGCGTCATGGACCCGGACGGCACGCTCGACGAGTACATCCTGAGCCCCGGCGATGTCTACTTCGTCCCGCGCGCCTACCCGCACCACATCGAGGACATCGGCGAAGACGACATCAACTTCCTGATCTTCTTCGACCAGCCCACGCCCGGCGACATCGGCTACCGCGCCACCGCCAGCGCGTTCTCCCACCAGGCCCTGGCCGCCGGCTTCGGCATCCGCGAGCGCGACCTCCCGCAGTTCCCGTTCACCCCCATCGACCCGCTGATCGTCGCACGGCACAACCCGGTCGACCCGGTCCCCTGATCCCCGCGCTGTTGGCCTGGCGAACGCGATGCGCGCCCTCATGCCCGGCATCTGCGAACCAGCAGCCGGCCAGAGCGCGCGCCGCCTGGCCGAGGCCGGGTTGATGGCGGACACCGGCCAGCGGACCGCCGAAGGGAGCGGCGCCGGGCGGGCAGCCCGGTCACCCTTGCGGCGGGCTGTCCTGGGACCCCGATCCTGATCAGCATAAGGACGGCAGGCCGCCGACGCAGTGCTCGCGGTGCGGGGACGGGCCTGGCCGGCGCTCGGGACGAGGGTTCGTCGTGGGCGCACTCGCGGCCCTCGACGGCCAAGCGGACCCGGTACCAGCCCCAGGCGAGATCCCTCGCCTGTTCAACAAGCGTCTCCGTCACGCCGGGACCGGCGTGTCATCGAGAGTCAGTCCGTGCAGCTGAGTGCCAACTTTCTACGCCCAGAACGACGGTCGGATGATCTTGGAGATAGCCCGAGCCGCTCAGAAAATTGGGCCTGACCTGCTGTTTTGTGGAGCCACCTTACGGAATCGAACCGTAGACCTTCTCCTTACCATGTATCGGTCTGCGGTTCCGGAGCTGCAGGTGGGTCAGCTGACCTGCCAATACGCGAGCCCAGGCAAGCACTCACAAGCGCTGGACAAGCTCTCGCGGGCGCCCTTTGCCACTCACTCTGCCACTCGGATTGATCTTGCAGCGCGATCCACACCCAGATACGCGGTTATCGACGATCCGCTGTACTGAAAGCATGGAACCGGCCACCGCGGGAGCCTTGCTCCGCCAGGCGCGCAAGCGGGCCAGCCTGTCCCAGGTGGACCTGGCCGCCGGCACCCGGGTCGACCTGATCCCCGCCGCCGACCTCAAACCAGGCGTCCGTGAACGAGCCGGATCTGACCTGATCGCGCTATGAGTTACCGGGAACGCCAGCGGCGGGCCGATATCCAGGCGCGATCGACGCGATCCGTTCCCACCTGCAACGCGGCGATCTGTCCGACGCGCTGATCTTCGACGCGGTCCGCATCCGACTGCTGGAGATCGGTGAGGCTGTCAAAGCACTGCCCGATGACCTGCTGGCCACGCAGCCGTCGATCCCATAGCGGCAGATCGCCCGCATTGCGCGACCACCTCGCCCACCGGTACTTCGATACCGCACACGCGATCTTGCAGGCCACGGTCGATGAGGATCTGCCCGACCTCGAACGCGCCGTCCAAGCCCGATCCGGTCAGTGGAGAAGGAGACCCAGATACGCCCCCCGGCACTAACGTAACCGAGCATCTCGGGATCCCAGCGCGGCTCCCGCGCGCGTAGCCGCCCTGATTGGGCCGACTAGGGAGTCCTCGATGATCATCAGTCACTCTGTGCGCCAGCGTCGACCGGATCTGCCGAAAGTAGGGCGTTGCCAAGGTCCGATGGTATGCGGGCGGTGAATGTGTATGCATAAATGGGTGATCATCTTCGGGTCTCCGGGTCCAGGACCGGCGGAACGTCTACTCGCGGCTTCCGGGGCTGAGGGCCGCCAGTCCCAGCCGGGCCAGCCGATCCGGGTCGGTGATGCCGTCCATCGCGGTGATCCGGCTGCCGGTGACTGTGACCGCGATGAGCGACACCGGCCGTCCCCTGACCGTGATCAGCATCCCGGCTACGCCGTTGACCAGCACCGGGGTGAAGCCGGCTAGCGGGCTGGCCGTCGCGATCGTCGCCCGGGCGATCTGCGCCGCGCCGCGCATGACGATCGAGGCGCCGGGCCGGGCCCGGCCGCCGTCCGCGCGGATGACGGCATCGGGGTGGAGTAGTTCTATGAGCCGGTCAAAGTCGCCCCCGCGGGCCGCGGTGAAGAACGCGTCCACGATCGCGCGCTGCTGTGGCAGGCCCACGT
>Ga0187884_10003503_pt1 | contig 12177 bp, 11 predicted proteins | sample June2016WEW_20_4_FD_132983 | JGI IMG/M metagenome (GOLD analysis project Ga0187884, IMG submission 132983) | Peatland microbial communities from SPRUCE experiment site at the Marcell Experimental Forest, Minnesota, USA - June2016WEW_20_40 | ecosystem: Environmental > Terrestrial > Soil >...
CAGCCAGCTTCTTCAGAACAACAAAGCAAGGCGACAAACTGGTCGGTTCCTTTCTCAGCAATTATCCGGATGAGCTTAAGGCCAGTCTGGCCAAGGTGCCGGGCCTGAAGGTCACCTCCGTCGAACGGATCACTCCGGAAGAATTCATCAAATACGAACGGTCACCGCAGGAGTCTCTAGGATCGCAATAGCGCGCCGTTGCCGCGCGGCCGGTTCAGGTCGAAGCAGCAGCTTCCTTCTTTTGTTCGGGGCTGCTGACTGGTTGTTCCCGGCGCGAGCGGCAGGGTGACGATGTTGGACGCGCCCGCCAGCAACCGCCTGACCACTTTGATGTTGGTGGCCACCAACACGCCGGCCCGTTCGTGTTCCTCGACCCGGCGGAGCGTCTGATACAACGCCAGTTCCGGTGCATCGAGAGATTGAACCGGTTGGATGCGCAAATTCGCCACGCCGGAATTAAACTGCGCAACCGCGGCAATGAAAAGCGCGAAGAAAAACCAAGGCCGCGCACTTATTTCTGCCAACCGCTCAAACGATTTTTTGAAAAAAGCCATCATCACGCACGGAAAACCCTTCTAGGCCTTGATTATTTTCAGTCGAAAATCCCGATCATGCAGAACGGCTCACTGTAAGCGAACATGTCTGAGATCTCTAGTGCGAAGCAATTCACGAACAGCCATTTCTGTATGCTGATTGGGCCGCGGCAGGCGGATCGCTGGAAGCGATTCCCCCCGGTTTGGGCGACAATAAATATCCGTTCATGGCCATCAATCCGGTTCATAAGACCGTCCGCAACTTTCTCTATTTCGATATGCACGGCGGAACAAAAAAGGTCACTGGGAATGGGAGTGATTTTTGATTCCATGAACAAACCCTTGCCACGAACCGCCACATCCCGACGATTGACACCGTGGCGCGCATCAGCCGCGCGTTCGGCATTAATTGGTGGCGGAGGCGGAAAGTAAATTGTGAACTTGGAGCTAAACCATATAATTAGGAGGCGGCAGGAGCAACAAATAGAAACACTTTATGAACAAAAAATACATAGGCATTGGCATCAGTTTGGGTCTTTGTTTCGGAGTAGCACTTGGAGCAGCCATGCACAATATAGGTTTAGGGACTGCTCTTGGACTACCATTCGGCGCGGCTTTCGGCGCTGTATGGGCACGCAAGAAGAGCAAAGATTGAGATATGAATGGAGAGGAAACAGAGCATGTCATTGTTGTTGGGGCAGGCATTGCCGGATTGGCTGCGGCCTATCATCTGCATAAAGCGGGATTGAGGGTGACGGTTCTTGAGAAAGAGAACCGCGTTGGCGGACGGATGAGCACCGACCGTATTGATGGCATGGTGATTGACCGCGGCGCACAATTTTTATTACCCGCCTATTCGGTGTTGCCGGGGCTGGCGCGGGAGCTTGGGCTTCCGGAATGGGTGGTGGCCAGTCCCCATGGGGCAGTCAGCCGTAAGCGGCGGCTGCGGCGAGCGCAGTCGGGGCATCCATTGTCGGTGGTGTCATCCGGTCTGCTGGATCCACTGTCATTGCTCCGTATGGGTTATCACCTGTGGCGCATGAAGCGCGGGATTGCCCGGTTGTCCCTGACAGATTACGGGGATTGGCACGACTTCGACGACGAGGATGCACGAGAGTGGAGCCTCCGGCTTTTTGGCGCGCGCACGACCAACAATGTCGTGGAACCGGTGCAGCTCGGATGTTTTTTCCAAAGTCTGCCGGGAAATTCGAGGGCAGCATTGCTGGCGTTAATGGCGTTTGGATATCGGAAAGCAGGCATAGTAAACGTGCCCGGAGGCATGGGCGTCATTCCAGAGGCGCTGGCGCGCGTGGTGCCGGTTACGCTCAATTGTGCCGTAAACACACTGCGGGTGAGCGACAACGGAGTATTGGCGGTGACCGACAAGGCGCAGTTCGAAGGGAACTATGTGATATTGGCGACAACAGCCTCGGTGGCGGCCCGTCTGTATTCTGACGCTGATACGACGGAACGGGCACTGATGGCCACGCCATACAGTGCCACAATCAACATTGCCATTGCGACGGCACCCGACTATCGGGTTCCCGCAGCACTGGCAAACGTGTATGGAATAGCGTTCACCCAAGCGGATCGGGGGCCGCTGGCGGCGATTACGATCGAACGCAACAAGTCTCCGGATCGTGTGTCCGGGGGCGAACTGTTTGACATCATGCTGGAAAACGACGCGGCCGGGGAAGCAATGGCTTTGGCTGATGACGCTATCCTGGCACGGGTGATGCCGGAACTTGAGGCTTATTTCCCCGGTCTTTCACGACAGGTGGCGTGGGCGCGAGTGATGCGATGGCCGGAGGCGATTCCCCGGTCGCCAGTGGGTCGCAGCCGGGCTCTGCATCAATATCGCCATGAGAATCATCGGCAGAGGAAGGTGTATCTGGCGGGTGATTATATGGGATTTCCGTGGACTGATTCGGCTGCGGCGACTGGAATGTGGGCAGCGGACCAGATTATCGCGCAACGATGATCCCGCGTAGGATTGATAGTGGTCGTATTTCCTGTCATGGGTGCTGTTTTGAAATTTCCGGTTTCGACGGATTAATGAAAACCGAATAAAAGTCAGCCGCGCACGCGACTGTGCACGCAGTTTGGCTTTGGCATGGTATGGCTTTGGTCTTTCTTTGGATTAAGACACGGGAAGCGGCGGCGCATTCCAAGATCCGGGAAAAATAGTCTGAATATCTGAACCCTATGAAAATGCAGTCATGAAAAAACCAATCGCAATTCTCGGATTATTGGCTTTATGCCTGAAGGCAGAAACCTTGGCTCAAGCGCAGACACAACCGCTGACACCAGCGCAAATACAGGCACAGATAGATGCACAGAAACAACCCGAGTCATTGTTGCGGTCAAAGGGGCACGGGCCGGCGCAGTACCAGGAGCCGGTGTTGCCTCCGGTCGCTTTGGATGGATTCAGTTTCAGTCATCCGATGACCGTCATCAACCAAACGGAATTGGCGGAGGTAAAAAGACGTATCGCCGCGCATGTCGAGCCGCAGGCTTCCGCATTTGCCAGACTGATCAGCGACGCGGACGCAGCACAGAATTTTCAACCCGATCCGCCGGACACCATGGACGTCATGGGCGGTTACGAGCCAAGTACAAATCAGGAAAACCTCATCCGTCCGTGGTTATGGCGGAACTGCCACGCAGCTTATGCCAGCGCCCTGGCCTACGCTTACACCGGCAAGACCAATTACGCCGACAAGGCGGTTGAAGTGTTGAATGCCTGGGCGGCCAAAGGGACGAAGTTCGTCGGCGGGGACCGCGGATTGCAATTGGGTTCATGGTTTTCGCCAATGCTTTATGCCGCGGACTTGTTGCATGATTACGACGGCTGGAAACCTGCCGACCGGGCACGGTTCAATTCGTGGTGGCGGAGCAATTGCCTGCCCTACACGATTGAGAAAATGCACGAGCACAGCAATAATTGGAAGGATGCCTGCGTCCTCGGCGTCATGTCCGCGTCCGTCGTACTTGAGGACAAAGCCTTGATGTCGGATGCGCTGGCGGAACTGCAAAGTTATTTTCAGGATCGCACCGACAAAAGCGTTTCAATCAAAGGCGCGTGGAAATTCCAAAAAGACGAGCGTGGCGTTTTTCTGCCGGAGGAAGTGACGCGCAACAAGGGCAACAGCGGCATCACCTACACGGCCTACTCTTTCACCACGATAGTCGAGGCGCTCGAAATTGCCCGCTACACCGGCCACGATTTCTGGCATCGCCAGACACCGGAAGGCGCGAATTTGCAGGATGCGATTGAGTGGTATTTCCGCTGGGACATCCTTAAAAAGCCATTTCCGTGGAATCCGAATCCCCTTCATTTCGAGACCCGCAAAAATACCTACGAGATTGCGAACGACCATTTCCATCTGATGCCCGAAATCGGCGAATGGCTGAAAAAGAACCGCCCCGTCAACGGCGCACAGGGAGACGAATATGCCACGCTGAACAAAGGCGACATGTTTCAGCCGGCGGCGAAATAAAGCCCCCCTGTGAAACATTGCAGCACGATGTCGAGGTCTGAACATTTCAGAATCCTGTCCATCCTGTTAATCCTGTCGGTAACAAGGGTTGCTGACCGATTACATTTTATTGAGGATTTACTTCCGAATGAACGGTCGGTCGGTTGCGATGTCAAAGTTCCGTGAATGTTGAAAAATATCGCGCTGTCGCCCGCCGGTGGTGGCGACAGGAAATCCGCCCGCTTTTGGTTCTCGCGCTGGTCATGTTTTCCATCCGGTCGTCTTTGGCGGATTGGAACGATGTGCCCACCGGCTCAATGAAGCCGACGATTCTCGAAGGCGACCGCGTTTTCGTGAACAAGCTGGCCTACGACCTGAAGGTGCCGTTCACCACCTGGCACATTACCGAGTGGAGCAATCCTCAGCGCGGCGATATCGTCGTTTTCTTTTCACCGAAGGATGGTACACGGCTGGTCAAACGCGTCATTGGCCTGCCCGGCGACACCGTTGAGTTGCAAAATGAACGGCTGGTCATCAACGGCCAGCCCGTGAAATATGCGTCACCGGATCCGGAAATGGCGATGCAATTATCCGGGACTGAGCGCGAACGCAGCATTATCGCGACGGAAAATCTTCCCGCTTGTCCGCACGCTGTAATGGCCATCAACGGAGTTCCAGCGATGCGAACCTTCGTGCCGGTGCAGGTTCCCGACGGCCGTTATTTCATGATGGGCGACAATCGCGATGACAGCTTTGATTCACGTTATTTCGGCACGGTGGCGCGTGGTCAAATCGTGGGCCGCGCCACGAGCGTGGTTCTTTCCCTCGATAAAAAGAATCACTGGCGGCCACGCTGGAATCGCACCTGTTCTTCACTGGAGAGCAACGCCAAATAAAGATACGCCCGCGCTGCCTTGCTCACGTCTTGCGGCGCTTGGTTTGAAGGTTCACGACCGGATGGCCGGAAAGTTTTTGCCGTTTGCGGGCGTCGGCGAAAAGACGATCCACATCGTGTCCGTAGGCGGCCGAGAGCGTGTCTTTGATGCGCCAGATTTCCTGGAGCACCAAGTCGGTGCTCTGGCTCGGCTTCAGTTCTTTTGTCGCATTACTCATATAGTTCTCCAGTCAGTTCGTCCGGCGTGCAAAGCACGGGAAGTGCAAAACCCGATCTCTCCACCAAACGCCGCAAGCGCGCTTGAATCGCTGCGTTGGCAATATGGCGGCAATTCCAACTTAAGAGTATATCCATTTCGTGAACCGTGGCGAGCGCGATGTGGGCGGCGTCGCGGTCGGCGTCGGCGGGCAGCAGACCCGAAGCGAGGATGTCCTTCGTGAGCGCATTTGCCTCGTCCGTCAGGTCCAGCAGTTTGATTTGAGCCATCACATCCAGTCGCTGCTGCGCCATCGCCGCCTCGCCGCTGGTGATTTCGTCGAGAACGACCTGCGACGTGAAAAGCTCGTGCTTGGCGCGCTTCAAATCCCACCAATCTTTGGCGAGTTGCTGGCGGGCGGCCTGCAAGAGGTCGCGGGCCGGGCGCGCGACAACGTAGCTCGGAATGGTGCTTTCGATGTAGATGCGCATGGCCAGAGTTTACGCCCGCCGTTCGCGGATGGCAGCAAGAAAGTCTGCGATGATTTTGGCTTTGGGCTTCACGCCTTGGTGTGTGAGCTACTTCTTCTGGAAAACCAATTCCCCGTCTTTCGCGCTGACTTTGATTTTATCGCCGGGTTTGAACTTACCTTCGAGCAGGCGCAGGGAAAGCAATCAATTGGACGTTGGATCGATTCGACACCTCACCCTAACCCTCTCCCCGCTCGAGGCGGAGAGGGAACAGCTTTCGCGTGGTCCATATATTTCGCGGTTGAAATTCCTTTCAGCGCGCCGAAGTCGGTGGACAAAACCGGTTGCTCCGGCTAAAACCACCGCTGTTCCCGGAAATCAGGCCGCGAAATGAAAATGAATTTGCTAGGACGGCTTGTTTGGGCGGTAGTTTCATTGCTGCTGGCCCGGACCGGCGCCACTGCGGAGTTGCGTGACGGCGGGCCAGCGCCCAACCGCACGGTCGCTTCCGCCCGGATGGTCGAAGACTTTGATTCCGACTGGCGTTTCAGCAAGGGCGATTTTCCCACCGCCGCCATGCCGGCCTTTGACGATTCCGGCTGGCGCCACGTGAATGTGCCCCACGACTGGAGCATCACCGGGCCGTTCAGCGCCGATTATGGCAGCGGCAACGGTTATGCGCCCGGCGGCCTCGGCTGGTATCGCAAGCATTTTCATCTCGACCCCGCCCAGAAAGGCAGGGCCGTCACAATTGAGTTCGACGGCATTTACGATTACTCGGAGGTCTGGATCAACGGTGTGTTCGTGGGCGCGCGACCTTACGGGTATTCCAGCTTTGCGCAGGACCTGACGCCCTGTCTGAAGTTCGGACCGGATGAAAATGTCGTCGCGGTGCGGGTGGACCACTCGCGTTTCGCCGACTCGCGCTGGTACACCGGTTCCGGCATCTATCGGCACGTGCGCCTGGTCGTGACCGACCCGTTGCACATCGGCCATTGGGGCACTTATGTCACCACGCCAAAAGTCACGGCTGACGAAGCGGTTGTCCGCATCGAGACCACGGTCGAAAACCAGTCCGACCGGGAAAAAGCCTTTTCGCTGCAATCGGACATTTTGGGACCGGATGGCCGGGTCGCGGCCAGCCTGGCCACAACGAAAACCGCGGGAAAGGGAACGCCGCAAACCGTGGTCCAAACGATCAAAATCGGCCGGCCGCAATTGTGGTCGCCGGATTCCCCGGCGCGGTACACCCTCCGCAGCCGGTTGCAAACCGGGGCAACCGTGGTGGATGAAACCACAACGGCTTTCGGGATTCGCTCGGCCGTCTTTGACCCCGACAAGGGTTTTCTGCTTAACGGCCGCCCGGTGAAGCTCAAGGGCGTTTGCCTGCATCACGATGCCGGCTGTCTCGGCGCCGCCGTGCCGGACAAGGTGCTGGAACGGCGTTTGCGTCTGCTGAAGGAACTCGGCGTCAACGCCATCCGGACCAGCCACAATCCGCCGGCGCCGGAACTGCTGGATATTTGCGACCGGCTGGGTTTGCTGGTCAAAGACGAAGCCTTCGACGAATTTACCCCGTCCAAGAAGAAGTGGGTCGAAGGCCGGAACGCCGGCCTGCCGAGCCGGTTCGGTTACGCCGAGGTGTTCGAGCAATGGTCGGTCACGGACATTCAAGACATGGTCCGCCGGGACCGGAACCATCCCTGCGTGATCCTCTGGAGCATCGGCAACGAGATTGATTTCGCGAACGATCCATTTACGGACCCGGTGTTGGGCGCGGATTACGAGCCGGGGAACCCACCCGCGCGGGACCTGGTCAGACTGGCCAAGCCGCTCATTGCCGCCGTGAAATCGCTGGACCGCACGCGCCCGGTGACGGCGGCGCTGGCCAACCTGCCGATGTCCGAAGCTGCCGGACTGCCGGAGCTGCTGGACGCGGTCGGATACAACTACCAGGAAGCGCGCTACGCGGATGACCACAAAAAGTTTCCCAAGAGGATCATCTTCGGCAGCGAGACCAGCCATCAATACGCCGCGTGGCGGGCGGTACAGGACAACGATTATGTAGCCGGTCAGTTTCTCTGGACGGGCATTGATTATCTGGGTGAGGCGGGAGAATGGCCGAACCGCGCCAGCGGCGCCGGGCTGCTTGATTTGTGCGGATTCAAGAAACCCTTCGCCTGGTTCCGGCAAAGTCTCTGGAGCAGCAAGCCGATGGTTTATCTTTGTGCTGCCGGCGGAAACCGGGAACCGGGGCGGCGTGGTTTGGGCGGCATGGAACATTGGAACTGGCCGTCGAACGCCACGGTCACCGTCCTTTGCTACGCGAATTGCCCCGAAGTCACACTGACCCTCAACGACCAGCTCATCGGGACCAGGCGCCTTTCCGAAGCCACGAATGGCGTGTTCCGATGGACCGTTCCCTACGAACCGGGAGTGCTCAAGGCCGTGGGCCGCGCCAGCGGCGCTGAAGTTTGCGAATACACCTTGCAGACCGCCGGGCCGGCCAGCCGGATTGAATTGACGCCCGACGCGACCCGGCTTCAGGCCGATGGCAAGGACATCTGCCATTTGGAGTTCCGGATCGTTGATGCCCAGGGCGTGCGCGTCCCGGACGCCGGGCCGGAAGTGACGTTTGCAGTCAGCGGCCCCGCAGCACTGCTGGGCATCGAGAACGGCGACCTGAACAGTCCGGAACCTTATCAAGGCCCGACCCGCAAAGCTTACCATGGCCGTGGACTCGCCATTTTCCAATCCACAACCATCGCGGGCAAAGTTGTGGTCAAGGCGACCGCGCCGGACCTTGAACCCGCCGCGGTTGAACTGGAAACCCTGACAAAATAAAACTATGAATCCACCCTCACTCGGCTACGTGATTTTGTATGTGCATGATGTTGCCGCCAGCCTTGCCTTTTACGAAAAGGCATTTGGCCTGGCCTGCCGCTTTTTCCACGACGACAACGGCAAGGCTTACGGCGAACTGGAAACCGGCGCGATCCGGCTGGCCTTCGTCAGCCTGGCACTGGCCCAGGAACATTTGAAACAGGAAATCGTGGCCGCTGCGCCGGATAAAGCGCCGCTGGGAGTGGAGATCGCCCTGACCACGCCCGATGTCCCGGCATTGTTCAAGCGCGCGGTGCAAGCCGGAGCGGTGACGGTGAGTGAACCGGCGACCAAGCCGTGGGGCCAGACCGTGGCCTATCTCCGCGACAATTCCGGCCACCTCGTCGAACTTTGTACCCCGATGCCGTGAATACCCGCGTCAGCCTAGTAGCCTTCAACTGAGTCCGTGCTCTTGAATGCACTGAATGATCATCTTTGCTTCAGTCGCCGCGTCGCGTTCGCAATGCTCAAAGTTATCCAGAATGGCGGATTTTGTGTTCTTTCCCTCCACCTCAGCCAACGTCGCCGTCGCGAATTGGATAGTTTGCAGAAGAATTCTTAAATCCTTCGGTTTGATTGGGAAATTTTGAAAAGACTTTTGGGGGGATAAACTGACGTCGCGATGTCCGTAAACCCTATGTCGAAGCTTTTGACACGTCTCTATCAAAGATCGATTCCTATCGATTTCCAAAGCAAGCTGTCTCGCCAAATGTGGGTCTGTAGACTTCAAGCTCGTGACGAGATTTGCCAACGAAACAACGTCTCGTCTTTTATCAAACAGCCGGGCAATGATTACGAAAATGCCCTGCTGCATTGAACAAAATGTCGCTGTGAAGTAATTCGGAAACGCTTCGAAAGCCTCTTTGTAAGCGGTGCGATTCGCTTTGTTAACAAGCTCCCACCAAATTGCATAACTCCAAGTCAATTCAGTAACTTGGCCGATAATGTCTTGAATCTGCTGACCCGTCGGTTTCATGAGGTCGCGGGCCGGGATTATTTCCGCTGAAAAACCAGTTCGTCGTCTTTCACCGTCACTTTTATTTTGTCCCCCGGCTTGAACTCGCCTTCGAGCAGGCGCAGGGACAGCGGGTTGAGGATTCGTTCCTGCACGGCGCGCTTGAGCGGACGCGCGCCGAATTGCGGGTCGTAGCCTTCCCTGGCCAGCAGCTTCTTTGCGCCGGCGTCCACGTCCAGCGTGAGTTGCTGTTGCGCCAGCCGTTTCTTCAGCTTCTCCAGTTGGATGTCCACGATGCGCTCAATTTCGCTTTCGTCGAGGCTTTGGAAAATAATCACGTCATCCACGCGGTTCAGGAACTCCGGCCGGAAATGCCGCTTCAACTCAGCCATCACCTTGTCTTCCATCGTTTGATGCGACGACTTATCCGTGTGACCATCCATGAAATACTCCTGGATGATTTGCGATCCAAGATTGCTGGTCATGATGACGATGGTGTTCTTGAAATCCACCGTCCGCCCCTGCCCGTCCGTCAGCCGCCCGTCGTCGAGCACCTGCAACAGCACGTTGAACACGTCGTGATGTGCCTTCTCAATCTCGTCAAACAGCACCACGGAATATGGCCGCCGCCGCACGGCCTCGCTCAACTGCCCGCCTTCCTCGTAACCGACGTAGCCCGGCGGCGCGCCGATGAGGCGCGACACGGTGTGCTTCTCCATGTATTCGCTCATATCAATGCGGATCATCGCGTTTTCGTCGTCGAACAAAAATTCCGCCAGCGCTCGGGCCGTCTCGGTCTTGCCCACGCCGGTCGGGCCGAGGAAAATGAACGAGCCAATGGGCCGGTTCGGGTCCTGCAACCCACTGCGGGCGCGGCGCACGGCATCGGACACGGCCTTGATGGCCTCCTTCTGCCCGACCACGCGTTGCGCCAGCCGTTCCTCCATCTTCACCAATTTCTGCCGTTCGCCTTCCAACATTCGCGATACTGGGATGTGCGTCCACGCCGCCACGACCTTGGCGATATCCTCGTCCGTGACTTCCTGGCGCAGCAAGGTAGCCCGGCCGTCCCGGCTGGCACTTGCAGGCGAGACGCCTGCGCTACGTTCCATCGCGGCTAGTTTCTTTTCCAAATCTGGAATTTTCCCGTATTGAATCTCGGCGGACTTGGTCAAATCCCCACGCCGCTGCGCCTGTTCGAGTTCGAGCTTTGCCTGTTCGAGCTGCGATTGGACCACGCTCACGGCGTTGACGGCGGCCTTCTCGTTCTGCCATTGCGCCGTAAGCGCCTTGGATTTGTCCTTCAAATTCGCCCGCTCGCCATCGAGCCGCTTGAGCCGTTCCTTGCTCGCGGCGTCCTTTTCCTTGGCCAGCGATGTGCGTTCGATTTCCAGTTGCAAAATCTGCCGGTCCAACTGGTCCAGTTCCGTCGGTTTGGAATCCAGTTCCATCTTGATGCGCGACGCCGCCTCGTCCACCAGGTCAATCGCCTTGTCCGGCAGAAACCGGTCGGTGATATAGCGATGCGACAATGTCGCCGCCGCCACGAGCGCCGAATCCTGGATGCGCACGCCGTGATGGACTTCATAGCGCTCCTTCAACCCGCGCAAAATCGCGATGGTCGCCTCCACCGTCGGCTCGTTGACCTGGACCGGCTGGAAGCGGCGTTCCAGCGCCGGGTCTTTCTCGATGTGCTTGCGGTATTCGTCGAGCGTCGTCGCGCCCACGCAGCGGAGTTCGCCGCGGGCGAGTTGCGGCTTCATGATATTGGCCGCGTCCGTCGCGCCTTCCGCCGCGCCCGCACCGACGATTGTGTGCAACTCATCAATGAACAGGATGATTTTGCCTTCACTGGCAGCGATTTCCTTGAGGAACGCCTTTAACCTATCCTCAAATTCGCCGCGATATTTTGCTCCCGCAATCATCGCGCTGAGATCCATCGCGACGAGTCGTTTGTTCTTGAGCGATTCGGGAACGTCGCCGCTCACGATGCGCCGGGCCAGGCCTTCGGCAATCGCCGTCTTGCCCACGCCGGGTTCGCCGATGAGCACCGGATTGTTTTTCGTGCGGCGCGTCAGCACCTGCATCACGCGGCGGATTTCCTCGTCGCGGCCGATGACCGGGTCAATCTTGCCCTGCCGAGCCAGCGCGGTGAGATCGCGCCCGTATTTGTCGAGCGCCTGGAATTTGGCTTCGGGATTTTCGTCCGTCACGCGCTGGTTGCCGCGCAAATCGGCGAGCGCCTTCAAAACCGTGTCGCGCTTGAGCCCGGCGGCCGAAAGCATCTTCTTCAGCGCCGAACCGCCATCGGCCAGCAGGCCGAGCAGCAGATGTTCGGTGCTGACGTAATCGTCCTTGAGCTTGGTCGCCTCGGACTGCGCGGCATCGAGCGCCTTGCGCAGGGTCGGGCTGGCATAAACCTCCGCGCCGCCCTCGACCTTGTGACGGCGGGACAAATCGCGCTCCAGTTCGGACTGCAACTTGGCTGGTGCGATGCCGATTTTCTGGAGCAGTTCGGGCACGAGGCTTTCGGACTGGCCGAGCAGGGCCAGCAGCAGATGTTCGCCATCCATTTCCTGGTGCGACATTTCGCGCGCGAGGCGTTGCGCCTCCGACAGCGCCTCCTGCGATTTGAGGGTCAATTTCTCCGGTTGCATGACCTACTTAATAAATCTCTTCTTACCAACGTCAAGCGACTAACGGCAAAAGAGAAATTGGTTAAACGCTCGCCCTCACCCCGGCCCTCTCCCCCGAGGAGAGGGAGAA
>Ga0187884_10003510_pt1 | contig 12161 bp, 10 predicted proteins | sample June2016WEW_20_4_FD_132983 | JGI IMG/M metagenome (GOLD analysis project Ga0187884, IMG submission 132983) | Peatland microbial communities from SPRUCE experiment site at the Marcell Experimental Forest, Minnesota, USA - June2016WEW_20_40 | ecosystem: Environmental > Terrestrial > Soil >...
ACAATCCCGCTGAAGTCCAAAAATTGCGCGAGGAAATCCACCGTGGCTTTTACGGCGAATAGCCATGCCGCAAATTCGGCGCCACAATCTTCCGCCACACCTCCTCGATCATTTGCTTGACCGTGTCAGCCGCCGCAACATTTCCGCCGATCAACTTGGGTTGTTGGCGAATTGGCTCCGCACCGAACCCGAAGTGCCGGACGATCCATGGTTCAAGAAATTTCCCGGCATGACCGTCTGCGGCGAAGGCGAACTCATCAAAACCTTTTTACAGCCCGGCCAGGTTGCCACCGGCAGGGAACTAAGTTAGCAATTCACGGCAAACGCCAGCGGCCACTTTCCACATGAATCAACAACCCTGTGTCGCGGAGAATTTGGAGTTGTTGGCGGATTTTGGGCCGGACATTTCGATTATCCGGATGAAGCCGCTCCAATTCACGGTCGTGAGCATAAACCTCGTCGTTGGTGAAAGTCCCTCGCCCATCGGATGGGAGAGGGTGGCCGGCAGGCTGGGTGAGGGACAGCCGTCGCACGATGTTCAACACGTCGAGTGTCCAGCCGCGTTCTTTGGCTTTGATTTGGCCGAGCGGTTTGACGCGACGGAACTGCGCGCGGACTTCTTCCGGCGGGGTGATCAATGTGGCACAGGCCTCCGGCCTGTGTTCTCCGCGTGCGGCATCGGTTTCGGAAACAGAAACAGGCAGGATGCCTGTTCCACACTTTGCCACTGTCGTGACGATGGGGATGCGGGCTTCGGGCGCGATGCGGTGCAATGGGCTACCTGCCCCGTGTTCTTTACGGGGTATTGCAGCCCACCCAGCCGGCCCGTCCTCCGTAGCAAGTACTGCGGAGGGTGGACGCGGCGCGCGGTCGCCGCCAGCGGCTTCCGCTTGATGACGGCTGACTCTGAAAACATGAACGAAGGAATCAGGAGCAGGTCGCGAACTTCCCAGGTAGCCAGGGCGTAGCGCATCAGGAGCAGATTTGGTGTCCGGTCTTCGCGGATGGCGTTGAGCACGTCTAACCGGGGAGAAGGCTGAAAAATGTCAAAAGTGAGGACTGACCCCTTTATGAGAAATGTCTTTTGGTGGTATTTGCTGCCGTTTGCGGCGGCGGTGGGAATTTTCATCGGCCATTCGGCCTTGCACGCGCGGAATCCAGGTTTTGCGGCAATGATTGCCGGGGTGGTGGCACTGTTTGTGACCCTGCTTTACTGGGGAATTTACCGGTTGAATCAGTTTGCCGTGCGGAAAAGTCTGGAACCGCGCCGGCAGGAACTCGAAACGTTGCTGACCGGCCTCGAGGAGAATCCACAATGAACTCACCAGAACTGGTTCAACCTCACGGCAGCCGCCAGACGCCGCGCCCGATGTGCAAAAGTAAATTCCGGTCGCGAAGTTCCTGAAGCTGCTGGCGTATCTTCGGTCTGATGTTCCGTTTGCCATCAGCCAAATTTGTCGAATGTCGAGATGTGACCCCAATTTACTTACTTTCAGGCGTTCTCAACAAGTTTGGACAACGTCACATTCAGTGCTTGCGCCAATTGGGCGAGTTTATCGAGTGAAATGTTCTCACGCCCGCGCTCGATTTCAGAAAGGTAAGGCCAACTCAATTCCGCCTTTTCAGCCAATTTTTCCAGCGTCAGACCCGCTTCGGTTCGGTAGGCGCGGATGTTCCTCCCCACGATCTCCCGATGGTTGCCGGCATGAGCCATTAAACTAGCAAACCCGATTTTGGACGCGGCGAACATTCGACATATCGAATGTTTGTGCTTGATCCTGTTTTGCCGATCTGGATCGATCCAGTCGAATGTCGGGCAAATCTCGGCGGACACGTCCTGAAACGAGGGCCGCCAAAGCAGCGCGCTCAGATCAGAGATCCGATCCAAAGGCACGCTACAAAATCCGCCGTAAGATCCCCGATCCAATTTGGTCCCTTTCCGAAATCGTTCACCCGCTTAAGTCCACGTCACCGCGACGCAAGCGCTTAGGCGACGACCAGGTCAATTTCGCCATCGCCGGAATTCCGCCGGTGGGTCGGGTTGAACCGCAGCCGTTTCTCAAATGGGTAGGCGGCAAGTCGCAACTTCTCGCACAATTTGACGAATTTCTGCCCGACCGCGTAGAGCGTTATTTTGAGCCGTTCATTGGCGGCGGCGCGGTGTTCTTTCACCTCAAACACCGTTTCCCACAGATGCGCGCCTTCCTGCGCGACAACAACGACGAACTCATCAACACTTACATCGCCGTTCGTGACCATCCTAAACCATTGATGCGCCGGCTCGATGAACACCTCGCGGAATTCCGGGCCGACCGCGAGCGTTACTACTATCTCGTCCGCAGTTGGCATCATTTGCCCAAAGCCGAAGTGGTTGAACGTGCCGCCCGCATGATTTTCCTTAACAAGACCTGCTTCAACGGTCTCTGGCGCGTCAACGGCCGTGGCGAATTCAACGTCCCCATTGGCTCGCAAACGAATCCAGGCCTCTACGACCGGGAAAACATTTTGGCGGCAAGTTGGATATTGGAAGGCGTTCACCTAGCAACGCAGGATTTCCGTGACACGCTGAATGAACCGCGGCGTGGCGACTTCGTTTATGTTGACCCGCCTTACCATCCGATTTCGCTAACCGCGAGCTTCACTTCCTACACGAAAGAAGATTTTGGAATGGGTGAGCAGCAGGAACTCGCAGCCCTTTTTGCTGACGCCAGCAGGCGTGGCGTTCGGCTCATGCTTTCCAACTCTGACGCAGAATTCATCCGCAAGCTGTATCGTGGCTTTAAGGTTTACACAGTTAAAGCGCGCCGCGCAATTAACTGTGACGGCTCAAAGCGCGGAGCAATCAACGAGGTCGTTGTTCTCGCTGGAGGAGATTGAAACTATGCCGATGATCATGCCATTTGAAGCTGCTTGGGAAAAACTCGTGCAAGAACGAGTGGATATTTCTTCTGATTTGGTGGTGTTAACCAAAACAGACATTGAATCAGTCACTGGCAACGAACTTCGTTTGATGGCAAAGATGGATTCGTCGAAAGACGTTCCTGCCGCTTTGCGGCGGCATGGGTATTTCATTCTGCCAATCAAAAATGGTGAATACGTTCTCGTGCGCGGAAATGGATTCCACAAACTTGAGCGTCTGCCCGAGCCTCCGACGGTGTTCCGACCACAGCTTGATTTCGAATTTGTGACTCTCAACGTCGGAGACAGTGAGATGCAACATCTCGACTATTGCTACAATATCGGCCTCTTCGAGAAATTCGCTCGTGTTACAGGTTTGCGGCAAACGATTCGAGGCAGGAAGAGACTGCCGACCATTGATTTCTCTGTTGGGAAAGTTGGACCAATTCATGTCAAAGCTGGCGTACAAGTAGAAGTCGATTCCGGTTGCGAGGGACGGGACGACATCGTGTTGATCGAAGCAAAGGTTGGCCAGCCGCCAGACTTCATCATTCGGCAGCTGTTCTACCCTTATCGGAAGTGGCGTATTGAAATTCCAGCCAAGCAGATTCGTCCGTGGTTTTTCTGCTCGGAGGAAATTTCCGGGCGACGGCTCTACAAGTTTTGGGAATACGAGTTTGCAGACGACGCCCAATACCAGTCATTGCGGCTCACGCGAAGCGAAAATTTCCTCGTCGAGCCAGTCCGGCAGCGTTTGACTGTGGAGGAATTGCTGCGTGCGCATGTCCGACGCCGGGCGGATGCACGGTTGTGGGACGTGCCACAGGCAGATTCATTCTGGCGCGTTGCGGAAATTCCGTTGCTGGTTGAGCAAGGCATCAACACATCGAGCAAGTTGGCGGTGCATTACCGGTTTGACCCGCGCCAGAGCAGCTACTACCGGCAGGCGGCAGAATTTCTTGGCTTGGTGTCACAGGACAAACGCAGCCACGTCTATCAGCTTACCGACTTGGGCCGTGAATATGTGAATCGTCCGGCAGATGAGCGCCGCCAATTGCTCGCGGGTTTGCTGGCGCAGTTTCCACCGGTTCGGACGGCGCTGGAACTGTCAGCCAAGGCGGGTGATCGCGGCATCGGTAGGACGGAAATCGCAAAGTTCATCGCGCGAAATTCAACTATTGCCAATTCCACGCCGGGTCGCCGGGCGGCGACAGTGCTGGCATGGCTACGCTGGCTGCAAACTGCCACTGGCGCAGTTCAGGAAAGGCAACAACGGTTCTCCCTCCGTTAGCTTGTTTTCCCTTTGCGCACTCTGCGCCTCTGCGCCTCTGCGTTAAATCAGTTTTGCCAAATGGTGCCGTTGGGCTTGAGCACGCGCTGACAGCGTCGCAGCCATTCCACGTTGAATTCGTAGTTCAGTTCCGGTCCGCGCGAGACGTCCCAGTCGCCTTTATCCACCTTCACCATTTTGCCCGCGTGGCAGGTGATACCGCCATTGGACCGGCCTTCGCTCAGAAGCTACGGCCCGGCAGGCAGGAAATAAGGCGGGTCGGCAAAGATGGCGTCGAACCGGCCGTCGGGATATTTGGCCGCGATGGCGTCGAGCAGTTCGAGGCAGTTGCCGCAATAAAGCCAGATGCCGCGCGCGGAGTCGGAAAAGGCAAGGCGCGGCAACGTGCTGCCATGCGTCTCGCTGGCAGGTCTGACTGATTTGGAAGATGGATCTTCCGGCAAGATGCCGGAAGCACGTTCGGATGCAGTGGAACGCGCCGTGCCGGAGGCCGGCGTTCCGATACTGCCATCCTCGCGCAACGTGAAATGCGACGGGGCAAGCAAGTGCGGATGAGAAAAGTCCGAAGTCGCCCGTCCAGAGTCCACAGTCGGGGGACGCAGAACTTTCTTTGGGCTTTGGGCTTTGGACTCGGAACTGTGGACCGGGGACTGAGGCCAAGCCGGTTTTGGCGGCGGAGATTTATAGAATGCTCGGCGTTTGGCTGGTTTGGCTTTCTTCGGCACGCCGGGATCAATTGATCAGATCAGCGATCCAGATCAAGCCATTTTAAGGTGACAGGTGACAGGTGACAGGTGACATGAGCAAAAGGGGAAACATCCAACGTCACTGTGATCATCCTCCTCGTCCTCGTTCTCGTCCTCGTCCTCGAAATAACTGAACAGAAGGGCACGCCGGGATCAACTCCGAAAGCTTTCGCGAGCGGGTTGATCAGAAAGGCGGATCGGATCAAGTGTTTTTTAACCACGGATGGACACGGCGTAAAGCCGCGTGGCGGCGATGCCGCTATACGCGGATGAACATGGATTTTTCACTCAACCCCGTAAAGGGGCGTGGCCGCGTGGCGCAGCTTCACGCGGCTTTACGCCCTCAGGTTCTTTGTCCGCTCACCAAATCCTGAAGATTTTTTATTCCCAGGTCTATATCCTTTTCAAATGAAACCATTTGTTGGTCGCGCCTTGACGCCGTCGCCGCATTCTCCTGCTCCGCGGGCGCCAAAATCTTGGTTTTGCCCATGTTGACCACATCGTCGTTCGGGCCGAGTCCGCCGAAGTCCACAAATTTGTCATAATCGGCCTTGGCTGCTCTGGTCCGTTCCTGCATTTGCAGGGCGGCGGTTTCCCAGGTGTCGTTGACGCGCGTGAGCGTGGCCAGAACGCCCAAAATCGCCCGCCTGACTTGGGACTCGGGAAGCGCGTCAACCAGTTTTATCACTGCCGTTTGCGTTGCCAGATAATTTTGATGGTAGCCATCGAGTTTCGCCGTTTTGTCGTCCAAGGTGCTCCGCAGCGCTTTGAATTCCTTGATCGCCGAGGCCGCCTTGTCCTGGTATAGCTTCAAGGCCTGCTCGGCTTTTTCCCTGGCCTGTTGAGCATTGGAGAGGTCACTCATCAATTGATCAATTTTCGCCTTTTGGGTTTCGACCTGGCTGCTTACAGACTTCAATTCATCTGCGGCCGCCTCGGCCTTTTTTTGCGCTTCATCCAATTGGCTTTTAAAGTCCTGGGGGGAAGCCTGTTCCGACCCTTGTGCCCCTTGCGACGCAATTGGGCTTTTGGACGCTTGAAGTTGCGATTCAAGCTTTTGCAGGCGCGCTTTGAGGTCTGCATTCTCCGATGCCAGATTCGTATTGGTTTTTCCGCAACCGGACAATAGAACCGTGATGGTTATGAACAACGCAAAGCCAAGGAGATTTTTAGTTTTCATGATTTTGAATTTGCTCCGCACCGGGTTACATGTCCAGAGGAAAACGACAAGCGTGGAGACATTGGAAGGCACGCTGACTGCCGGGCCCGGCAGATGGAGAATGGAGGATGGAGGATGGCGTTTTTGTTCCATCTTCTACTTTCCATCTTCCATCCTCGCCGCAACGACCCTCAACCCTCAACTCTCAGCCCTCAACCTCTGCCGCAAACGGCACGAGCGAGATCAATTGATCAGATCACACTCTGAGATCAAGGCATTTTGAGAGTGGCAAGTGGCAAGTGACGGGTGACAAGAATTTGAAGAGCACCTCACCCCGGCCCTCTCCCCAGCGCGGAGAGGGAGAATTATCGTCCGCTGGCCGTGAAATCTTTGTGTTCTTTGCGCTCTTTGCGGTTGAGGCGTCTGGGATTTTGAGGTTTATTTAAACTCGACCAGGGTTCCGCTTCGTGCTACTAATGAATTCATGAAGTTGGCTTAATCAACCAGAAATTCCGCGTTCAACGCTGGATGTGAAAGGAACCTGCTCATGAACATGACCACAAAACAACTGTGCCTGATGACGGCGGTGCTGGCGCTGGCGGCCGGGGCCGGGGCGCAAACCTTCACCGTCCTCAAGACTTTTAATCCCAATATCAATGCGACCGGATTTCATGCCTGGGGGACGCTGGTGCAGGGACCCGATGGCACGTTATACGGCGTCACCACGGATGGCGGGGCCGGTGGAGCGGGTGTTGTGTTCAGCGTCCAGACCAACGGCACGGCTTTCACCATCATCAAGAGTTTTTCCATGGTCGATGTGTCAACGGGCACGAATACGGACGGCGCGACACCCCACGCCGGGCTTGTCCTGTCCGGCAGCACGCTCTTTGGCACGACGATGAATGGAGGCGGCGGGGGCAACGGGACGGTGTTCAGCCTGAGCACCAACGGCACCAGCTTTGCCGTGCTGAAAAGTTTCACGGCCTTGGATATCAATACCAGCACCAACAGTGACGGCGCCAATCCGGCGGCGGCGTTGATCGTGTCGAACGGTGTTTTGTACGGGACGACGCAGAATGGCGGCACCGGAGCCAACGGGACGATATTCCGGGTGAACACGAACGGCATGGGTTTTGTGAATATTTACAATTTCACGAATGGCAGCGACGGAGCCAACCCGGCGGCGCGATTGCTGCTATCGGGCAGCACGCTTTATGGAACGGCCGTGAATGGCGGCGATTTCGGCGCCGGGACGGTGTTCAGCGTCAGCACGAACGGCACCGGTTTCAACCCGCTACACCCTTTTAGCGGCAGTGGCACGGACGGGGCCTATCCCGCCGCCGGATTGGTGTTGTCCGGCGGCCAGCTTTTCGGAACGACGCCGAACGGCGACAGCGGGGATGGCTCGGATGACGGGACAGTGTTCCGAATCGACATCAGCGGGAACAACTTCACCAATCTTTACAGTTTTACCGACACTAACGGGTTCGATTCCATTGGGGAACTGGTGCTTTCGGGCAGCACGCTTTATGGAACGACCGCGAATGGCGGGTACCAGGGTGGACCGCTGCCTTTTGGGACGGTGTTCAAGATCAACACGGATGGCAGCGGTTTCGCGACGGTTGTCAGCTTGAACGCTGCTGATGGTTGGGGGCCGACCGGCGGCGTGGTGTTGTCAGGCGGTGTGCTTTACGGGGTGACGGGACTTGGCGGAATGCCGGGTCTCGGCAATGGCGTGGTTTATAGTGTCCACACCGACGGCTCCAGCCCGACTGCGCTTTGCGTTTTTGCCGGGACCAGCGGCGCGGCGGATCCGCAGACGGGCCTGGCCTTGTCCGGCAATACGCTTTACGGAACGACCGTGTATGGGGGCACGAACGGCAACGGCACGTTGTTCGAGATTGGCACCAACGGCAGCGGCTATGCTGAGATCAAGGATTTCTCAATTGAGGATTCAGGCGGCATCAATCCGGACGGGGCAAACCCACGGGCGGTTCTGGTGTTGTCCGGCAGCACGTTTTATGGCACAACCAGATACGGTGGCACGGGCGGATTTGGAACGGTATTCAAGATGAATTCGGACGGCACCGGTTTTACCAATATATACAGTTTCGCCAACACCGACCCCGCTACGCCGATAGCGGCCCTGGTGGTATCGGGCAGCACGCTTTATGGGACGACGGGGCAGGGCGGCAATGGTTACGGGTCGGTGTTCAAGATCAACGCCGACGGCATGGGCTATACGAATATTTACAGTTTTAACGGCACTGATGGCAGCATTCCAACGGCGGGATTGGTACTGTCGGGCAACATCCTCTACGGAGCGACCCAGGATGGCGGCACGGGTGCGGGAAATTTGTTCCAGGTCAATACCGACGGCAGCCACTATACCAATATTTACAGTTTCACCGGCGGCAGCGACGGGGCGAATCCGGGTACTGTTTTGGTTTTGTCGAACAATGTTCTGTATGGGACGGCGTATCATGGCGGCAGCGGCGGACAGGGAACCGTGTTCAAGATCAACACCGACCGCAGCGGCTTCACCGTGCTCCACACCTTTGCAGGCACCAGCCCCAATGGTGCTGGCCCGGGCGACCTGTTGCTGTCGGGCGGGACGCTTTATGGAATAATGGCGTATGGCGGCAGTTCGAACCAGGGAGCCGTTTTCCAGCTGGATATCGCAAGCACCAATTTCACCGTGTTGAAGAATTTCACCGGTGGCAGCGACGGGGCGAATCCCAACACGACGTTGGTATTATCGGGCAGCACGCTCTACGGAACCACAGAGAGCGGCGGTCTTTCAGGTCATGGAACGGTCTTCTCGCTGTCACTATCTTCGGTTGTTCCCATCCCGCTCAATATCAGAGGCATCGCCAATGCCGTGGTGTTGAGCTGGACCGATCCGGCATCGGTATTTTTCCTCCAGGCGTCCACCCTTGTGACTGGTGTTTACACCAATGTGCCCGGGGCCACCAGTCCGTACACGAACACCTTCAGCACCCCGACGAAGTTCTTCCGTCTGCAAGCGAATTAGCGTGGCACCCGCTTCAACCATGCGAATGGCCTGGGCTTGGCTAGCGTTTTCTTCGGCACGCCGGGATCAACTCCGAAAGCTTTCGCGAGCGGGTTGACAGATCAGCGATCCAGATCAAGGGAAAACGCGAGCGTTTTGGGTCTCGGGTCTTCCGCCTTCGCCGAGGCTTCGGCGGACGGCGGAATGAACATGGATTTTTTCTTCAGACAATTCCTCCGGCTTTAATCCGCGTCATCTGTGTCATCCGCGGTTCAATTTTTGTGACTTTTGGCAGCTATGAAAAATCATTGATTGGGCACCCCATGCCGGAATGACGATTTGAAAATCAAACCGAGCAGGCCGACCAGAACCAAAACCGACGAGGACGGTTCCGGCACCACGACCACCATGGAAACGGGGTTGCTCAATCCGGTAATGAAGGAAGCGTTTATCAATTGTCCGCTGGTCGTGTATTCACCAATGACATTCCCTCCCGCACCGCCGTAATTATCCGCCCAGAACAGATGGCCACTGCCATCCAGCCCAATGCCGACGCCGCTGTTGTAGCCGCCGGAAATGAGCAAAGGATTCACGAGCGTCCCGGCGGTGGTGTATTCACCGACTCCATTCAGGGTAGACACGTACAGGTGTCCGTTTCCATCCAGCACGATACCTCCGGGATACTCCCCCGGGGCACCGAACGTGTTTATCGCGGTTCCGGAAGTCGTATAGATGCCGACATTGCCGGTGTGCCAACAAGTCACATATAAATAATTCCCGTCCGTCGCCAGTCCGGTGGGATTGCCCAGACCGGACACCAGCGATGCGTTCAGTGTGGCTCCGGAGGTGGTATATTCCCCGATGGTGCTCGACTCGCCGCCGCCATTGGCCACAAACAGATCGTTGCCGGATATGGCTATGCCCCAAGGGCCGTACAAACCGGTAATCAGTGAGGCATTCACCAGCGTCCCCGAAGTGGTGTATTTGCGGATGGTGCCATTCTCTTGCGCTACATACAAATAACCGCCGGACACAGCCATGCCGGTCGGGGCACTCAAACCGGTAATGAATGATGCATTTATTGTCTGCCCGGTAAGCGTGTACTCGCCAATGGTGCCACTTGCATAATTAGCCACGTAGATTTGTCCCGGCGCCGAGGCGGCCAGCCCCAAAGACAGGAGCAGCAACGTGGAAATCATGGACCTCGAAAATATGGAGTTCATAGTCGTCTAACCTTTCTGAATGTTTGGCCCGCCCGACTGGATGACGGAGCGGATTCTCTTCTGATTATTACGTCGGGGATTTTACCACGGTTGAAACCTATGTCTCCTCAAACTTATTCACAATGACCGGTGAATAACTCCGATAAACTCCGTTTCCGCGAGCACGCGACAAAGTCGGTGTCGCGAGCGAGCTCCGAAAGCTTTCGCGAGCGGGTTGACAGATCAGCGATCCAGATCAAGCGTTTTTAACCACGGATGGACACGGATGGACGCGGATTTTGGCCGGAGCGCGATTGCAATTTTAGCTGCGCACAAATGCAGTGGTAAGCGTTCAGATAAACCAAATCATCTTCGGTCAGATTATTAAACCATCGCAGGTGTCTTGTGGGTCCCAGTTTACGGATGCCGAACAGGGGGCAATCTTTGGGGTTGGACACCTCCACGGGACAGCGCCGGACCAGGCTCAAGAGATTGTCCCGCAGTGCCGTTTTTGGTTGTTCAGACATTGGATTCATGGTTGGACCAATGATCCGTGTTTTGCCCGCGACGTGTCTGCCAACGCCATGCTAGGCCCGCAGCCGGTGTTCGTCAACGGCAACCGGCGACAAGGCGGCGGGGGAAAACCGAACATCGAATCAAGAGTCAGATCAAGTGTTTTTAACCGCCAAGACGCGGAGGACGCCAAGGCCCATATGACGAAAAGCTGGCGCGATTTTTTACTTGCATTTCAATTGGGCGAGGCGTAAAAGTTAATATAAGGGCATGGAATTATATTAGTAAGACGAACTGAACACTAAAGCTTTTTGAAAATTTTACTCCGCATTCCACGAAAATAATCCGGCAAAACACCGCTCCCGCGCCGCTGGCAGCCCAACGCCGCGGCTCGCGGCGCGGCCAGGAAAACGAAAAATATTATGAAAACATTACGCTCATTGATTCCGATCGCACTCGCGATCCTGGCCGTCCCTCTGGCGCCGGTTGCCACCGCCGGTCCGCTGGACATCTGGACGTGGCGCAATCCCCTGCCGACGGGCAATCAATTAAACGCCATCACCTACGGCAAGGGTCTGTTCGTAGCCGTGGGCGCGAACAGCACCATCGTCACCTCTTCGGATGGCATCAACTGGGAACAACAGGTGGCGCCACCCAACTGCTCCCTGTCCGGGGTTGCTTACAGTCCTGACCCGACACTATTTGTGGCGGTGGGGGCAGATGCGGCCACTGGGACGACGAATGTGATTCTGACCTCATCCGACGGCATCAACTGGTTTCCGTTCACCGGTTGGGTTGGCACCAGCGGCTTCCTCGCCGTTGCCACCGACGGCGCCAGGAATTTTGTGGCCGTCGGAACCCTCGGCGTGGTCTGGTATTCTCTCGATGGCGGCAGTTCCTGGCAAGCAGGTGCGACTCCGTCAGGGGCGCAGAATTTGAACGCCGTTGCCTATGGCAACAGCATGTTTGTGGCGGTGGATGACAGCGGCCAAATTTTTACTTCGACAACCGGAAGCAGTTGGACACAGCAATTCATCGGCGGGACGTCGGCTGCGCTGAATGGCATCACCTATCAACCCGGCAAAGGATTCGTGGTGGTGGGAAATGGGACCTTTCTTTTTTCGACGAATGGCGTGAACTGGAGCATAACCACCGAGAGCTACTTTGGGAACGGTGTGGTGTATGCCAATGGCAATTTTGTGGCGGTGAATACCGCCACTTACTACCCCGAGATTCTCACTTCGTCGGACGGAAAAGCTTGGGCCGGATTCACTGTCTATGAGCTTTTTAATGCCATTGCCTATGATGGCAGCAGCACTTTCGTGAGCGTGGGCCCTAA
>Ga0187884_10003519_pt1 | contig 12134 bp, 8 predicted proteins | sample June2016WEW_20_4_FD_132983 | JGI IMG/M metagenome (GOLD analysis project Ga0187884, IMG submission 132983) | Peatland microbial communities from SPRUCE experiment site at the Marcell Experimental Forest, Minnesota, USA - June2016WEW_20_40 | ecosystem: Environmental > Terrestrial > Soil >...
CTGTCATGGGCAAGCCTACTAGCTTGTCCTAACCTAATTGTCAAGGCCCTCAGGACCCACCTGCCGGGTTTTTGAAACTTCTTTCCGCCCCTACGACTTTTCGGCCTAGCATCGGATCAGGGTCTTACGGTGGTTGCGGCGTCTTTGCCCCGGGCGAAGTTACGGCCCATGCGATTTGTCTACTGCGACGAAAGCGTGTTTCGGAACGACCGTGTTGGCTACGCGGTGCTCGCCACCGATCGGGTGGTGAGCCAAGCGATTGTGGACGGCGCGATGGCAGACCTCGCTGCAGACCCTGACGACCTTAGCATAGTTGGAAACGGGCTAGTGCCGTAAGCTGACCTGCGGCTCCCTTCGCTTCGTACCCGAGCCCGTGATAATCAATGGTTACCTGCCACAATGGGCCAAACGGCGGACGGGGCAGGTCAGAGAGATCCGAATCCAAGGGAGAACGACAGTCTATGCAACCGGTCAGAGCGCTGCGTGATCAGCTGCGCCTGCTGCTTGGGTGTTGTCGTCCCTCGCTTATTGGACACCGGCACGATTTCGCCGAGCCCGACATCACCGATGAAGCCTCAGCCAAATCCACGCGCCCACGGTGGTGACCTAACCCATGACCCCAGAACACAGCCGGCTCGAAGAAGCTCGGAACAAAAACATTCCCTGGAAGAAGCGACATCCCCGTGAGCCTGCTTCTCCCTCCACCGTTGGACCCAGAGGTCGAACTGCGCATCACTCGGGGGTCGCTACGCCTTCACCGTATGAAACTTTCATTCACCCCATCTCGCCCGTGTGACCGGCGCACGGAGGTGCAATGATGGAAATCAAGGAGCTAATCAAGCGGGCGCGCAAATTCACGAAACCCTTCCGCATCACCAATGGTAAGGACTTTCGCCTCAAGGACATCAACCCTAGCGACACTCTCGGTTACGGCTCCGAGGATAAGCCACGTTCCAAGGAAGTGCTCGCCAGGGGCATCGAAGCGCTGACTAAGCTGCAGGACATGCTCTACGCGCAAGACCGCTGGGCGGTGCTGCTCATTTTTCAAGCCATGGATGCCGCCGGGAAGGACGGGACCATCAAGCACGTCATGTCCGGCATCAACCCGCAGGGTTGCGAGGTCTTCTCGTTCAAGTCGCCGTCCGCCGAAGACCTCGACCACGATTACATGTGGCGCTGCCTGAAGTGCTTACCGCAGCGCGGGCGCATCGGCATCTTCAATCGCAGTTACTACGAGGAAACGCTCATCGTACGCGTCCATCCGGAGTTTCTGGAGAAACAGAAACTCCCGCCTGAGGTCGTGACGAAGGACATCTGGGAGGAGCGTTACCAGGACATTCGAAGCTTCGAGCGATATCTGTCGCGCAATGGTGTGGTCATTCGCAAGTTCTTTCTCCACGTGTCGAAGCTCGAGCAGAAAAAACGCTTCCTCGAACGGCTCGAGAACGCGCAAAAGAACTGGAAGTTCTCGGCCAACGACATCAAGGAGCGCGAGTTCTGGAACGACTACATGAAGGCCTACGAGGACATGATTTGCAACACCGCCACCAAATACGCGCCATGGTACGTCGTGCCCGCGGACAACAAGTGGTTCACCCGCGCCGTGGTCGCTGCCGCGGTGGTCGAGACGCTCAGCTCGCTCAATCTCAAGTATCCGAAGGTTGGCAAGGAGAAGCTGAAGGAGTTCGCCGCCGCGAAACAGCTGTTGCTCGGTGGCAAGTCACCGTGATCAGGGCGTCGCACATGTCTGTCTCTCCAACGAGTCCGCCTGGGAGCGAGGGAGGATCGCGCTCGAGCCCGCATGACCCACCCGAACCAGATCCTGGCCCTGCAGGAGTCGTCCCCGGACACTCTCAAGAGACGCTGGAGGTTGTGGGATGGCACCGAGGCTCTGGAAAGAGCATAGAGTCGTTCAGAAACATGGCTGACACGATCCCAGTGGAGATTGAAGCCAAGCTGCTCGTTCCGACGGCCACCGATCTGCGTGCCATAGGCCGTCTCACCCACCTCGGACCGTACCCGTTGCGATCGCGCGGGGCCGCGCGCCTGCATTCGACGTATCTTGACACGCCGAGCCTGACGCTGGCGCGCCACGGCGTCGCCTTGCGGCTGCGCCGGCAGGGCCGCCAATGGGAAGCTACGCTGAAGTGGGCCGGCCAAGTCGAGGGCGACGTGCACGAGCGCCCCGAGTTGACGGTAGCGCTCCCGAGCGCACCGGCATTGCCGTTTGCTCCGCTGCCGCGGCCGCTGCATACACAGCTCGCCGCGCTGGTTGCCGGACGGCAGCTGACCCCGATCCTCGTCAGCGAAATTCATCGCCGGCTGTTCGACGTGTTGCCGCCGGATCCAACGGTGCCGCCTAAACCGATTGCCGAGCTAGCGCTCGATCGGGTCCACTTGCGTGCCCCTCGCGATGGGCAGCCGGAGACCACCTACTGCGAGGTCGAGGTCGAGCGGCGCCAGGGCGATCGACGTGACATCGCCAGCCTGGCGCGGCTGCTGCGGGACGGCTTCAACCTGGCACCGTCGAGCGAATCGAAGTTCGGGCGCGGTCTGACGCTCCTCTACGGCGCTGGGATCATCGGCAGCGGTGACCAGCGCGTGCTGGCGTACGACACCGTGCGAGACGGGGTACGCCACATCGTCGCGCGCCACCTGCACCGGCTACGGCTGCACGATCCGAGGACGCGCAGTGGCGAGGACCCGGAGGCACTGCATGACATGCGGGTGGCGACGCGCCGATTGCGCGCGGCGGTGCGCGTCTTTGCAGGGGGCATTCCAGCCCGCTTGCAGAACGGTATGAGCCAGGAGCTGCAATGGCTCGGCCAGCTCCTCGGTCCTGTGCGCGATCTCGACGTTCAACTGGCGAAGCTGGACAGCTTCATCGCAGCGGCACCGGCCGGCTTTCGCCCGGCGCTCGGTTGTTTGCGAGAATATATGGAGGGTGAACGGCTGCGCCGCCGTGCCGGCATGCTGGTGGGCCTCGACACGGCACGGTATTTTCGGCTGCTGCTCCGACTGGAGCGCTTCGCAGATGCCCGTGCTCGCGGACGCTCACGAGACGCCGCGTCGCAAGAACTGATCGTCGTTGCCGGCCAGCGTGCGATCAAGAGGGCCTTTCGGCGTTTGATCAAGCGCGGTGACAAGATCCACGCGACGCCGCACCCCGAAGATCTGCATGCGCTACGCATCCGCGCCAAGCGGTTGCGCTATCTGCTCGAGTTTCTCCACGAGCTGACCGGCAAGCCGGGCCGGCGCTTGGTGAAGCGCCTCACCGAGCTACAGGATCTCCTCGGCAGTTACCACGACGCTGTGGTGTTGGCGGATTTGGTTCGTATTTACGTCGAGGGCGCGGGCGCACAGCTGGCGCCCGCGCAGCTGGTTGCACTCGGTGCGCTCGTCGCCAGCGAGCTGCGCCTCGCCGAACAGAAACGCACCGATTTCGAAGCCACGTGGCGTCGCTTCGCCCGCCCACGCACCGCCGCCGACTGCCGCGCGCTGCTCCAGAAACTGCGCGGGCTCGAAGCACCGCCTGCCCGCGAGACGGCTACGACGGCGGCTGTGCACGGAGGTACGTCATGACCCGTGTGATTTATCTCGTGCGGCACGGGATCGCTGGCCCGGCACCCCGTGGAATGAGCGACAGCGACCGGGCCCTCACCCCCGACGGGAAGCGGAAGATGCGCCGCATCGCAGTCGGCCTCAAGCGTCTCGGCGTGGTCCCTGATGTCGTGCTGTCGAGTCCCCTGCGGCGAGCGGAAGAGACGGCAGCAGTGGTGACGGACACGCTGGCTCGGCAGCTGCACGTGGAGATCTATCAGCTTCTGGCCCCTGGCCACGACGCGGCCGAGGTGTTGAAGGGCCTGCGCCCCCACCGAGCTGCCCGGGAACTGGTGCTGGTCGGGCACCAACCGGACCTGGGGCAGCTCGCGTCGCATCTGCTCACGCGATCCTCCCGCCTCGCCCCATTGCCGTTCAAGAAGGGAGCCGTGGCAGCGATTCGCGTCGACACGATTCCCCCACGTGCGCCGGGCGTACTCATGTGGTTCATGACTCCAAAGCAACTGCGCACTGCGGGCGCCAGCCGCAAGCGCGGCCGGACGAAACCAGCAGGCAACCGAGAAGCGGCTGGGAAGAACCCTTGAACTCCCAAGTTCCGTAGAGGGCATTCCCAACAAACAGGAACCATCCGCAAGGGCTCGTTCGTCTTTGCGCCGCGGCGTTGGCTCAGCGAGGAGAAGATGACGCGGCCATTGACGTGACTTCATGCCCATGTTTCAGGTTCGACGATGAGTCGGGTGAAGAAAATGGTCCGCGCCAGCCTCGCGGGCCTGGCTCTCCTTCTGGTCGTTCTGGCGGTGGTTGCGTTCCTCGCACCTCGGCTCATCGATCCGAGGCACCTGCGGGATGAGATTACGGCGCAATTGTCCCGACAGATGGGCGCAATCGTGAGCTGCAACGCGCTGCACCTCTCCTTGCTGCCGCTGCCCTCTGTCGTGCTGCATCGGGTCAATGTGTCGATCCCGGGAAAAATCGACACGAACATCACGTCGGTGTCGGTTTCCCCGCGGCTGCTGCCCCTTCTGCGTGGCAAGTTCCAGCTGGGCGAGGTTCGCATCGAGTCTCCAGAAGTCACCGTGCAACGCTTGCCCCCGGCACCAGCAGGAACGACGTCACTTGCGGGGCTGGCAGCGGCGGCCGAATCGGTAGTCGGCGACGTCTCCCTGGTCGCGCTTTCCCCGGCTGCCCGTGCGACGGTCGTAGTGCACGCTGGCACGCTCACTCTCCCGGTAGGAGAGAGCGGCATGCTGCAACTGCGGGGCATTGGCGCGCAGGTCCGCTTGCTACCGGCTCGCCTCAGCATCGACCTGCAGTGCACATCCAACATCTGGGAGCGTCTATCGCTGCGTGCGTCGATGGACCCAAGCAGTACTGACTTGCGCGGCGAGATGCAGGTGGCTCGGCTGCGACCACAGCTGATCGCCCCAGACTTCCTGCCGCCGGGCGTTCGGCTTGGCGACTCTGAGGCCAACCTTGCGCTCGCCTTGAGCACAGGCAGCCGTCTGCATACGCTGCACGCGGCGATCGATGGTTCGATTCCCACTCTCACCCTTGTCCGTAGTAACGATCAATTCATCCTGCGCAGTCAGCGCCTGGAGGCAAGCTTCGAAATCGAGGGTGAGGCGCTACGCGCCAAGCTCGCCCAGTTCCGCTTCGACTCTCCTCGCATGCAGCTCTCCGGCAGCTTGTCCGTAGCCCCGAATGGCGCCACACTCGAGTTGGACGGAACGGACGTGGATGTCGATTCGGTCCGGCAAGCCGCCATGCTTGCTGCCGGAGACGTGCCGATCGTACGCAGCATCTTCAATGTGTTGAAGGGCGGGACAGCTCCGCTGATCACCGTTAGCTCCCAAGCACCGTCGCTCGGCGCGCTGGGTGGGGATCAGGCCGTAAGGATTCAGGGCCGCCTCGTCGGCGGTCGCGTGCACGTTCCGGGAGTGGATCTCGATCTCGAAAAAATCACAGGCGACGCGACGGTGGCTGCTGGCGTTCTCGTTGGTGAGCAAGTCTCCGCGCAGCTGGGGCGGTCCCAGGCAACCGAGGGCAGGTTGCGTGTCGGGCTGAGCGGCAACACCCCCGAGTTGCATGTGAATACCCAGGTGCGGGCGGATGCGGCGGAGTTGGCGGCGCAGCTGCAACGCCTGATTACGAACGCAGCGTTCCAGAATGCGCTCGAGCGTGTAAGTGATGTGAGCGGTACCGTATCGGGAACATTTTCGCTCGATGGCACGACCCGCGATGTCGCAGCGAGGGCGGAGGCGTCGGCATTCACCGTCTCGGGCAAGGTGGAAGGGCTGCGGTCACCGCTGCAGATCGAAGGCGGACATTTAGTGTACGATACGCGTGGAATCGAAGCGCGCGACGTCACCCTGGTAACAGGAAGGTCGAGGCTGTCGGAGATCGCGCTCCGGGCCCTGCCGAGCCGGATCGGATCGTTCGAAGTTGCGGCGGGCGCATCTCAGATCGCCTTGGATGAAGTGTACCCCTGGCTTCGAGCCTCCGGATGGCTGCCGGAATCTCCCTGGGATCCGACGGCGTTGAGCGGAACACTATTGCTGGAATTCCTGCGCCTCACGGGCTCTCCTGATGTGCGCGACTGGCAGTTCGAGCTCATCGGGTCGGCGCAGAAGCTGGCGATCGAGGCCGCTCGCCTGCAGCAACGGATCGCCATTCAGTATCCGGTCTCGCTGTCCGATCTTCATGTGCGGTACGATACGAACACGGGCACATCCTTTGTCGCAAAGGCGCTCGCACCGGGGAGCCTGACCGGGAGCGTCGACCTTTCGTGGAATACGCAGCGCTTGGACATCAAGCATCTGAGCGTCCGCGATCCGCAGTCTGACGCTTCACTGGTGCTGGTGCTTGCGCCGCAAGATCTTTCGTTGACGTTCAAGGGGCGCCTGACCAAAGCAACGCTAGATCGGTTGATCGAAAACCACCTGCTCGGGGGATCAATGCGAGGCAATGTCAGCGTGCGCCTCGGGCTCGATCAGCCTGCACGCGCATTCGCCAAAGGCCTGCTGGAGGCGCAGGACGTGCACGTTCCGCTGCCGGATGGCCGTTCCCTCACGATCGAAAACCTCGCGCTCGACGGTGCGGGCAACAGTCTGAGCGGGAAGGCGGTCGTCAACACGACGGAGGGCACCCGCTTGCAGGTGCAGGGGCACATACAGCAATCGTCGCGGGCCGTAATCGCCGACCTCGATGTCGCTGCCGGCCATCTCGACTGGAGTGCGATCGCGCCCTGGATCTCACGGGGCGATGGCGCCACGGGGCCGGCCGCGGCGGCTTCGTGGGCGCAGTCGGTACGGGGCAAGATGCACGTCGTGGCGGAATCATTCTCGTACGGCGGCTTCACCTGGGAACCGGTGCGTGCTGTCGTGGCGTTTACTCCGGGTTCACTCACGGTAACGATGAGTGACGCCACGATATGCGGTGTGATGACGCCGGGAACAATCACGGTCGCCCCGCAAGGGCTGACATTCGCGTTCAAACCGGTGGCCCAGAATCAACAGCTGCAGGCTATGCTGTCATGCGTGGGGCTGAAGAACGAGCTGGCAACGGGCCGCTACAGCCTCAGCGCGGATGTGACGGGCGGCGGCCCAGCCACCGAGCTCAGCCGCTCGCTGCAGGGACATGTTCAGTTCCACGCCGCCGGAGGCCGTCTGTATGGGATGGGCATTACCGCGCGCGCCCTCTCCATCTTGAGCGCTGCAACCGGCGCGGTGTGGGCGATTCCGGACATCACCAAAGAGGGTCTGCCGTACGACGACATCAAGGTCAAAGGTGATTTGAAAGCCGGAACCCTCATCCTCAGTGAAGCGGCGCTGAACGGGCCAGCAGTGCGGTGGGCGGCGGAAGGAACGGTGGACTTACCTGCGCGCAGCCTCGACCTCACGCTGCTGGTCGCGCCGCTCAAGACCGTCGATACCGTCGTCAGCCGGATCCCGATCCTCGGCGGCGTCCTTGGTGGGAGTCTGGTGTCCGTTCCGGTGAAGGTGAGCGGCGACTTCACTAATCCGAGCGTGACCCCGCTGTCACCTTCCGCCGTCGGCAAAAGATTGCTGAACGTGATGACGCGAACGCTCAAGCTGCCGATGAAGGTGATCGAGCCGGCGATGTCGGAGGGCACCAAGCCCTAGCGCGGGGGAAAACAAGCCACACACAGCGGCATGCAGCACGACGGCACGACCGCGTCCTCGCCGCGGCAGAGCGCCGGCGGTCGGCACGTTGAATGAGTTCGCATCGGGTGTTTGTGGATACCGGCGCTTGGTATGCGGTCCAGGTCGCCGACGATGAGTGGCACCGCGAAGCGGTAGAAACTCTGCGCGGGATCGTCGCCGGGCCGCATGTGCTCGTGACCAGCAACCACGTTGTGGGGGAAACCTATACACTTCTGCGCGTCACCTGCGGGCATGCCGTGGCCGTCCGCTTCCTCGACCAGCTCGATGACAGTCGGCACCTGGAACGGATTTTCGTGCAGCCGGATCATGAGGCGCGCGCATTTCGCCTGCTGCGGCAGTTCATCGACCAGGACCTCTGCTTCATCGATGCCTGCAGCTTCGTGGTCATGCGGTCGGAGCACATTCGGCACGGGTTTGCCTTCGATCTGCGTTTCGCCACCGCCGGGTTTGTCCGTCTTCCCCTCGACATGCGGGTTGACCAGCTTTGACGGGGTGTTCCAAAGCATTCATTCCGAAGCGGGGTCTGCCCTGCGACGCGCAGCTTGGGCGGTCTCCGGGTGTTCTTCGTCGGAGATTGGGTGCATACTTATTTGTTTTTATACAACTGGCGGCGCGCCGCATTTCGAGCTACGGCCGATTCTCCTTCCATAGCAGTGATATATTTGCCGAGGGCCGCTGCGCTGTCGCACTCGGCCCGATGACAAAGGTCTACGTTCCTGCCTTCATGCTATGGCTCCTGCCAACGCCCTGCTAACGAGCGCTTGCGCTTCCTCCTGAATGCGCCGCAGGTGCTCGGCCCCGCGAAAGCTTTCCGCGTAAAGCTTGTAGACCTCTTCTGTGCCGGACGGACGCGCCGCGAACCAACCATGCGCGGTGACAACCTTTAGGCCGCCGATGGCCGCGCCGTTGCCGGGTGCGGTCGTGGACATCGCCAGAATCGGGTCGCCGGCAAGCTCGGATGCTTCGACATCTTCCGGCGAGAGCTTTAGAAGCACCGCCTTTTGTTCCGCCGTGGCCGGCGCATCGATGCGCTCATAAACCGGAGCGCCGAGCTCGAGAGTAAGATCTTTATAGAGCTCGGACGGGTCACGGCCGGTGCGCGCCATGAGTTCCACGGCGAGAAGATCCATGATGATGCCGTCCTTGTCGGTCGCCCATACCGTTCCGTCGCGCCGCAGAAACGAAGCACCCGCGCTTTCCTCGCCGCCAAAGCCCAGCGATCCGTCGAGCAGGCCGGGCACGAACCATTTGAATCCCACCGGCACTTCGACCAGCGCGCGCCCGACCTTGGTGGCCACCCGGTCGATGACGCTGCTGCTCACCACGGTTTTGCCGACGGCTGCATCTGGGCGCCAGCCTGCACGGTGGGTAAAGAGATAGAAGATAGCCGCAGCCAGGTAATGGTTGGGATTCATCAGGCCCGCGCCGCGGGTGACGATGCCGTGCCGGTCACTATCGGTATCGTTGCCAAAGGCGATGTCGAAGCGGTCTTTGAGCCCGATCAGCTTTGCCATGGCGTGGGGGGACGAACAGTCCATGCGGATTTTGCCGTCCCAATCCAAAGGCATGAAGCGGAAAGTCGGGTCCACCGTGTTGTTCACCACCTCAACCTGAACACCGTAGCGTTCGACAATCGGCCGCCAGTACGCTACCCCCGCTCCGCCAAGCGGATCGACGCCGATCTTGAGCTTGGTGCTTCGGATAACTTCCATGTCCACAACAGAACCCAGGTCGCTCACGTACGATCCGACATAATCATAGGTGTGGGTTGTGGCGACGTGGCGAGCTTTTTCGTAAGCGATTCTCGCCACGTTTTTGAGATTGGTCGAAAGCAGACGGTTGGCTTTATCTTCAATCCAACGAGTTACGTCTGTATCCGCCGGGCCACCGTGCGGCGGGTTGTATTTGAAGCCGCCGTCTTCCGGCGGATTATGCGACGGCGTGATTACAATACCGTCCGCGGTACCCGACGTCCGGCCGCGGTTGTATATCAGGATAGCATGGGAGACCGCAGGGGTTGGCGTATAGCCATCATCGCAATCGATCATGGCCTCAACCCCGTTTGCCGCGAGTACCTCCAAGGCGGTCGCGAAGGCCGGCTCCGATAGCGCGTGCGTGTCTTTTCCTATGTAGAGAGGGCCGGTGATGCCCTGGCCACTGCGGTATTCGCAGATCGCCTGGGTAATCGCCAAGACGTGCGCCTCATTGAACGTGCCACGTAGTGACGAGCCCCGGTGACCGCTGGTGCCGAAACTAACCCGTTGCGCGCTATCGGTGATGTCGGGCTTGCGTGCGTAGTATTCCTTTCGAAGCTTATCGATATCGACCAAGAGCTCCTTCGGAGCGGGCTTACCGGCGAGCGGATGGATCGTCATTGCATCACCTGTGCTCGTTTCTTTGGCGCGGCCTGAGGTTTATTGTCGGTTCTAAGTCTCACGCGCCCTCCACTGAATTATTCCTAGACCAAACGTGAATTGCTCTTGCGGCCCTTGAGGTTACACGCCCACGTGGTGCGCGTCTATCTGCCGCCTGACGCGAACATGTTGCTGCCATGCCTGTGTCAGTGCGAACAAAGCTGGGAGCAATGCAAAGCCACGTGCCCGCGAGACGCTGGGGCTGTATCAAGCTTCACGATGAAGGTCTGTAACCCTGCAGGCAGCCAGTGTCTAGGTATGTGCCCCGGGCTACTGTTCAGGGCAACCGTTCAGCGCGTTGTTCACCGCAGTCAGGATCTGATCGATCGTGACTGGGCAACGAGCGGCGACGCAGTCGGAGCAGGGGGCGTTGCCGAGTGCGATGTCCACCATGGTGAGGATCTCGTCGACGGTCACGGAGCGGTCGTTGTTGCAGTCGCCGGTACATGGGAGCGCCGTCGCAGTGGCACTCGGTGTCGCCGTATGGGTGGGCGTCGACGTGACCGCCCGGGTGGCGGTGGTCGTCGCGGTTACAGTCGGTGTTGAGGTAGGCGACACCGTCGCGGTCTGACTGGGCGTCACCGTGGGAACGTTCGTAGCGGTCGGCGTGGTGGTTGGCGTGTTTGTTGGCGTATTGGTCGCGGTGCGAGTGCTTGTGGAGGTCGCCGTGGCACTGGCACTGGCCGTCGGGGTGTTCGTCGGCGTCTGCGCCGCAGTCGAGGTCAAGGTGTTCGTTGGCGTTGCCGTCGCGGTGTTGCTTGGGATCTGAGTCAGCGTTGGCGTGTTCGTCGGCGTCGAGGTCACAGTTGGGCTCGGAGTCTCCGTTTGAGTCGGGGTCACGGTTGGCGTGAACGTGCTCGTCGGCGTCGGCGTGGCTGTGTTGGTGGGCGTGGTGGTCGCAGTGTAGGTCGGCGTCTGGGTGAAGGTGAAGCTCGGTACCGGGGTGAATGTGAAGGTCGACGTTGGCGTAGAGGTCAACGTGGGGGTGAGCGTTGGCACCGGGGTCGCGGTCGATGTCGGCGTCGAAGTTGGGGTGGCGCTCGGCGTCGATACAGCCAGCCCGGTCCAAAAGCCGCCAGCAAGCGTGTAGCTCGATCCAGCCACCGGCGGCGCGGCGTCACACTGCCCGACCGTGCCGCCATGCGTATAGCCGCTGCCGCCAACCGATGTGGCACCGCCGCCGGCAATGACGTGATGGCTCAGATCATACCCGCTGCCGCTCTGGCCACGGGCGGAGGCCACACCGAGCGCGAGCCACACGCACACAACCGAACTGATCACCGCAGGTCGCATCGCTGCCCACCCTGCTCGCTGCGACGGCTAAAACGCGCCCGCGCTTACACCCCTGCCGCTCACGCCGCGCTGAGCAGCAACCCCGCTGCCTGGACCTTCGAGGGCCTGCAGCCGCGCCTGCAGAGACGCCGTCTCCTCTTTGAGGGTCGCCAGCTCTTCAACCTCCTTCTTGAGGGTGGCCAGTTGCCGCGTTTGGTCGCCGAGTTCTCGCTGCTGCGCGGCGATCTGCTGTGCCTGCTTCTGCACTTCGTTGAGCAGCATGGGCGCCAGGAACTGGTAGCGCACGGTGTAGGGACGACCTTCCGCGTCGTTGGAGACCAGGCCAGGGTAGACCTTGGCGACCTCCTCCGCGACCAGGCCGTACTGCTCCAACCCCGAGGGATCGATGTCTCTCTTATAGCGGAAGCGCACGGGGCGCAGCTTCATGAGTCCGCTGCTGCTGTCGCCCATACCCTGGATGTTCTCCTTGAAACGGGCCGACGAGGTGAGCGTGCCTAGCTGGCCGCTGCTGTCTACGTACACTGCTGTCCCGCCGCTACTTATGGCTCCGTTGATCCCGGCGATGTAGGTCGCCGTCTGGTTGGCGCCAATGCGAATCGTGTTCGATTCCCCCGCCTTACCCGAGCTGCCAATATCGATGTTGTAGTTGCCGGTCGTGAGAGAAGCCCCAGCGCCAGAACCC
>Ga0187884_10003523_pt1 | contig 12121 bp, 12 predicted proteins | sample June2016WEW_20_4_FD_132983 | JGI IMG/M metagenome (GOLD analysis project Ga0187884, IMG submission 132983) | Peatland microbial communities from SPRUCE experiment site at the Marcell Experimental Forest, Minnesota, USA - June2016WEW_20_40 | ecosystem: Environmental > Terrestrial > Soil >...
ATCTACGCGAAGACGCGCGTATGCCTCTGCGAGCTGTGCAAGTGCCGCTACCAACGTTTCAGGGACGAAACTGCCGCCAAAGCGCCCGTACTTGCCATTCACCGGATAATGGTTATAGTCCATCAGATGCCTCCTTCACCGCTTCGATAAACGCACGAATCTTCGCTGGATCTTTCATGCCTGCGCGGGCCTCAACCCCACTTGAAACGTCAACGGCATAAGGGCGCACCGTTTTGATGGCTGCCCGAACGTTGCCCGGCGTGAGGCCTCCCGCTAAGATGAGGGGGGTAGGCGCGATTAGTTCCTTGATGGCCCGGCTGACGTTCCAGTTATGAGGTTTCCCCGTGCCCCCGTGTGCGCCTGGAACGCATGAGTCGGTAAGAACAGCATCGCAGTGCGCCGCGAATGGGAGGACGTCCACCTCATCATTCACCGCGATGGCCTGGATCACCCGAATGCCGCGGAGCTGCTCACCAATAGCGTCTCGAGCGAGCGTGCCTGCCACCTGCACCGCATCGGGGGCCACGCACGAGCACAGCGTCTCGAGCTGATCAACGGTGTCGAAAACCGAAACGAGCACGCTCTGGACGAAGGGCGGCGTCGCTTCGACAAAGTCCAGTGCGCGATCCAATGATATATTTCTCGGTGAAGCAGGTACGTCCACGACGAAGCCGAGCGCGTCCGCGCCCGCATCGACGGCTGCTTCGAGGTCCTCTCGGTTCGTTATGCCACAGACCTTGACGCGCACTCGCCTCACGCCGCACTCACCATCCTGTGTACCGCTCGACGCACGTCATCAGCCCGCATGAAAGCAGAACCGACCAGCAACGCGTCCGCCCCGCATCGCTTGAGAAACAGGGCCTTTTCAGGGGTCTCGACGCCGCTTTCACTCACGACGACCCTCCTATCTACGGAGACTTTTTCCAGGATATCCCTCGTAGTCATAAGATCGACGGTTAGCGTCCTCAGATCCCGGTTATTAATGCCGATAAGGTCTGCGTCAGTAGATAAGGCCCGCTCAAATTCTGAGTCGGTATGCGCCTCCAAGAGCACTTCAAGGCCGCTCGCGTGCGCGAACTCAATCAAGTCCTCAGATTCGCGTGTGGCATAACCTCGGTCAAACAGCGCTTGTATTAGCAGGATAGCACTCGCGCCGGCGTCTCGTGCGGCTTCGATCTGGCAGGCGCTGACAATGAAGTCTTTCATAATGAGCGGGACCGAGACGCGGCTTCGGACAGTGCCCAGCACGTGAGACGAACCCTTGAAAAAACGCGGTTCGGTCACTACAGAAATTCCGACGGCCCCTCCTGCCTGCATCTGCCGCGCAATTGCTCCCGCGTCGACGTGAACCAGTCCCATCGTCGGGGACGCCACCTTAACCTCGGCAATCAGCGGAAGACGCACACACCTGCGTATGCACTCACTCAAACGAAGCGTGGGCGCAGCATCGGCCGGTTCGTCGCGCCCCGCAAACCGGGAGTAATACCCGCTCGCGATGGTTTTGTGAGCGGTGCGACAGAGGATGTCAAAGAAATCAGGCATGCGACCTCTCCAATTCGTCGAGCACTGAAACGTTCCCGCCAGAGAGCTGGACGAGTGCCCTGAGTTTTCCATAGGCTGCACCGCTTGCGATCGATTCAGCAGCCAGTTCGACACAATACGCGAGATCGTCACCTAGACCGCCTAGGAGGATAGCTCCGGCTGCATTGGCGAGAGTGACGCCCATTTTTGGTTCCCGGACTCGGGGATTCGTGTTGAGCAACCTGATCGTTAGGCGAGCGCTCTGTCGCGGATCAGTCACGAAAAGTTGGTTCGGCTTGACCGACTCGAGGGCAAAGTCTCTAGGACTCAGCTCGTGATGGGTAAGGCTCGTGCCCGCCACGCGGGCCACGACCGTCTTTCCAAACAGCGAGATCTCGTCAAGTCCGCCGACCCCGTGGACAACCATGGCCTCATCGCATCCGAGAGCCATCAACGTTGTGGCGAGTGGCGTCACCCACGCCCGCTCAGCGACGCCGAGGAGGCGCGCTTGGGCGTTCGCCGGATTGATGAGTGGCCCGAGAAGGTTGAAAACTGTCCGCACGCCGATCTCTTGTCGCGCCTTTAGCACGGCGCCCATTGCTGGATGGAACCGGGGGGCGAACATGAACCCGATACCGATTGATTCAATGGCTTTTTTGACCTCTGCTGGCTCTTGAGACAGGTTCAGCCCGAGTTGTTCGAGCACGTCTGCACTGCCACTGTTGCTCGTTACGGAGCGATTTCCGTGCTTTGCAACGGTGACGCCCGCACCTGCCGCGACCAAAGCCGCAACAGTGCTAACGTTGAAGGTTTTTAGGCCTCCACCGCCTGTGCCGCACGTATCGACCATCCGCCCCTTGACGTTCGGACAGATGAGGTGACAGAACTCCTTCATAACCGACGCAAAGGTAGAGAGCTCCTCTACCGTTTCTTTTTTCATCGAAAGAGCGGTGAGGAACGCGCTGATCTGTGCCTCTGTCGCCGCGCCCGACAGCATCTCGAGCATGGCGGCACGCGCTTCAAGAGGTGTCAAGTTCGCTCCGCTCACGAGCTTCGCTATGCTGTCCCTGATCACGCTCTCCCCCCCTTGAGAAAATTGGTGATAACGCGCTTGCCGGCCGCGGTCAAAATGGACTCGGGGTGGAACTGTACCCCCTCTATCGGGTACGTGTCGTGGCGGACCCCCATAATCTCCCCGTCGTCACACGCCTCGGCAGTTACCTCAAGGCACGGCGGGAGCGACGCGCGGTCCGCGACAAGGGAGTGGTAGCGGGTGGCGACGAAAGGATTCTCAATGCCATCGAAGAGCCCTGAGCCGCAGTGCCGGATGTAGCTTGCCTTGCCGTGCATCACGTGCCGCGCAGCTGTGATGTGACCGCCAAAGGCGGCGACGATTCCCTGATGCCCGAGGCACACCCCGAGAGTCGACGTCGTCGGGCTCAGACTCTCGAGGATAGCAGAACATACGCCGAAGAAGCGCTCCTCTGTCGGAGTGCCCGGGCCTGGCGAAAGGATGATCCGATCCGGATCGAGTGCCGTCGCCTCTTCGAGGGTCAACTTATCATTTCGGTAAACGAGCGGGGTTCCGCCTAATTCGCCTACGTTTTGAACGAGGTTGTACACAAACGAGTCGTAATTATCAATGACAAGAACCTTCATCGCACAGTGCCTCCTATGTTCTCAAGCGTCTTCAGTAACGCCCGAGCTTTGAGTTCCGTTTCCGTCCATTCGTTCTCAGGTACGGAGTCAGCAACGATGCCCCCTCCCGTCTGCAGGTGACACGTGCCCCCTTTCGCAAACAGCGCCCGTATGGTAATCGCAAAATCCATATCGCCGTTGTACGAAAAGTACCCGACCGCACCCGCGTACGGTCCGCGCCGGACGGGCTCAAGCTCTTCGATGATTTCCATAGCGCGAACTTTAGGCGCGCCTGACACCGTGCCCGCCGGAAACGCAGCACGCAAGACGTCAAAACAGTCAGCGCCACCGGCTAATTTCCCAGCGACCAGAGAGACGATGTGTTGCACGTGGCTGTAACGCTGCACGTCCATGAACGCCGGAACGTGTACGCTACCCGCCTCGGCAACACGCCCTATGTCGTTGCGCGCCAGATCGACGAGCATAACGTGCTCCGCTAGCTCTTTTGGGTCGCTAAGAAGTTCTTCAGTCAGCTCAGCGTCTCTTATCGGGTCTCCTGTAATCGGGCGACTGCCTGCTATAGGATAGCTCTCGATCCTTTCATCGGTGAGTTTTACGAGGGTTTCAGGACTCGTCCCTATTATGGCGCGGTCCTGCATTTTAAGGTAGAACATGTACGGCGAGGGGTTCATCGCTCTCAGCGTGAGATAGACGGGTGCCAAATCGCCGGAAAATGCGAAGCTATAGCGCTTCGATAGGACCGCCTGAAAAATGTCGCCAGCGGCGATGTACGCTTTCGCCTTTTCCACCATCGACGTGTACCGCGCCTTGCCAACGTTCAGGCGCGGATGCGCAATGGCAACGTCGCCCACCGTGCAGGGCCTACGCAGCAGGGCAGAAAGCTCTTCGTAACGGTTCTCCTCGAGGTGGAAGTAGAACGCCTCACGGCGCACGTGATCGAGAACTATCCCGTCGTCATAGATGCCCATCTCGAGGTCAGGAAAGCTAAGATCATCAACGGCCGTTTGCGGGAGGCGCTCCCAATAACGGATGGCATCGTAGGAGAGATACCCGACAGCCCCGCCGAGGAATCCGTATCGATGCTGTGCATGCCGCTTCAGCCTGATGTGACTCTGAACAGCTTCCAAGGGGTCCTGCACGTGTTCCTGACGTTGATTGACGGTGGTGACGCCATCCTTGACGCGCACGACCGTGGTCGGGTCACATCCGACGTAGGAGTATTGAGCGGTGTTTCCCAGACCGGTTCGCGATTCGAGCAGGAACGCATAATCGTGCGCTGCGCTCAATTTAAAGAAAATTGACGCGGGTGAACGATAAGGAATTCGATGAAAACACGCGTCACGAACGGGCGTGCGTGTGGTCAAAGTGTCGGTGTCGCCAAAAACATTCACCCATAATCGCTCCAAGTTATGTTAGAAAATATACATCATTGTACTATAAAAATCTTTTTAGTACATAAATAAGCTTTGCTAAATACTGGTCTTCTATGACCAGTTCTTAATTTTCGCTGCGTCGTTCAATCATCGGCAGAGTACCACGCCCGTCGGCTCGCCTTATTGCATTAATTATGGCAATCATCCCTTGTTTTTTCTATGAAGCTGCGTATCGGCGACTGTCCAATCGAGCGATCACGACCAGCACAAGATGAAACAGACCTGTCCTAAAAAAACAAGCTTTACCGCCGGACGAATTTCGGGGCGTCGTGCCGGCACTGTGACAGCTGGCAGCAATTTTCAGCTCTCAGCCACTATCCCTGGCCCTCCGTGTCGTCAGCGCTCCGCCAACGCTGCCTACTGAGTGAGCCACGGAGCGACTCGCAGCCATTTTGGCGCCCGAGAAACACGCAAACCCGGGTGAAAGCACTTATGCTTGAACGTTGAATTATACGAAAGGTGATCAATCGTGCGTTACTTAGTGTATTTCGAAATTCCTGCCGACGTGGGCAATCGCTTAGACTTTGAAGAAAGGGGGCCTGGACCACTCATTGGATATGTCATGGATAGGTTCGCGCCCGAGGCGTCGTATACACAGGCCGGCCTGCGCGGTGTTTTCATGGTAGCCGATCTGGATGAGGCACAAATGACAGAGCTCATGCTCATTGTGTCGAAGAAGTTCGGCACGTACCCTGAGTTTACGCCAGTCATTCCCTTAGCGGCGACGCCTGGTATTGCCGCGAAAGCAATAGAAAAGGCGAAAAAAGCACCCTAGGTCGGGGATAGGTTCACCTTTTTTCAGGTCACGCGTAGCATGACTAACCTCACGCGACTCACAGCGACGACTGTATAGAACGGCGTGATGAATGGCGAAGAGCTCGCGCGGAAGGTGCGACAAAGAGCTCGAGAAGTACTACCAGTTATTCTGAGAATCAGCCTTTTCCTGCTCGTTTGGCGCTGCCCCGTCTAGCGGATGCCTCGGCTAACAGTTTGCTAGCTCCTGATAACTCACACAATCTGTAAGATCGGTCTCTGTACCTAAGCGAAGGGGGTTTATACGCAAGTGCGCCGTTCCGGCTTGGAACGATGAGACTACGGTCACCGTCTTCACGGTGCTGATGCTCGCCCTGAAAACCTGACAGTCCAGACGCTCCTGCACTCAATGTGCTATCTGCCACGTTTCCGATTATTAGTCGAGTAGCAAAAACTAACCTCTGGATGGAACTCTACAAAGCCTTGCGATCAGCAGTAGGTGTTACCCGTTGAAGCCGGGCAAGTTTACATTTAGTCAACTTCCATCCTAGAAAATGTATAGGCACCTAGGAAAAGGAATAGCAGTGCGAAAGCGACAATGACAGTTAAATCAAGCCATGGCGGAAGGTAGAATACACCGGTAAGGAGCCCCCGTACCCCGTCAACGCCATACGTAAGCGGGTTGATGAATTGTAGCTGATACATGACAGGAATGCCCTTAATGACGGTAATTGGCAGTAAGGCACCAGACAGGAAAAACATCGGAAACTCTATCATCCGTATAATAGTCGTAAACCCCTCGGTGTTCTCGATCATGGCGCCAAGCGTCAAGCCGAAACCAACGAAGGCAAAGAAGGTAATAATCGCGAAGCCCAACGCCAAGAGGAAACCCGCGACGCTAATTATTCTGAAACCAAACCATGTGCCGAGGATGAGCGCAATTCCTAGCGTGGCAAGCGCCTGAATGATCGCGATCGTCAGCGCTCCTAAGCTCCGGCCTATCATGAGCGACGTGCGACGGACAGGAGCGACCATCACTTCCTTCAAGAAACCGAACTCCTTGTCCCAGAGGACGGTGACACCACTATTCGTGCCCCCGAATAGCAAGCCCATGCAGACAATTCCTGGAACGATGAACGCAAAGAAGGGTAATCCCCCGGTTACTATACTCTGGCTTGCTCCGCTTGAAAAGATCTGGCTTAATGGAATACCTAAAAAAAGAATCCAGATTAACGGCGAGGCGAATGTCGCGAGAATCCGCGATCGCATCCCTGAGAATCGTATCAATTCGCGCAACCACATGCTGTAAATTGGCTCGCCCTCAAATAGGGGTCTGTGCGTTACTTCCTGGGCTTTTTCTTTTACCTCTTGCACTTCCATTTTACCTTACCACCGCGTTTCGTTCCGATCTCATCTACCTGCCTTCAGCCTCTCGTATCGTCCTGCCAGTGAAGTATAAAAAGACGTCCTCGAGGCTCGGTTCATGCTCGTCTATAGCTGTAATGACAAATTCATGCGTATCTGCAAAATCTATGAGGTCAGCGACCCTTCCCTCACCGCGTTCCGCATTTAACAATATCGAATTGCTGTATTCCTCAGCACGCTCTATCCAGTCGAGCTCTTGTACTCTCTCAATGAATGTGGCTCTGCTCGCTCCTCCGTCAGAAATTTGAAGTGAGATTAAGTCTGAACCCACAGCCCCCTTAAGCTTTTGAGGCGTATCCAGCGCTATGATCCTTGCCTTGTCGATGATAGCCACGCGATCACAGAGATAGTTCGCCTCTTCTATGAAATGCGTCGTGAGTGAAACGGTTACCCCTTCGATCTCCCTCGCCGTCTTTATCTGGTTCCATAAGTCCATTCTCGCGCGTATATCGAATCCTATGGTGGGTTCGTCGAGGAACACGACATCAGGATGGGTCATGAAGCCTCTTGCCACCTCAAATCGACGACGAACGCCTTCGGGCAAATTGTGAAGCCTGATGTTCTCTTTTCCTTTCAGCTCAAGCAAATCAAGGACGCTCTCTATTTTGCTGTCCCTATCCTCCTTGCTCATCTCGTACATTCGCCCGTGAAAATCAAGGTTCTGTCTGCCCGTTAGGTAGTCATCGCTAGAGCGGTCTTGGAAGATAATTCCGATGTGCCTTCTGACTTCGTCACTATTTTTGACCACGTCGTACCCGCAGATCTCGGCGGAACCTGAAGTCGGATGCAGCAGTGTGGTCAGCATCTTTATGGCCGTAGATTTTCCAGCTCCATTTGGACCGAGGAAACCGAATATCTCACCTCTCTTGACGGTAAAGTTGATGTGGTCAACCGCGACAAAGTCGCCGAACTTCTTCGTGAGGTCGTGTACCGCTATTACGTCTTCCGTCATTCACCGTGCTCCTCGACAGTCTTCTTCGCGTAATGCAACAGAACGTCATTCAAGTTTGGCGTGCTTGATTTTATGGAAGAGATGCTAAATCCGTGTGTTTTGGCCATTCTCACGATCTCGGGTATCCCTATACTCTTGTCCGTAAGGCTCAGCACTATTGCGCCTTGGCCTTGACTTTTAACGCTTTTTGCCCAGGTCATCTCCCGCAGCAGTTCTGCGAACTCTTCCTGCGAGTCATTTGATACCTTGGGAGTTATCAGATCCTCACCGACCAGCACTTCAGCAAACTCTTTCTGGGAGCTCTTTGATACCTTAAGCGTTATCAGATTCTCACCGATTGAGCCTTTTAGCGCCTCAGGGGTATTTGACACTATTATCTTGCCCTCGTGCAAAATCGCTATTCTGTTGCAGAGATAATCGGCTTCGTCAAGATACGACGTAGCCAAAAGAACCGTTGTCCCCATCTCTTTGTTCACTCGCCGGAGGTAATCCCACAGGTATCGTCGCGTCTGTACGTCAAGCCCTATCGTCGGTTCGTCCAGGAGCAGGACCTTGGGAGAGGTCAGCATTCCTCTCGCTATCTCAAGTCTTCGCAGCATCCCCCCGGAATAATCTCTTACTTTCCCATTCGCGTGTTGTTCAAGTCCAACGGTCTTCAAGACCTCAGCCACCTTCTGTTCCCGCTCTTCTTTTGAGAGACTGTACATGCGTGCCGCAAAATCCAGGTTCTGCTTGCCCGTAAGGTAAATGTCAACGGCCTCTTCCTCGAACACAAACCCTATCGAACGCCGCACGCCGTCCTTCTCCTTCACGACGTCATAACCGCACACGGTAGCGCTGCCCGAATCAGGATTGAGAAGAGAAGACACCATTAACATCGTTGTCGTCTTCCCGGCTCCGTTCAAGCCGACAAGCCCGAAGATTTCGCCCTCAAACACCTCGAAGTTGATGGCGTCCACTGCCGTAACCTTCCCGAACGTTTTGCTTAGGTTAATTACGATAAGAATTGGCTTCCTGTCGGTGTCGAGCGTGACGCTGGTGGGAGCGCTCAGGTCATTGCCAGCTTTTGGCTCCTCAACGCTATTAGTGAGGTCCTCTGTAGTGGGAATAGACATAGCTTATGTCACCACTCTTGGTCGCGTGCCGGCAGCGAAGACAGTTCGCAGCGCTTCTAGGGCTTTGTCGATGACTTCTCTATTGTCAGCATCCGCACAGCTTAGTTTGTCTGCCAGGTATGACAGAGTCCATTGGGTAGAGGCTTCCAAAATTGCCATTCCGTGGTCAGTGACGGTGAGCCGCACGCGCCGCCTATCAGCGGGATGGTCGCTCCTTGCCATCAGACCGCGCACGATGAGATTGTCCACAAGCCGAGACGTGGAAGGGGGGGTCAGGCCCATGTGACGTGCCACCTGCCAAAGTGAAGAGCCTTCATTGCGGTTCACAAAAGCCAATGCGCGGAACTGAGGGACGGTCAAGTCAAATGACCGTCGACTACGCATCTCAGATCGTATATCTTGCATAATTAATGGAACTACTTCAAGCAGCTTACGAGCGGATTCTTCTAGATCTGCGGTCATACTTGCATCTCCTAATAATTAGATGTTCTAACTATTTAATCATTGCTCGAGGTGTGTTTAATGGTAGTGGAAGCAAAAAAAACGGCTAAGGACGAATTTAGCGTATCATAAGCGAAAAAGGACTAAATATTGGGTTAGCACGTATAATTTAGCTCTGGAGATTAAATGAGCTCAGCAGGCGCTCAAAGATTGCCCGGAGATCTAATGAGATGCTTTTGAAATTGAAGTACTGACCGTTGATGTAGAAGAGACGTAGCGATATGGGGATAAATGTCGTACTAATCCAACCTCCATTCGGCACTGGAGATGTGAGAAAGCTGAACATCTGCCGCCGCCTATAAGTCTCGCGTATATCACGGCATTCTTGCGAGAACACGGACACCACGTCACGATTATCGAAGCCGAAGTTAAGCAATTAAACAACGAACAAATTGCACAACAGGCAGAAAGGCGGACCTTGCAGGCATAACAACAACCGCACCAACGTATAGTTCGGCTATCGAGCTTGCAAACTTGATCAAGCAATCGATTAACGGTACTACCGTGGTTCTTGGTGGACCACAGGCGACGTTTCCAGATGAGGGATGTCTGGCAAATCGGTCGCCGACGTCGTCGTCCGAGGCGAAGGAGGACGCATTATACTGGACATCGCGGGCTCTGTCGAATCAGGTGGCACGCGTGGCTTTAACGGTGTGACGTACAGAGACGTAGATACCGTCATCATGCCGATAGGAAGCTGATCGCGGACTTGGATGAGATCCCCGTTCCTACAAGAGATCTGCTGCCCGTGGAAAAGTGCTCCCCACCTAAGAGCACCGGCGTCATGTCGAACAGGGGATGTCCGTTTAGTGTCTTCTGCGCCTCTTCAAACCTCTACAGTAAGAGGTTCCGGTCGCGCAGTGCATATATGGTATGAAAACCTCACTATACTTGATGATGGTTTCATTCTCAACAAAGAGCGCGTATTCGAATTTGCAGATTCGGCGGAAGGGCACCGCCTTTAATTTGATTAGTCCTGCGCCGAACGCGGCCAGTTCACGCTTACAAAAACTTTCGGACGCACAAGCGCCCTTTCGACAAGGGATCTACAGCAGTCGCTTCTCAAGGCTTACGTCAACTTCTATATGCGCGCTTCCTTTTTAGCACGAGTCATGGTAAAGAGGCAGAGGGCTTCGTGCTGCGCCCCGTCTAAGCGACTGCCACAAACGCCGTTCGTAGTATGTTTTAAATTAGGTGTTATTGATCTATGACGAAATTGCTAGCTCTGAATCGAACCAACAGCCCCAAAATTGTGCTTACCGCCGATGAAACGATGATGAGTAAGTACCGCGGAGGCATGTTTGTGGGGTTCGGGAGCTGTATGCCACAAGGGATTCTCCCGGACTGGTTTTTCTTTCGCGTGTGGGCGCCACCGGTGCCACGAACGAATTTGCGAGCGCTCTATTCGGACTTCGGGCTGCGGATCGTAGAAGCGAGCTTGGCAAAGGAATTCGGCGAGGATGATGTGGCAGTTGTGCACCCGAACGACTTGGAGAAGGTGGTTGGCAGCAGCACCGAGATAATAGCAATAAGCGGCCACGATTTTCTTGGTATTAATCCGCCGACGTCTGAGTTTGTCGACTGGGCCGATCGCGGCCCCCCATACAACAGGGTCAAGTTCTTTGAGCTTATGCGAAAACCGCTCATGAGGGAAAGAGTGGTGGTTGCCGGCGGCAAAGCCGCGTGGCAGCTCGCGGATGAGGCGACTATGGACAAACTGAACATCAACTACGTGCATCTTGGCGAGGGCGAAATTACGATCCCCCAAATGTTTAAGTCCATACTTGCCGGGGAGGAGCTGCCTAGAATCGTCACGGGAGTGAGCCCGCGCGTGGAGGAGATACCTAACATCATCGGTGCCACGATCCACGGATTGGTCGAAATCGGGAGGGGGTGTGGTCGGGGGTGCTCCTTCTGCACGCCCAACATGCTCAAAGTAATTTACAAGCCCATCGACCACATCGAAAAGGATGTCAAAACGAACGCACGGGCAGGCCAGAGCTCGATACTCCTCCATTCGGAGGATGTCCTGCGCTATGGCGCGACGGGAATGGTACCGGATACAGAGCGCGTTTTAGAACTCTTCACGCGCGTGGCGTCTATAGAAGGGGTCGACAATCTTGGAGCGAGTCACGTAGCCCTTGCGTCGGTGTATCACAACCCTGGACTCATCAGCGCACTCACTGAGATGTGCAGCTCGAAGCTTGATCAGGATTGGATAGGTACGCAAACTGGCTTGGAAACCGGAAGTGTACGGCTGCTCGCACGGTATATGAAGAACAAGGCTTTGCCCTCGTCAATTGAAAAATGGCACGAGATCGCCACCCAAGCTTTCGGCATCCTCGACGATAACGATTGGGTTTGCGCAGCGACGATGATCAGTGGGCTTCCCGGTGAGACCGCAGACGATGTGATCAAGAGCGTTGAACTCGTCGAAGAATTGAAATCGATTGCGACAAAATCGCTCATAATCCCTATGAATTTTGTTTCGATGCGCGGGTCGTCCCTCGATTGTCAAGAGACATTTACCGCCAAGAACATGACGCTCGAGCATTGGCAACTTATGGGTGAGTGCTTAGATCACGATTTACACGTTGTCCCACAATTATTGCGGCGTCTTGATAAAAATGGCAGCGGATTGATAAAAGGCCGGCTGCTTGGAATCTCGGTAAAACTGACAACGAACAGGCTTAAAAAACATGTGGAAGCTATGCGAAGAGGAGAATCGCCAATAGAGCGGAGTGAGGATAGCGTCTGGCTTA